>Ga0209013_10002167_pt1 | contig 17900 bp, 13 predicted proteins | sample Cruoilmetagenom2_FD_187291 | JGI IMG/M metagenome (GOLD analysis project Ga0209013, IMG submission 187291) | Oil polluted marine microbial communities from Coal Oil Point, Santa Barbara, California, USA - Sample 2 (SPAdes) (version 2) | ecosystem: Environmental > Aquatic > Marine > Oil seeps ...
ATCAGGCGTATCAAGGCGGAGCTCCCCGGTGTGTCGACCGTGCTTGGCATTTCGAACGTGTCGTTCGGTCTCCACGCGCCTGCTCGCAGAGCGCTCAACTCGGTGTTCCTCCACGAGTGCCTTGTGACGGGCCTCGACGCAGCGATCATGCACGCCGGCCGGATCGAGCCGCTCCACCTCATCGACGACGAGCAGCAGAAGATCTGCCTGGACCTGATCTACGACCGCCGGACCACCGAATACGACCCACTGGAGGCGCTCATCGAAGTGTTCGCCGATGTGACCACGAGTGTCGCCGTCGTCGACGATCGACGGGCGTGGTCGGTCGAACAGAGGCTGGAGCAGCGCATCATCGACGGTGAGAGGACCGGACTGGTCGACGACCTACAGGAAGCCCTCGACACTGGCATGGCCCCGCTCGGGATCGTCAACGACGTGCTGCTCTCCGGGATGAAGACCGTCGGGGTGCTGTTCGCATCCGGAGACATGCAGCTGCCGTTCGTCCTGCGGTCCGCTGAGACGATGAAGGCGGCTGTGACCTTCCTCGAACCGCACATGGAGCATTCGGACTCCGTCGACCGTGGCTCGATCGTCCTCGCCACCGTTGCGGGCGACGTCCACGACATCGGGAAGAACCTCGTCGACATCATCCTCTCCAACAACGGATTCGAGGTCCACAATCTCGGCATCAAGGTCGGGATCGCCGAACTGATCGACGCATACGAGGCAACGAAAGCCGACGCCATCGGCATGAGCGGGCTACTGGTGAAGAGCACGATCATCATGCGAGACAACCTCGACGAACTCACCCGCCGGGGGCTCGGCGACGCACCGATCCTCCTCGGTGGCGCTGCCCTCACCCGCACCTATGTTGAGGAGGACCTGAGGAGCCGCTACCCCGGGCCCGTGTTCTACGGCAAGGACGCATTCGCGGGGCTCGATGCGATGCAGCGGATCGTCGACGGGTCCGCGCCGCTCGAGTCGCAGCGCCGCCTCCCTCGAACCGAGAACCGCAAGGCTGAAGGCCCCGTCCCCACCCGGGCACCGTCCATTGCCACCGACAATCAGATCTACGAACCGCCGTTCGTTGGCAGCCGCGTCGTCAAAGGCATCCCCATCGACGAGATCGCCGGATACATCAACGAGACAGCGCTCTACCGCAATCAGTGGCAGTTCCGACCCGAGACCGACGAGAGTGACGACGCGTTCAAGGTGCGCCTGGGCACGCTGCTGCGACAACAGCTTGCCGCGGCGCGCTCCGACGATCTGCTCGTCCCTCAGGTCGTCTACGGCTACTACCCCGCCAACAGTGATGGAAACGAACTCATCATCTGGACCGACAAGACTCGCACCCGGGAGCACACACGCTTCGCATTCCCACGTCAGCACCACGAGCCGTGGCTCTGCATCGCCGACTTCTTCCGCCCCGCCAACGGGCCGGAGGTGGACTACGCCGCGTTCCACATCGTGACCATGGGGAGCCGCATCTCGGAGCGTGCGTCCGAACTGTTCGCAGCCGACGCCTACCACGACTACCTGCTCCTGCACGGACTCGGCGTGGAGATGGCAGAAGCCCTCGCCGAGTACTGGCACCATCGCGTACGCGACGAATGGGGATTCGCCGACGAGGATGGCCCGGCGCTTTCCGGCCTCTTCCGCCAGCAGTACCGAGGCGGCCGCTACTCGTGGGGCTACCCGGCATGCCCCGATCTCGAAGACAACGAACGGGTGTCCGACCTGCTGGGAGCAGAACGCATCGGCGTATCCGTCGGTGCAGACACCGCGTATCAGTATCAGCCGGAACAGACAACGTCGGCCCTGATCGCACACCACCCACAGGCGAAGTACTTCGTCGCCCGGAGCGCGAAGGAACGCAGGAACGCTCAACGCCCGTGACGCGATTCGGGCCCCCACTGACCGCAATAGTCTTCGGTACCGTCGCCCCACCGAAGTGATCCCTGTGAACCGCCGGCACGATCTCGAACGTATCGACCAGGCCCTCGATGCAGCGATAGCGGCCCTCGAGCCGTTCACACCGGGCGCCATCGAAGCAACGATGAAATCCGGCGACGACCCCGTGACCGCTGCAGATCTTGCCGTCAACGCCGTGCTGCTGGATCTGCTCCCGCAACCGGGCGAAGGGTGGCTCTTCGAAGAGACCGCCGACAGCAGCGATCGGCTCGGCAAGGAACGTGTCTGGATCGTCGACCCCATCGACGGAACACGCGAGTTCGTCGAGGGCATCCCCGAGTGGTCTGTCTCGATCGGCCTCGTCGAGAACGGCCAAGCCGTCGCCGGAGGGATCTGTAACCCGGCAACCGGGGAACGAATCATTGGATCGATCGAGACCGGGGTCGAGTACATCGGCAGTCGGCCGCTCACGCGTGCCACTTCGCTCTCAGACGCCGTCGTTCTCGCCTCTCGCTCCGAGGTGCGCCGCGGCGAATGGAGACGCTTCGCCGACCAGCCGTTCACGGTCGTCCCCACGGGGTCCGTGGCCTACAAACTGGCTCTCGTCGCCGCCGGCCGAGCCGACGCCACTTGGACCCTCGTTCCGAAACACGAATGGGATGTCGCAGCCGGAGCTGCCCTGGTCATTGCGTCCGGAGGATGGATCTCTCTGCCGAACGGATCGGCACCGACCTGGAACAACTCCGATCCCCTCATCGACGGCCTCATCGCCACCTCAGCCACAATCGCGGGCGATGTCGCCAACGTGCTCATGGTCCCCGGCAGCATCTAGGACGACGCTTCTCCGGGGAAGGGGCGGCATACGGCCGCCCCTCCTCGGTGTCCAGTTCCGGGGTTAGCCCTTCGGGAATCCGCCGTGGGACACGTCGATCCAGACGAGCCGGTGATCCGAGCTCGGGAACGGATACGTGCCAACGAGAGCGAACAACGGATCGTCGGTCGTCGGCCAGAACACGCCGCTATCGCGGATTTGGAGCGCCTTGCCGGAGAGCACGTAGTCGGCGCGCAAGTTCCCCGGCGCCCCGCCAAACGGCGGCGGAGGGAACCCATCGAAGAAGTCCGCCGTGTCGAAGGCCGGATCGCTGATGTGGCTGTCGTTGGCAGCGTCCTGGAGGATGGCTTGCTCGACCGCCCCCTCGCTCGAGGGCACGACCTTGGTGTTGACGTGAGGGTTGTCGAGGAGCAGCTGGATCGCCCCCGCGGTGCTGTCACCGTCGAACGGGTCGGCGTTCTGGTCCCCGGCGATGACGAACAGCGAGCCCGGAGCGAGCCCACCGGTCCCACCCGTATCGTCGTAGATGTAGCCGTTGTGTCCCGGCGACACGTAGTCGGCCCAGAACCGGATCTCGTCGTGGTTTCTGGTGCCGTTGCGGTCCTCGGGTCCGTCGAATACCGGCGGTGTCGGATGACTCACGAGGAAGTGCACCGTCTTCTTGCCGATCTCGATGGGCACGTCGGTGTGGTTCTTCGACGACAGCCGGAAGATCTCGAGGTCTCCTTCGTCGTAGTACGACGAGCCGTCCGGGTTCACGGGCAGCAGCGCTCCCGGCATGTCCTTCCAGAGGAACAGCTGGAAGTTGCGCACCTGGTCTTCGACGATCGGATACTTCGAGTAGACGACGAACGCGTACTGGCCGGGGAAGAACCCGAACCCGAACGCATCGCCGGGACCGCCGATCGTTCCGTTCTTGTCGAGATCACGTCCCGACGGGACCCCCGTGTTGGACGGAACCGCCAGTCGGTACGGAAAGACGATCGGGTCGGCGCCGTTGTGCCCTATGCCGAGGTAGTTGTCCTGGAACTCTTGTGCGGCGACGCCTCCCGCGTCGTAGTCGAACTCGTTGATCAGCAGCACATCCGGCCGCGTCCGCTGGATGATCTCAGCCACAGCGTCCGGCTGTGCGCTCCCCGGTACCGACAACTCAGCGACGAGGGCACCCTCGCTGAACCGATTCAGCGAAGCGTTGAACGACGCGAAACGCACCGCGGGTGCGCTGGACTTTCCGTTGTCGGTGGCTGCCGGCGACGGTAGCGCCACCGTCAGCAGGGCGGCGGCAGCCGCCAGAATCAGTACGAATCTCCATCTACGGGATGAACCCATGTCGTCCTCCTCGTCGTAGCTCACGGATGGGTGCGCCGGATCGACCTCCGGTGATCCGATGCGATCTCCGGATCACCCCGGCCGCCGACTCAGTTCAGAAGGCGGCACCCGTTTCGTCTCCTCACTGAGGCTATCAGGGCGATGCCCAGGGTGGGGTACGTCGGTTTTCGCGTTCTCTCCAGTGCGTTGACCCCGGGAAGCGAACCCATCACCGGCCCGATGTTCGGTCGCTCCCGTCTGGACGCGGAACACACACCAGTGCACGCTACCGCGGTCGGAACTGAGGGAGCCACCGTGGCACACGCCGGGTTCCCGGCCACACAGTGTCTCGGGGAGCGACCCGGTGGCCGCTCCCCGCTGTGTTCTCCTCGATTCAGAGCTTGTCCGAGAACCACTCCGCAGTCAGCAACATCACCTGCTCGGCGAGGGTCTGGTCGGGTCCCAGCACGTGGTAGATGTGGTCTGCTCCCGGCAGGATCCGCAGCGTTGCGTCCAAGCTCCCCGCGTTGAGAATCAGCTCTCTCGACACGATCGGATCCACATCCATATCGTCCTCACCCGCAATGGCGAGCAGCGGCCCGTAGTAGCCGGCAACGTCGTCCAATGCATGGGAGGCGGCCATGGTGTCGAACCACTCGATACTCAACTCGATGGTCCTCCAGCCGAGATCGACAACGACCGAGCCGTTGGCTTCGGCTTGGTCGTAGTAGGTATCGAAGAAGTACTCCCACCCATCAGTTCCGTTCTCCACGGCGCCCGACCAGTTCGCGAACGCAGCGATCCGATCATCGGTCCCGGCCACCGTGGCGGCGATCCGAGAGCCGAGGCTGAACCCCAGGATTCCGACGCGGCTGTCGTTGGTTGCTGAGTGATCGATGAACCAATCCAGTGCGATGCGGGCGTCGGACACCATTCCGTCGAAGGTGTTGTCGGTCTCGGGCTGCGTACTGTCACCCGAGCCGGCGAAATCGATCCGCAGTGAGGCGTATCCGGCGACCGCCAGATAGCGGGCCTCTCGCTTGTACATATCGCCGACTTCGTCCTTCTGCGAGGCGAAGCCATGGAGCATCAACACCCCCGGATGTTCGGCGTTCGGGCCGCCGGCCTTCGGAACAGCGAGGATCGCAGGAATGACATGATCCCCTGCCGGGATATCGATCCGGTACTCGACGAGTCGCTGATCCTGCGAGTCCCCCGGATTCAGCGGTTTCGCCATCGCAGCAGTGAGCGCCGCCCCAAACAGCAGCCCAAGAGCCAAGACCAACACCATTCCGCGACTGATGATTCTTCGTCGCAACGCCACAATGCCCTCCTACAGGTTGTGTCCCCCGAAACTACGGTTCGAGAGCAGGCGTTGCCAGGGTCGGAGGACCCGGAGATCAGGTCGGTGCCGGCGACCCGACCGATCCGAAGCGCCATCCAGTGATGCTGTGCGGCTCGATGCGACGGTGCCAGCGGTGCTGGCTTGGTCATCGTGTCCGGAGGATGGATCTCCCTGTCCGATATTCGAACGGATCGGCCTCATGTGGGCTCGAGGCTCAGAGACCGGAGCGATGTTCACGAGAAACGTCTTCTGAGAGGATCAGCTGATAGGCGGCTGCATGAGCGCGGTAAGTGGGCTGAACGCATACGACGTGGCGCGTCTTCTTCCCTCCCTCAGCCTGAATCCACGGTTTGTGGTCGGGTTCACTGGCGGGATCTCGTAGTGGGGCCGGGATTCGACATGTTGGCGGTTTTCACGATCTGGGCGAAGGCGCTAGCGGGGCTCTCCGACATTCTCCACCACGCAGTGGGGGAGATGGCCCGAAGGGCCAGAGGGGGTGCCTTGGCGCCGTCGATCTCGCAGACAGACGCCCCTGCGAACCCGCAGGTGGCCCCCCTGCGTCGCAAAGCTCCGCGTCCCCCCAGCAAGCTGGGGGGACAGGAAGAGGGTCCTCTGTTGCATCACAAACCGTGGATTCAGGCTGAGGGGGAGGAAGAGGACCGCGTCCTCTGACGACAACGCTAGGGCGAGCGTCTCCCACTAGACGGTTGGAGTTGGGTCGGAATGGGTTCCGAGCCGCGACTGTGTTCCAAATCCGGGTCGGCCACGATCGAGAAGTAGAGTTCGGTGGGCTCCTGGGCGGCCACCAACGACACCACCACATTCGGCTTCGTCGACTCTCGTTTGTAATCGGTAGCGCAGGTCCAAACGTCCGATCCATGCAGCTTGCAGATGACATGGCCCGAACGCAGGTACACCCAGATGCCCTCGGCGGTCCTCCTCGTTGTATCGATGTACGGCATCGCGTCACCCTGGGTGGGATCGAGCCAGATCTCCTCATCGATGTGACGGTCGTCTTCAGTGAGGGCGTCTCGCTCGTCACGGACGAGGTGCTCGTAGCGGTTGAACAGGGCCGCTACTTCATCGGATGTGAGATCTGATAGAACTGATTCGTCGGTCGGCTCAGCTGGGGCCGGAGAGGATTCGACGGTGGCGGGAGATCCAACCGGTGTCAAGGAACCAGCGATGGGGTGATGAACCCCGTAGGCGACCGGGCGAGGAGCGCCAGCAGCACGACCGGTCGTGACGGCACGTCTCTCAGAATCGGCGGACTTTCCCGTCGGCCCAATTGATGCAACCAGGGGTCTACTCGAATCTACGGGTTCATCGCCATCGTCGACACCGGGATCAGAACTGCCGCCTGTGCTGAGAGGTTCGTCGTAGTCGAGGATCGCGGCGACTCTCTCGGAGAATCCGATCTCATCGTCGACAGAATCGGACTCCCGGCGATCAGGCGGTTGTGACGGTTCCGCTCTGGAGGGAGGGTGCTCAACGGCCAACGAGTCGAGGCTGCCGAGTCGATGAATCGGGATCGCTCCGCGTCGTGGCCGCCTGCGAACGGCTCGCAGCCCAACAACGGAAGCGGCACCCACGACTGCGCCGATCATGACAAGCCCCATAGCCGTCCAAGGATTGAGTTGTGCACCCAGGGCCAACAACCCCGCGACGCCGACGAGCGGAACCCACATCCGTCTCCTCGACGAACATGAACGGACCCAGTCGGATATCTGACGGACGCGAATCACGAGAATCACTTGAATTCTGACTATACCCGTTTGGATTTCGCGAGAGCGCCGGTGACGCGCCGGGAGCATGCACGTCTCGGCCCAGCATCGACACGGCTTCCGAACGATCTCCACGATCTCGGAAAACCGAACCCGATGCGGTGCAACAACGGCAATAGGATACCTCCGATGCGACGAGAGCCCGGGGGACCATGAGCGCCGCAAGCACACCACAACCAGTTGACCCTTCGCAGCAGGAACAGGCGCGCCAACTCCGAGGCTCGAGCCTGCTCCTGACCGGCCGAGTCCTCGCTCTCGGCATCAACTTCGTTGTCCAGATCGTCATCATTCGATATCTCTCCAAGTCTGACTACGGGGCGTTCGCCTACGCCCTATCGATCGTGGCCCTCGTCCAGGCGGCCATCCAGCTTGGGTTGGACCGCGGTCTCACCCGCTACGTCCCGATCTATGACGAACACAACGACGAGAGCCGACTCTTCGGCGCAGTCACTTTCGTCGTCGGTGTGGTCACCGCACTCGGCATACTGGTTGTTCTCGGCGTCATCGTGTTCCGCAGTCTCATCGAAGGCACCCTGGTACAGGATGAGGAGGCGATCGCCCTGCTCGCCATCCTGATCGTCCTTGCTCCGATCGATGCGCTCGACAACCTGCTCGTCGGACTCCTTGCCGCCTTCGGTCAGACATCCGCCATCTTCTTGCGCCGCTATGTCGTGGCACCACTGCTCCGTCTTGGCGTGGTTCTCTTGCTGGTTATCAACCAGGGGTCAGTGGAGTTCCTCGCAATCGGTTACGTGCTCGCCGGAGTGGTCGGCCTGGGGATATTCGGAAGCCACCTCGTCAACCTTCTGCGGCATCGGCGCACATCTTCCGGACAACGCGGCTCTGGACTTCGCTTCCCAATCGCTGAACTGCTGACGTTCTCGCTTCCATTGCTAACGACCGATCTGGTCTTCATGGCTCTCAGCGCGTCCGATGTCATCATGCTCGACTTCTTCGGCTCGGCGGAGGATGTCGCATCACTTCGCGCCGTGGTGCCGATGGCCAAGCTGAGCCAGGTCGTGCTCGCCAGCTTCGGCATACTGTATGTGCCCTTCGTGGCTCGCCTGTTCGCGAGAGGCGACTCAGGAGCGATCGAACGACGGTATTGGCAGACGGCAACCTGGGTGGTTGTGCTGACCTTTCCGATCCTTATCACAACCGTTCTCTTCGCTAACGAGCTGACGGGAACTTTGCTCGGCGAGGACTACGCGAGCTCAGCAACGATTCTTGTGATCCTCGCTCTTGGCTACTCGATCAACGCTTTCTTTGGTTTCAACGGGATGACTTTGAACGTCTTTCGGGTTATCAGGTTCATCGTCGTGGCCAACATCCTCGCCGTCGTCACAAACATCGGACTCAACCTCGCCTTGATCCCGAGCTGGGGTCCCGTCGGAGCCGCGGTAGCAACCGCCGCAACGTTCCTCATCCACAATCTCCTCAAGCAGTGGGGACTCGTTCGGAGAGCCGGGGTTCATGGTTTCAGCCGACGGACCGGCGTTCTGTATCTCACTGTCGCTGTGTGGGTTCTGCTGGCGATCGCCGCCGGTCTCGTCCTGGATCTTCCGTTCGTGCTTCGAGTTGTGATGGTTGCAGGATCGACTTCGGTCGTTCTGTGGATCGCGAGGGATATCGTGTCACTCGACGACACCTTCCCGATCGTGGCCCGGCTCCCGGGTATCCAGCAACTGTTCAGGAGCCGATGATGCTCGAGTCCGCGGAACGTCTCACTCTGCCTCCCGGCTCCAATCTTTCCGGTGGCACAGACACGACATGGCTCCACCTGCTGCCGTCGCTCGACATGGGGACGGTGGTGTGCGTCGGGGCGCCGCCACCGGACTCAGATCGCCTCATCCGCCACCATGCCGACCGAGTCATCGTCGTCGAGCCACGTCAGACACCACCACCCGACGCCATCGGAGATTGCGATCTTCTGTTGCTCGCGGCATGGGCACCCGACGATGTGGACTGGGTTGTGGATTCGCTGACCCCGTTGCTTGGTGACGTCGCCACGGTCGCTCTGCTGCCGGGAGGCGGCGAGAGAACCAGCATCGGCGGAGGCCCGTCGTCGAAGGCGCTCGGCTCACTGCAGCAGATCGTCGACGAACGCAGCGGCTGGTATCTCATCCCCGCTCGCCAAACATCTCGCGTTGCCGTCAAGAGGCTGAAGCGAGGTCTGATGCTCGGCCGGGCTCGCGTCAGCAACCTGCTGGGATCGCGACTGTCGGCGGCATCTTCGCATGCATCGGATCTCATCACCTACCAACCGATCGCAGCAGACGGGGCCTCATGGCGACTCCGAGGCACCGTGGTCAACTCGGCTACACACTTCTCCGAGCTACCAGAGTATCTCGTGAACCTGGGTGCCGACCAGGGCGTGAAGTTGGACGGACGTCCCTGGTCGTACGGACCGGGGCGGGGCTTCCGGTCCCAGAAGATCATCTTCACCGTCACGACGAATCCCCCGAAGGATGATCTCATCATCAAGTCCACCCAGGACCCCCGGTTCAACGATCGCCTCGCTGCGGAAGTGGCGGCCCTCACCGAGATACCTCGAATCGGGACCGACGATGCGTTCGAAGTTCCGGAGGTACGGTTCTTCGGAGAGCATGCCGGACTGCTGTTGGTGGCGGAGACCCGGCTCGACGGCGCTCCGTTCCGCCAGGTCGCTGAACCAAACCCGATGGGACGGCACTTCGAGGCCGGAATTGATGCCATAACAACGCTCGGCAGCACCACGATCCGGCAGACGGACGCGGGTGAACTCGGGGCCGCGGCCGATGCTCTCTTCAACGCATACTGCACGATCTTCTCGCCACCCGACGAGGTGACCGATGCCCTCGGCGCCACGGTGCATCGGCTCGGTTCGGTATCGGGCCCGGCGGTGTTGCAGCATGGTGACGCGGGAGTTTGGAACCTGCTCGTTGGCACCGACGGCGCACCGATCGGGATCCTCGATTGGGAGAACGCTGACACGGCGGGTATGCCGCTCTGGGATCTCTTCGTATTCGCGCGAACCTTCGGAGTCTTCATGGCCGACTCCGCCGGGGTTCGATACGACCCGTCGGTGTTTCGACGCCAGCTACTCGAACCGTCGCCGCTGCAGTCAGCGCTATCGGAAGCAACGCGCAGATACTGCACGACTCTCGGCATCGATACCGACACGGCATCGGACCTGTTCACACTCTGCTGGGTGCAGCAAGCCGTGCGTGAAGCGGCGACGCTACCGACGCGATCATGGACGACGGGGCGGAACAACCGCTACATCGAGGCGTGTCTAGAGACGCCGTTTCGAGCGTCGCCATGATTCCGGTCGTACGATGAAGCCTACGATGCGAGTATCCCCGCGAATGCGGACCAGAATCTGATGTCGACAGTGATCTGGTTGGCGCTACTGCCGCTTGTCTTGGCCGTCGGGCTATGGGCGTTCCAGAGGCCCCCCAGGGTCTTCGCAATCTACGCCGCAGTGATACCGTTCGGTTCCACGTTTGCGCTGCCGCTCGGCCTCCCCCGGTCGTTCACGACAATCTCCTCGATCCTCGCAGCCCTGACCGTAGTCGCTCTCACATGGGGCCTGGTTCGCCGACGCTTGCACAATCCTCTGACACTTGCCACGTCTCTGTGGCTCCTCTTTCTAAGTCTTGCCGCAGCAAGCGCCGCATGGTCGCTCCGGCCTGCGGCCACCGTCGATGACGTGTTCGTTCTGGGCAGTCTCGTGATCCTGTATCTCGTCGTAGCGCTGTACCCGTTTGAGAGGAACGACCTCGCGTTCGTAGCGAACGCCATCGTGGTCGGCACCGCCCTGACCGGCGCCTATGCAATCGCCCTGGCCGCTACCTCGAATCTCCCCGAGACAGGGGCGGGACTCGCACGCTTCGAGATCACAGGTGCCGGAGGTGGAGAAGGAGGCGATCCCAATATCACCGCTGCCGCTCTGTTGCTTGGCTTCGCCATCGCTCTCCACGACGCACTCCAACCCGGCATCTCCCGAGCTATGCGTGTGGGCTATCTGATCGCCACAGTACTGACCGCAATCGGAATCGTTCTGACGGTATCGCGGGGAGGCATAATCGCCGCCGGCATCGTGGTAGCGATCGTCGTAGTGAAACAACGAAGAGGGGCGATCACGATCCTCATCCTCGGTCTAGTGATGGCTCCAGCGCTATTCCTCATCCCTGATACGGTGGCCGAACGCTCGGACAACACCGGTACGAGTGGGCGCACCGCAATCTGGGAAATCGCGCTGGAGAGTTGTCCCGAGTACTGCGTAACCGGCAGTGGATTCGCGACCTTCCCCGATGTTCACGAGGAACATCTTCTGACGACTCCGGACGCGACCGGTACCAAACTCCGCTTCCAGGCTCACTCAATCTGGCTGGGTACCCTCATCGAATTGGGTGTCCTCGGCCTGGTTCTCGCCACCGTGGCACTCGTTGCACTGGGCTGGGACCTGTGGCGCGTCCCGAGTCGATTCCGGGCGGGGGCGCTTGCAGGACTCGTCGGTCTGATCGTGACCAACAGTTTCCTGTCCAACTCGACCTTCAAGTACTTCTGGCTGGTCCTCATGTACGGGACGATCGTGGTCAACGTGAATCGAATGTGGAGTCGGGACACACCGAACGGATCACTGATGGGACCCGATCCTTCCCTTCCCGTCGACTCGAACCTCGACGCGTAGTCCGGTCGCCACCACTTCACCTGAATCCGCAGTTTGTGGTCGGGTTCTCTGGCACTCTTCGCGACGCGTTGGCGGAGACGGCCGGCGGGTCGTCAGCGGGCGTCCTGGCCCCATCAATCTCGGATACAGGTACCCCCTACGGACTCGCGAGTGGCCCCCTGCGTCGCAGCCCTCCGCGTCCCCCCAGCAAGCTGGGGGGACAGGAATGGGGGGACAGGAAGAGGGTCCTCAGTTGTCTCACACGCCGTGGATTGATGCTTCAAGACGAGCGTCTACCGCCAGTCTTCAGAAAGCGCCGCTGCCCCGAATCAGAGCGAACGGAGTGACCGCGATGATGGCGAGATCCAGCGAAACAGACCGCCGCGCCGAGTACAGAAGATCCATCTGCATCCGCTCGGAGAAGGTCGTGTCTTCGTCGCGCAAGACCTGCCACAGACAGATGATCCCGGGTCGAACCGCGTGGCGAAGGCTGGTTGTCTCTTGCGACAACATCTCGACCTCCGAGGCGACGAGTGGCCGCGGCCCGACCAACGACATCTGGCCGAGCAGAATGTTGATCAGCTGCGGTAGTTCGTCGATCCCGCTGCGCCGGAGGAACTTGCCAACCTTGGTCACGCGCGGGTCGTCTTCAGCCTTGAACGTCGGGGCGTCCACCATTTTCGCGTTGCTGGTAAGCACCGCCTGTCGCGCCTCTTCGATCTGCCGATCGGCGTTGACCACCATCGATCGGAACTTCCGTACGTGGAAGGTCTCTCCGTCGCGCCCCAAGCGCTCATGACGATAGAACACGGGTCCGTGCGAACTCAGCTTGATCGCGACTGCCGCTACGAGCATGACCGGCGCCAGCAGCAACAAGAGGATGGCTCCATAAACGACGTCGAGTGTCCGGTAGAGCGCCGCCAACGAGCGCTGCTCCGTCGGCGCCGGTCGCTTCCGACTGAGAACGACCCAGGGCAAGCGCAACCGTTTTGGGAGGTGCTCCGCTTTGGCCTGGTGCCATTGATCAATCGCATCCATGGGCCAAGGCCCGACCACGACAACCGGCTTCTCTGTGTCCGGTACGGTGCCAACGGACGTGCTTCGCGACACCTCCGCAGACGCCCGACGTAAGCCATGACCACCATCATCGGTGAGATCGATCGTCGCCCCATCGGTGAGATCGACCGTGATAGATAGACCTGATTGCAGGTCATCGTCGACCCCAATGACGTCTCTGACGTCTTGTGCGCGCCCCACTATTGCCCCAATTCCCCCGTCGGCCTCAACCGCCGACAAGTTGCCCGTTTGCCTTCCTACAGCGCTCTACGTCACCCAAGACGTTGCGCCAACAGCACGCTGGAGAGCCCCACCGGCCCTCACCCACACGGCGTACCTTGAGGGGAAGCGTACACGATGAATTACACCGATGTAGCGGAAACTTCAGAGAGTCCACGGAACTGTGTTGAAGCCCGCGGCAGACCGAGTTATCGGTCGCCGATACGCATATTCCCCACCCAAGCCAGCGGAGCCCTCATTCTTTCTGTGGTACGCAGGAGCGTTGGGTTGATAAGATACCAAACGGAGTGCAATCTCTGGGGGCGCGTGCGATACCGCGAGTTTGAAGGGTGATCATGGGGTGGATTCGTTGGACACAGGGCGTAGTCGCTCAGGTGGTGAGCGTGGTTGGATCTACCATGGCAGCCGCCGACAGAACCCCTGACAACGCCCGTACATTTCGCCCCATTCAGGCCGCACCGTCAACGGGGACTCCAACGACGATGGGGGATCTGGCGATGACAAGGGGCGGCTCAACATGACCGAAGCACAGCCACTTACTGTGCAGGCGACCCATCGACGATGCGGAGACAGCCGTTCCTGCGATCGAACAGACTCATCCGCCGGCAGGTCGGTCGCATGAAGGTGCTCATCATTGCCTTGCGGGCACCGCAGCTGCCACTTCGGAACGGATATGACGTCCATTTGTACTACTTGCTCCGCGAACTGGCCCGGGTGCACGATGTCTACGTCTTCATCCCTCAGGGAGGTCCATCACCTCCCGACATCGGTGTCACGTGGTACACCGACGACGCGGAGTCGAGCAACCGCTCATCACAGGTCCAGGGACTGGCTTCGTTCGCGCGCCGTCAGGCAGCGACGATGGCTCCCGGCCTTAGCAAAGCCGTGAGCCAGATTCGACCTGACGTAGCTCATGTCGCATCGGATCGCCTCGCACCGCTCGGTCGCGAACTGTCGGACGTTCCAGCGGTAATGGGAGCGATCGACGCCGCGCATCTCAACGCCAAAGCCGACATGCGCAACGCCGGTCCTGCGTTGCCGCGTCATCTCGCTCGGTACCTCGTGACCCGCCATCTTGTGCGTTCCCTGTACCCCTCCTACGCCAGCGTCACCGTCGTTAGCAACGAGGACGCCACTGCACTTCGGAGCTTGGTTCCCAACCTGCCATTGCGGGTGATTCCGAATGGTGTAGACGCTGCGGAGTATGCACCCCGACCCGGGGTCGAGCGGGCTGAACTCCAACTGCTCTTCACGGGTGCTCTCAATTACCCGCCGAACGTCCATGCAGCAGAGCTGCTGGCCCAGGAGATCCTGCCGCGCGTACGCGAGTCCGTGCCCGACGCTCACCTGCGACTGGTTGGAAGAGACCCGTCCGACACCGTTGCCGCCCTTGAAGATCACTCCGGTGTCGAAGTGATCCCGAACGTCCCCGACATGGTTCCATACTTGTCAGAGGCAACCGTGTTCGTTTGCCCAATGACGAGCGGCACCGGCATCAAGAACAAGCTCCTGGAAGCTATGGCCAACGAGCTACCGTGCGTAACGACTCCCCTCGCACTGCGCGGCATCGAGGCCACCCCCGGAAGCGACGTGCTCGTCGGGAGCGATGTGGACCAACTCTCTGCCGCTGCAGTCCGTTTGCTCGGTCATTCCGAACTGCGCATCCGACTCGGGAAGTCTGGCCGGGCCCTGGTGGAACGCGATCACTCTTGGCAGTCGGTCTCAGAGAAGTACACCGATCTATACGAGGAGATCACCTGAAGCGGCTTCAGAGGGCAGTGGGTAACATACACGGACCACGAGGACCGGCCCTCCACGCAGGGGGTCGGGTCCTGTCCGCTGCGCGCGATGACACCCAGATCAGGACAACGGCACGATGAACTCACACGAAGAGCAAGACACTCCATCGACCGCAGCATCCGCCACATCGCTCCTGCGAGAGTGGTGGACAAGCACCGTAAGGGGCACGGATACCGACACAGCTGCGGAGGAGGAAGCGCCCTCGGAGAACGCCAGCGTGCTCGAATCCCAAACGATCGACGATTCAGGGTCGAAGACGACGCGCTGGCGTAGGTTCGGAGGGGTAGCCGCGCCGGTGTGGATTGCCCTTGCCGCCGTTCTGGCAGTCCTGATCGCAGTGGGTGCAGCCGCCATCGTCAGCGCCAACCAGCAGACCATGTACAAGGCCGAAGCGCTGGCGGTCGCTAGCGAACTCGAGATACGTGTGGAGTCGTTCCCCGGCACCGCGACAGCCATCTTCGAGGGAGGCCGTGTTGCTGGGATCACAGCCACCAATGCGGGAACCGGCATCAACCCCGACGATCTGGTCCCCGAGATCATCACAGTCTCTCCGATCGAGAACACCGCGGTCATTGAGATCGCTGCTCTCCATTCTGATCCGGAGCTGGCGCAGATCTATGCGAACGCCGCCGCGGATGCACTTGTTGAGGAGCTCAATCGTATCGGGCCCGGACTTGGCGTGTTCGTCGTCCACTCCCCAGCCAGACTTCCGGATGCTCCCGTTCCGAGCCCCTTCCTGGAAGGCGCTCTGGTCGGCATTCTGGCCGCCCTCGTGTTCGTTGTTGGGCTGGTTGTCCTGCTTACAGTGATCTCAGCCTGGCGGCGCGGGCAATCGGATGCTTCTGACGCAGCAAGCGAAGACACGACCAGCATGGTGATCGGGATTGGACCCGTCTTCGAAGAACGTCTCAGCTCCCTCGGTGTTCACTCACTCGCCGACCTGACGGCGGTGGATCCAGCGTGGCTGGCGGAAGCCATGGACATCAACCCCGAACGGGCCACGAACTGGATTGACCAAGCTGAGACACTCGTACGTGACCCCGCCGCGTTCTCGGACCGCGCGATGAGCGAAGCCGATCACGTGAGCAGGCGTTGACACGTCAAGAACGCCCCGCTGCACTCGTACTCACCGCGGGGAGGGGCCAAGATCGATCAGCGCTCGCCGCCGTTCGAGCTCTGGCCACAGCAGGGTACAGACCGGTGGTAGGTGTCTCTGGTGAGGAGTCGCTCGCCGCAGCGTCACGGTATGCCGAGGCAGGCCCGGCGCTCCCACTTCCTGGTTCCGACTCGTTTGTCGACGAAGTAGCGGCGTGCACGACGCGATTCGGTGCCGTCGCTGTGTTTCCATCGAATGATGATGCGCTTCTTGCGCTCCAACCCGCATTGGCTCGGTTCGTCGACAAGTCGGCCATGGCCGACCATGCAGAGCCTGCGGGCTTGGTGGTCCCCGACACGTCGTCCTTCGAGTCGGCGGCGGATCTGGTGGCAGCGGGTGCCAGCGTCCAGTATCCAGTGGTCGTCAAACCGGCCCGGAAGCAGCCCGGCCTTCCCGCCTACGTGGCCGAGACGCCCGACGATGTCCGGATCGGCGAGCACATCGGACCGGTCATTGCCCAGACGTTCTTGACCGGACTCACCGACGCCATCTGTGGGGTCATGAGCAACGGACGAATCGTGGCTCACATCCAGCAGGAGTACGCGCGCACGTGGCCTCGAGCGTGTGGAACCGCTGCATATGCCCGCGTGGTCGAACCCGATCCCCTGCGGTCGGACGCACTCCAGGAGCTTCTGAGCGGTTACAACGGAATCTTCCAGGCACAATTCGTCGCCGGTGCACTGATCGACCTCAATCTGCGAGTGTACGGATCGATGGCCCTCGCCCTCGCCACGGGCATCAATCTCCCGGCATTGGTGTGCCAGCATCAAACCGGCCAACCTGCAGTTTCCTCGACGTCCGCGCCCGGGACCCGGTATCGATGGGTCGAGGGGGACCTGCGCGGACTGTGGCAAGGGTGGCGAACCGGCGATACATCTCTCGGGCGGGTGCTCGGCGAACTCGCCCCGCGGCCGGACACAACCCACAGCGTCGTTTCACTCCGTGACCCGAAGCCGACGCTGGCCCGATTCAAGTACGCAGCCTCGAAACGCCACGGAGACCAGGCATGAATCTCAAACTACACGAAACCATCAGTGTCGACGGCCTCGAGATTCCCGATGACTGGCCGGGTCTGCCCAGCTCCGATCGCATGAGGCGAATGGCCGAAGCGGCCGCAGTGGTTCACGACACTACGGACCCTCTCGGAGGGCAGACGACGTACTCCCCACTCGGTCCCGGATGGTCCTCTGACATCGACGTCTACATGGGATCCAGCCTTTCAGCAGCGATGGACGCAGCCCGCACCGCCGGTTGGGTGTCGCTCGACGCTGTTCTGGCCCACCTCGGACACCCCGGTCGCGGCCGATGGGCGGTTGTTGCTGCGAGGAAAGTTCTGGCGAGAGCCGACATCCAATCCGGATCGGCTCCCAACCCCGTTCGATCCGTGCTCGATCGAGTTACCCGCCTTGACCGTATCGGTCTTCGAGAGGCTCTCGAACTGCGGCACATCATCCGAATCGACAGGGGCAATTCGGTTGCCCCGGTTCCGGCACTCGTCGACGCAGCCGCCGTCGAGGCGGCACTCGGGGGCACCGAGTTACACGAGTGGCTCGGCCCACCAGACAAAACTCGACCGGCGCGTCAATCGACGCCCACCAGTCCGAACCGACCGACCTCGATACGCCAGAGGTTGCGCCCACGTCTTCGCATCGGGCTGAGCGGTGTGGACGGCGCAGGGAAGTCATCGTTGGTCAGAGCGCTCCAGCAGGCGCTAGGGCGTTGCGGGATCTCGTGCTCCGTTGTCTGGACCAGGCCTGGAATGCGACTGCGGTTCCTTGAAGGACTGGCCCAGGTGGCGAAGCGCTTGCTCGGAG
>Ga0209013_10002168_pt1 | contig 17900 bp, 17 predicted proteins | sample Cruoilmetagenom2_FD_187291 | JGI IMG/M metagenome (GOLD analysis project Ga0209013, IMG submission 187291) | Oil polluted marine microbial communities from Coal Oil Point, Santa Barbara, California, USA - Sample 2 (SPAdes) (version 2) | ecosystem: Environmental > Aquatic > Marine > Oil seeps ...
AGTAACAAATGCGAAGGAACAATATTCGTAGTCAACTCGAAATCAACGAATAAAGACAATGCGGCAAAAGCAAAAGAATTGCTAGACTCAGCAAAAGCGCATATTTTGGGAGTAGTCATTAATAATTATGAATTAAACAAAGATAACAACTACTACCAATATTATGGGAACGAAGAGTAAGGGGTTTTCCTTTGCTCTTTTGTCATTTTTAATTCTTATAGGATAGAGGGACGACATGATAATCGATATGCACAGTCACATACTAAATGGGGTGGACGATGGTCCTAAAACACCAGAAGAATCAATGGTTCTTTTGGAACAGGCTGTGAAAGAAGGAATAACAGACATAATCGCTACTTCACATGCTTATCACCCGCAATTTCATACAACATTTGATGAAATTAATAAACAAGTAAATGATTTAAATAGGGAATGTGGTAAGAGAGGAATGCCGATTAACATCTTTACGGGACAAGAGATACGAGTAAGTGATCAAACTGCACAGCTTTTGCTGGCTGGAGAAGCACTCGGTCTTGCCAATTCGAAATATGTATTAATTGAATTACCATCACAAGGTATTCCAGCATTTACAACACATATCATCCAACAAATACTCAATCAAAATAAAATTCCCATCATCGCACATCCAGAACGAAATCGCTCCATTGTCGAAAAACCAAGTCGGTTAGCTAAGCTCGTTCAAAATGGTGCATTAGCTCAAGTTACTGCGGGAAGTCTATGTGGTCATTTTGGTAAAACGATTCAACGAACGGCTGTACAACTATTGGATGCTAACTTAGTTCATGTCTATGGTTCGGATGTTCACAACGATACAACACGTCCCTTCTTGTTTGATAAAGGACTGGATTATCTAGATAAATTAAAAAAACATGAGTATGTTGATATATTACTGGAAAATAATGCGCGTATTTTGACGAACAAAGAAATGATATTATTAGAACCTGAAGAGATTGGTAAGGCGAAATGGTGGAAAGTATTTTAATAGCTCTTAATTAAAAATGATTATTCGACAAAGTTCGCCATTGTTCTTGTTGACAGGCCCTGTATAATAAGTACTAGTGATACTTGTTTAAGTTTGTCGAAATAGGAATAAAGTAAGGGAATGATGATATGTCAATCAAAAAAAGAATATCGATTTTAGTACTAATAGACTCGTGTATAGTTCTTTTTTCAATATTTTTAGGATACTTCTTATTACATCCAGTAGTAAATCCTTTAGCAAGCCGTTATTTATTAGCCAGTTCTGCAGCTCTTTTAGTCGCTCACCATATATTGGCTAGTTATTATGGCTTATACCGTAAAGTGTGGGAATATGCCTCGATTAATGAACTATCAGGGATTTTTAAAGCAGTGACTTACTCTATTTTATTTGTGGCATTGATTCAATATGTATTTCGTGGAGACATATTAGTTCGTGCCCTATTAATAACTTGGATGCTTCATATATTACTCATTGGCGGTTCAAGATTATCTTGGCGTTTAATTAGGGATACATTTATGAAATCCAATTCGAGTTTAAAGAAAAAAACGTTAATTGTAGGAGCTGGTGCAGCTGGTAGCATGGTTGCGAGACAACTACTAAATAATCAAGAAAACACTGAACTTGATCCGATTATGTTTGTTGATGATAATCTGCAAATGCAAGGACTCGAGATTTACGGTCTACGTGTAAAAGGACAAGTCAAAAATATTCCTGAATTGGTGAATAAATTTAAAATAGAACATATTATTTTAGCTATACCTTCTCTGTCAAAACAACATTCTACTAAACTAGCTAAAATCTCAGTAGATACAGGTGTTAAAACACAAATGATTCCACGTATCGAAGATTTGATGACAGGTAAAATATCAGTAAATGAAATCCGAGATGTAAAGATTGAGGATTTACTTGGCCGTGAAGAAGTTCAGCTTGACATGAAGTCGATATCGAAAAATATTACAAATAAAACAATCATGGTCACAGGTGCAGGAGGTTCCATCGGTTCTGAAATTTGCCGACAAGTGATGCGATTTTCACCCAAGGAGTTAATTCTGCTTGGACATGGGGAGAATTCAATTTACTTGATTGATATGGAATTAAAAAATAATTTTAACAGTGAAACTGAAATTACAGCTGTTATTGCCGATGTTCAGGATAGAGGAAGAATCTTCGACATCGTAGAAAATTTTAAACCTGATGTGATTTATCATGCAGCGGCTCATAAGCATGTTCCTTTAATGGAAAGTAACCCAATGGAAGCTGTGAAAAACAATATCTTCGGTACCAAGAACGTTGCGGAAGCTGCAGATACATTTGGTGTTGCCAATTTCGTATTAGTATCAACAGATAAAGCAGTAAATCCACCAAACGTTATGGGAGCAACTAAACGCTTTGCTGAGATGATAGTGCAAAACTTAGCAAAAGACAGTAAAACTAAGTTCGCAGCAGTTCGTTTTGGTAATGTGCTAGGATCTCGAGGAAGCGTTGTTCCACTATTTAAAAAACAAATTGCTCAAGGAGGACCATTAACAATTACGGATTCGCGAATGACTCGTTATTTCATGACAATTCCGGAAGCCTCAAGACTGGTAATACAAGCTGGAACACTAGCAAATGGCGGTGAGGTTTTTGTTTTAGATATGGGTGAACCAGTTAGGATTGTAGATCTTGCTAGTAATCTTATAAAACTTTCTGGATACGCGGATGGCGAGATTGAGATTCGAGAAACGGGGATAAGACCTGGAGAGAAATTATTTGAAGAGTTGATGAATGAGAGTGAGAGGCAGAACGAAGTGGTTTTCCCTAAAATATATATCGGAAAAGCAACACCGATTACTAAATATGAATTGTTTTATATACTTGAAAAATTATCTCGTTTAGATGGTCGTGAAATAAAAGAGTTATTAGTTGGTGTTGCTTGCAGGAAGAATGTTGAAATAATACAAGAAAACAATTTAACAACTATATCACAAAATTAGAATACTAAAAATCAAGTTTTTATTATTGAAGAATTCAACTGATTATATAGATTATAGCACTTTGAATGTAAATGGGAAAAAATTACAAAAACTTTCCACTTCTATACAAGTATATACCGGTGGACCTTACAACGTTGCAATGAGTTTAGAAACTAAAGAGTATTTTTACGATATTGTAAATACTAATGTGCTTTTCGAATTTTTTAAATCCTTTGTTGGATTAAATATTTTTCTAAAAGATTTTAATTTCCAAACAACTTCAGAACTATTTAATTATAGAATTTTTTTCGATCCAAATAACATTTCACAAATTATCCCTATAATTGGACAAGGATATTTTTATTTTGTATTCATTATAGCTCCAATATTTTCTATTATTTTTATCTTTTTAGGTTTTTATTTTAATAAATTAATTGATAAAAAGATTAGCTTGGAAATCTATTACTTCCTTATAATAATATTAATTAGACTTGGTTTTTTAATGGGGCATAATTCAATAATTCTTGTAAATGAAATTTCTTATAATTTAGAAACGATTTTTATTTTATTTACACTTAACAAGTTTTTCGGAGGAAAAAATAAAATTGAAAAAGCTAAATGAAAATACATTTTTTATGTGGACTATTTTTGGAACAGCTAGTTTTGCAATTTCTCAATTTTTATTAATAATAGTTATTTCAAAATATGGAACCATGGGAGATTTGGGATATTACACATTAAGTCTTTCGTTAAGTTCACCTATAATGTTATACAGTAATTTGCAATTAGGTCAGATTTTGATAACTGATTATGGTCGAGAAAGAGATTTTTATACTTATAAAAAAACTTTGATTTTTTCTTTAATTGTAGGAATGATTTTATTATTAATAATTTCTTTATTTTATATAAAATCTTTTAGTGATAATTCAAATTTATTATATATAATTTTTGTCTTTGGATTATTAAAAGCATTAGATTCTATAAGTGATTTATACCTTGCATATTCACAAAGAAATTTAGAAAATGATAAAGTAGGAAAAGTTAGAGTTGTAAGATCACTTATCAACTTATTATCTTTTAGTATTATATTTATAATGACAACTAGTATTTTAATCTCATTAATTTCCCAGGTTATTTTATCTTTTTTGAGATATCAATTTTATGATAAGAAAAAAATTAAAATTAAGGAGAATCCCAAAAAAACCGTTATTTCAAATATAAAAAATACTTATATTTTAGGTATTCCATTGGGGATGGTGGCATTAATTAATTCAATTAACTCCAACATACCCACCTATTTTTTAGATATATATTCAAATATAAATTTAGTAGCTGTCTTAAACACTCTTTTATATGTATTTGTAATCGGAAATATTATTATTAGTCCTCTTACCATGTATTTAAGTCCAACTCTTTCAAAAAGAATATTTAAAAAAGAAAAGAAAATGTTTAAAGTAATTGTTTATAATGCTTGCTTAAAAAGCTTAGTATTATCGATACCTCTTTTAATTGTTATAGTTCTTTTTAGTAATAAAATAATTAGTCTAGTATTTAATGAATATATAGCTAATTATTCTTATTTATTAACTCTTTTAGCTATAGCCATAATTTTTAACTTCTTAACTGCAGTGTTTAATGTTGCGATAATCTCTTTGAAACTACTAAAAATACAACCATTTATAAATGTCATTTGCACTACATTCATATTAATGATAGGATTTTATTCCATTCAAAATTACTCTATTACTGGAGCGGTATATGTATTACTTTCATATAGCATCTTACAAAACTTTCTAAGTTTTTTAGTAATGTATTATGGTTTTAGAAAATTCCAATGGAACAGCTAAAAAAGGAGATGTTATTTTGAAACTTACTTGGGTGCATGATCATTTTTTTATAAAAGATTTAAAGGAAAACATAGTTTATTCAGAAATTGAATTCTCAAATGAACTTTGGGAGAAATATCTAGTTTCTTTTGATGAAATAACAATTTTATCTAGGCAAAGAACATTAAATGAAAATGAAAATACAATTAACATGAATACTTCAAGTAGAGATAATGTTAGCTTTAAAAAGTTACCTAATTTAAACTCTTTGAAAAATATATTGACAAAAAGAAATCTTGCAAGGAAATTAATACGTCAAGAATTGAAGAATTCCAACGGATTAATTGCACGTCTTCCTAGTACACTAGGTATATTAGCTATCAAAGAAGCGAAAAAATTAAATATGCTATATGGAGTGGAACTAGTAGGCTGTCCCTCAGATGCTTTAAAAGGTTTAAAAACAATACAAGGATCAATTTATGCACCTTTACTAACTCATCAAACAAAGATGGCAGTTGAAAATGCATCTCATGTTTTATATGTAACTCATGATTTCTTACAAAACAGGTATCCAACTCAAGGCAAATCAATTGGTTGTTCAGACGTGAAATTAGAAAAAGCATTATTAATTGATATTAATACTCCAAAGAACTTTGTCAAAAATCTAGAAAGTGAAATAGTAATAGGAATAATTGGTTATTTATCAAATTATAAAGGAATTGATACAGCCTTTGCTTCTATAAAAAAATTGAATAATAAATATCCTAATATCAAGTTGAAGATACTAGGTGGGGGCGATGTGAAGTTCTGGCTTGATTACTCTTTAGAAATGGGTCTTAAACAAAATCAAGTTTCAATAGAATCATTTGCAGATAAGAGGTTAGTAATGAAATGGCTTCATAACTTAGATATTTATATACAGCCAAGTAGAACTGAAGGTATGCCAAGGGCATTGATTGAAGCAATGAGTGTTGGATGCCCATGTATCGCTTCTAATGTTGGTGGAATACCGGAATTAGTACAAGAAAAATTTTTACACCATCCTGAAGATTTTAATCAACTAAGTATATTAATCGAATCTCTAATAAATGATAAAGAATTATATTACTTAACATCGATGTATAATATCGATGTCTCTAAAAGGTATGACTTTAAAAGATTAGAAAAAAATAGAGTGAATTTTTGGTCGGATTATAAAAATAAAATTAATATAAAAGACTCAGAGGTTATTTTATGAAAGTAATTCATATTATTAAAACAAGTGTAGGTGCAACTTGGTCATTTAAACAAATAAAGGTGTTAAAAGAACAGGGTGTTGAAGTTCATGTGATTTTGCCTAATAACACAGGGAAACTATACGATTTATTTAATAGTATAAATATTCCTGTTTATATATGCGAATTTGATATTAAAAATCCAATAAAATTACTAAATTCAATGATTTCTTTTAAAAAGATTGTTAACTCTATAAATCCAGATATAATACACAGTCACTTTGTTTTAACAACGTATATTATGAGAATAGTTTTGTTTAATGATAATAGACCAAAGATATTCCAAGTTCCAGGACCGTTACATCTGGAAAAAGGTCCATACGGAAAAATCGATAAATTATTATCTAATCGAAATGACTATTGGATCGCAACTTGTAAATGGACACAGGAGAAATATGTTGAATTAGGAATACCTTTTTCGAGAGTGTTCTTATCTTTTTATGGAACTGATACAAGTTCTTTTATTAATAATGGAAAATCCAAAAGTGAATATTTGCATACCGAATTAAATCTACCTTTAGATAATATATTAGTGGGATTAGTAGCATATATGTATCCTCCTAAAAAGTACTTAGGTCAATCTGTTGGATTAAAAGGCCATGAAGACTTTATTAAAGCTCTTTCTATTGTGAGATTAAAGTACCCAAAAGTAAAAGGTATAATTGTAGGTAAAGAATGGGGTTTAGAAAAAGATTATGAAAATAAATTAAAAAAAATGGCAATTGATTATTGTGGAGATTCGATTATATTTTTAGGTTTTAGAAACGATATTCCGCAAATTTATCAAAGCATAGATCTAGCAGTTCATCCCTCGTTGTCCGAAAATCTTGGAGGGGCAGTTGAATCGATGCTGGCAGGAATTCCTACCATAACTTCTAACGTAGGAGGATTTCCAGATATTGTTAAAGAAAACGAAACAGGTTGGTTAGTTAAATCTCAATGTCCAGATGAATTAGCTGAAAAAATCCAGTATGTTCTTGGAAACACTGAAAATTCTCAAAAAATCGCATTAAATGGTTTTAATTTAGTGAGGAAAGAATTGGATGTAAAAAAAACTGCCCTCCAAGTAGTGGATATTTACAGAAAAATAATTTCTAACTGAAAATTAAAGTTATTTTAATTATTAATTTCCAAAATATATCTTTAGATAGATTTGAGTGGTGAGTATTATTAAAAGATTATTTGATGTTATTGTTAGTTTTTCTCTCATAATTATTTTTTCCCCGATAATTGTCACAGTTGCATTTTTAATAAATATCAAACTTGGTTCTCCTATCATTTTTACGCAAAGACGTCCTGGATTGAAGGGGAAAATCTTTAATTTATATAAATTCCGAACAATGTCAAATTTAGCGAATTATCAAGGTGAGTTATTATCAGATGTGAATCGTTTAACTCCTTTTGGGAATCTACTTCGTAAATATAGTTTAGATGAGTTGCCGCAATTATGGAATGTATTAAAAGGAGACATGAGCTTTGTTGGACCAAGACCTTTGCTAGTTGAATATTTAGCATTATATAACGTTAAACAAGCTAAAAGACATGATGTCCGACCTGGAATCACGGGATGGGCACAAGTTAATGGTCGAAATGCGATTTCTTGGGAACAAAAGTTTGAATATGATATCTGGTATATAAATAATCAATCTTTCTTACAAGATATAAAAATTCTGTTTATGACTGTTACAAAAGTATTCAAGTCTGAAGGAATTAGTCAAGAAGGACAAGCAACGATGAGCAAATTCAAAGGAAGTTCTTAAGAAGGTGGTGAATGATTTTGAATATTGTTTTAATAGGTGACAGTGGACATTCAAAAGTTATTACAGATTGCATAAATTCAATGACCGATTATAAAGTTGTTGCTAAACTAGATGACAAGCATTGTAAAAAAAATTTGTTAAACGGGATAATTAAAGGCCCATTAGCACTATTTGAAGAAATAAGGAATGAATTTACGGCTAAAACTATAATTTGTATTGGTGGTAATGATATTCGAAAAAATATAGTTGAAAGACTTAAATTAACTGAAAATGATTATATTTCAATTGTTCATAATAATGCTAAAATTAGTGATAGTGCAATAATTGGTGTGGGTACTGTAGTAATGCCAGGCGTTATTATTAATGCAGATGCAATTGTTGGAAATCATGTAATTATTAATTCGAATTCAGTTATAGAGCATGATTGTATTGTAGAAGACTTTGTACATGTTTCCCCTGGTAGTATTATTACTGGAGGGGTAATCATAGGTGAAGGTTCACATATTGGAGCTGGCTCAACAATTATTCCTTTGAAGTCTGTCGGAAAGTGGTCAATTGTAGGTGCAGGTTCTGTAATTGTTACAGATATTGAAGATCGGGTAACTGCTGTCGGAGTTCCAGGTAAAGTTATTAAGAGAGAAGGACTGTAAATGAAAAATCGTATTTTTCTATCTTCCCCTCACATGAGTGGAAATGAGCAAGTATACATAAAAGAAGCATTTGATACCAACTGGATTGCGCCACTTGGGGCAAATGTGGATGGCTTTGAAGATGAAATTGCTACATATGCAAGAAGCGAAGGTGCATCTGCAGTTAGTTCGGGAACAGCAGCTATTCATTTAGCTTTGGATTTACTAGGAGTTGGGAAAGGGGACAGTGTATTTTGTTCATCCTTAACATTTATTGCTACAGCAAATCCTATTCTTTATTTAGGGGCAGAGCCAGTATTTATTGATTCTGACGAAGATTCATGGAATATGTCACCTTTTGCTTTGGAAAAAGCTTTAATCGAAGCAAAAACAGTAGGTAATTTACCAAAGGCTGTCTTGATTGTTAATTTATATGGACAAAGTGCAAAAATGGATGAATTAATGACACTATGTGATGCTTATGGTGTTCCAGTTATTGAAGATGCAGCAGAATCATTAGGTGCTTCATACAAAGGTAAGAAGAGTGGAACATTCGGTAAATTCGGTGTGTTTTCTTTTAATGGGAATAAGATTATTACTACCTCTGGCGGAGGCATGCTAATCTCGGATGACACTGAACTATTAGAACGTTCTCGCTTTTTAGCAACTCAAGCAAGGGATCAAGCTAAGCATTATCAACATAGTGTAGTAGGTTATAACTACCGCATGAGCAATGTATTAGCTGGAATTGGTCGTGCACAACTAAAAGTATTGGATGAACGTGTAAATGCGCGTCGTGCAGTATTTGAAAGATATGTGGAAGCTTTAGGTGAAATTGATGGCTTAGAGTTTATGCCAGAACTTGAAGATTCCTATGGAAATCGTTGGTTAACAACATTGATGTTAAATCCAGATAAGATTGAATTAACCCCTTATAACCTTATTGATGCATTAGCAGAAGAAAATATTGAAGCACGTCCAGTTTGGAAACCATTACATTTGCAACCTTTGTTTGAAGGATGTAAGTATTATTCACACGGAGAGAATGATGATGTAAGTTTAAGATTATTCGAGCGTGGATTATGCTTGCCTAGTGGCTCGAATATGACTTTGGAAGAGCAGGGTCGTGTCATAACATTATTGAAAAAGCATTTAATTGGTGTAAGTAGTAAATAATCGATTATTTTCATAAAAAAATTTAAATTGAATTAGAGCAGTCTTTAACCAGACTGTTCTTTCTCATGTGTAAAATATAATGTAAAGTCTTTACTAGTCTAAGTATTTACCCTTGTATTTCTAATTTGGGAAAATAGTAAAATAGTCAACAAGATACTTTGAACAATTTGGTGTATATGAGGTTAAAAAAATAAATAGATTTTCTGTTTATCATCCTCAATTGAAACACAATTTAGACTTTCCAAGAATTTGGTTATTTTAATATAGATTACGGTAGATTTATTGAAGAAAGAATTGAACGAGCTAAAACAGATCATGAAAATGCAGTTAATTTCTTAAATCGTATTTTGAAGCAAGTGCAAGAAATTATTCATTTTATAATGATATTTGCATTTGTATTTATAGATTCAAATAGCCATGGTTTACGCTCGTCCTATGGATTAATGAGGGTCTAAACTAGATCGCGTCCATGTGTTGGAAGTATTTTAAACGCTTCGATTTTTTGCTACAATTCCCTGTTAAATCGAATACCTAATAATCTTTGAGTTTTTTGAAATGGTAATAATTTTGCTTCCTCGAAACGACCATAAAATTTGCTTTGAAACTGCTAGAAACTAGAAAACCAATTGTTTGATTTCACGAGAAAAAATTAAAAGAATCATATTTGAAAAGGAGAATAGTATGGCTATTTTAGTTACAGGTGGAGCAGGATATATAGGAATTCATACGTGTGTGGAGCTACTTAATGAAAATTATGAAGTAATAATTGTTGATAATTTTTCAAATAGCAAAAAAGAGTCATTGGAAAGAATCAGAAAGATAACAAATAAAGACTTTCGTTTCTATAAGATTGATTTGCTAGATCAAGTAAATCTAGAAAAAGTATTTATTGAGAATGATATTGAAGCAGTTATTCATTTTGCTGGGTTTAAAGCTGTTGGGGAATCAGTCCAAATACCTCTCACCTATTATCATAATAACATTACTGGAACACTCCTTCTTTGTGAACTAATGAATAAGTATAAAGTTCAAAATATGGTTTTTAGTTCTTCAGCTACTGTATATGGAATGTCAGAAACAGTCCCTATATCAGAAGACTTTCCATTAGGAGCAACAAATCCTTATGGAAAAACAAAACTTATGACTGAAGAGATTCTCAGAGATTTAGTCCTATCTAATCCTGATTGGAGCATAGCTATATTACGCTATTTTAATCCAATCGGTGCTCACAAAAGCGGAATGATCGGTGAAGACCCTAATGGTATTCCAAATAACTTAATGCCATACATAGCACAAGTAGCAATTGGAAAACTAAACGAACTTGCGGTATTTGGAAATGATTATGATACATTAGATGGAACGGGTGTACGAGATTATATTCACGTTGTTGATTTGGCATTAGGTCATCTTAAAGCATTACAGTATACACTAAACCATAATGGAATTGATGCATACAACTTAGGAACAGGTGTTGGTAATAGTGTCATACAAGTGATTGAAGCATTTGAGATAGCTAATGATGTTAAAATTCCTTATAATATTCGCAGCAGAAGACCTGGAGATGTAGCAATCTGTTATGCAGACACAATAAAATCAAATCAAAAATTAGATTGGACAGCAAAGAGAGACATTATTGAAATGTGCAAAGATACATGGAGATGGCAACAAAACAATCCGAATGGATATGAAGACTAGAAGATGAGTTTTATACATACTCCGATCGAGTTAAATGCAACTGTTATATGAATTAATGCTAAAGAGAGTAACCTAAAAGCCTTATTAACTTAGACATTAGTAAATCGGGTACCTATGTAAAAACTATTCAATTTATTTACTTTAATTGCAAGAGTGAAATCCTATATGTTGTTGGGAATGGCTTTCAAATAATTGAGTATGCATAAATTATCAAACCTTTGAATTGAGTGGTGCCACTCATAAAACATAAGTTGAGGATTTTGATAAACAATTTTGAAGTGCATCAATTTTTAATCTGTTACTACAAAATTAACTAGAAATTGCAACCGTATTTAGCAAGGTTGGCACCTTTAGCGGAATCTTAAGTTAAGCATGTATACGGACATACTTAAAAATCAACTATGCAATATTTTAAAACCACATCAGTATAAATAATGGAACCACTTATAACATAGGAAAACCCCCTCCTGGATTGAAATTACTGTATCTGTAATTCAATTTAGGAGGTTTTTCTATGGGTAGCATCGTAAGCGTCAAATAGAGAACACATTCTAATAGAAGAAGATTCATGAAACACTCCTCCCAGAGTTTGATTACCTGGGGGGATTTTATATGAATAGAAAAGAAAAAGAACAGGTTTGGTTAGAAAAAATTAACGAATATCGTGAGAGTGGAAAGTCACTCAGCCAGTGGTGTACGGATACAGGTGTTGCAATCCACAATACGAACTACTGGTTGCGCAAACAGGCTCCGATAACTACGGTTTCTGAACCGGAGACCAGTTGGATTTCTTGTATTGTCGAAGGCGCTGCAAGTGAAGTAATCACTCTAAAGATGAAGAATGTCGAGAATGAAGTGACAAGTGGCTTTCAAGATGAACTGTTGCTACAGATTATACGCGTGCTTGATCGACTATGATGAATGGACGGTCAGTCAGTCGAACGAGTTTATTTGGGAGCTGGTCCAACAGACTTGAGAAAGTCGATCGAAGGACTTGCTGTCATCTTCCAGAAACTCTTCCAGCTAGACCCGATCTCGAACGCACTCTTTGTTTTCTGTAATCGAAAGAAGGACAAGCTAAAAATCCTGTTCTGGGACCACAATGGTTTCTGGCTCTACTATCGTCGTTTGGAAAAGGGACTGTTTGATTGGCCAGACCTCGGGTCTGTACAGCCACTTCCCATCACACCACGACAGTTGAACTGGGTGCTCGACGGGCTTCCTCTAAATCAGTGCCATGCCCATCCTTCTGTCCTAGCGAAAAAAGTCATTTGACTCTATTTCACTGTGTCATTTTGTGCTATCCTTATTCCTTGTAAAACATGGACGAGAACACACAGACTACAATTGAAGAACTTGAGAAGAAGAACGCTCAGCTTGAGAACCAGATGAAAACATTGCATCTGAAGTTACAGTGGTATGAGGAGCAGTTCAGACTGAGCCAGCAGAAACGCTTTGGCTCATCCAGCGAGAAGTCGGATGAAAACCAGCTGACACTCCAACTATTCAACGAGGCAGAGGTCTCTTCTTCTGTATTATTGGCAGAACCGACAATGGAGACAATTAGCTATAAACGCAAGAAAATTGGCGATCGTGCTGAGAAACTGCAAGACCTACCTGTCGAGACAATCCATCACGACCTCTCTGATTCAGAGAAGGTCTGTTCGGCATGCGACCACGCACTACATGAAATGAGCACTCAGGTCCGAAAGGAGCTGAAGATTATCCCAGCACAGGTCAAGGTCACTGAACATATCCAACACATCTATAGCTGTCGCCATTGTGAGAACCATTCTCTCACTACGCCGATCGCTAAGGCGAAGATGCCAAACCCGGTTATCCCGAAGGGACTTGCATCGCCTTCTGCAGTTGCGTTCATCATGACTCAAAAGTTTGCGGATGGATTGCCACTCTATCGTCAGGAGAAACAGTTGGAGCGAATAGGGATCCCATTGAACCGACAGACGCTCTCGAACTGGATGATCTCGAGTACGACGAGATGGTTAAAACCATTCTATGAACATCTGTACCACCAGTTGTTGCAAGAAGAAGTACTCCATGCGGACGAGACCGTCCTCCAAGTACTGGATGAGCCTGGCAAAAATGCGCAATTCAAATCCTATATGTGGCTCTATCGCACAAGTGGCAAAACGCAACGCCCGATCGTCCTCTTCGATTACCGAGCGAGTCGCGCCAAGAAGAACCCTCAGGATTTCTTAAACGGATTCTCGGGTTTCCTTCATGTCGACGGATATGCTGGTTATGAATCAATCGAAGGTGTCGAGCTGGCTGGCTGTTGGGCCCATGTACGCCGAAAATTTAAAAATCAGGTACCTGTGTAAAAAACTATTCAAATTATTCACTAGAATTGCATGAAGAATTTCTGGAATGTTGCAGGGAGTGGCTTTTCAATAATTAATTCCACATAAATTTTCAAACTAGTAAATTGTCATAATTTAAGTGGTGCCACCCATGACAATTTAATTGATAATTTTTGATAAACAATTTTGAAGTGTATTACTTTTTTGCTGTAACGCTGGCGATTTATTCAGAAATTGTAACAATATTTAGCCTGGGTGGCACCTTTTGTTTTTTGGAAATCATCAAGCTGCCTCTCAAAACTATATAGAAAATCCAGTAGTAATCGAAAGTGTTTCTTCGGTCGCTTTTTTTGTGAAGGTTTTAAACTCTTTTATTGTTTCCAATAAAGGTTTTATCACTAGTATTAAAAATAACAGAAATTTCTTACATATATGGATAGAATAGATTAAAATGAAGAGAGAGTTGTTTGTGTAAATAGCACCAAGGAGAGTGAGGTTAAATGAAGATTAATATTCATATCATCATGGGGTTTAATCAAGATTCAATTGGTCCGGCAACATATCTACAACAAAGAAACGAAATTGTTTATATTTGTGATGGTTACGTTAAAGGAGTAAATAAGAGCAAAAACTTCACTTTTGTCGATCAACAATTTGTCGATTCAATCGACCACACCTTATTTAAAGTATATGTTTATGAATCACCGTATAAAAAAGGACAAGTTCTTCAAGGAACAAGATCGTTTATTATGGAGAAGAAGCTACTGTAACCGTCAAGTGAATAAAGACAGTACTGAACCAGTCGTGCCGCGTTTTAGGACCACTTCGGACAAATTTCAGAACCAGTGAATGACATACGGAGAACCACTTAGGTTTAGAATCCCATACAAGGCGGTGTTGAGTTCTTTTATTGTTGTTAGTGCAATCTCATAATGTCACATTGTTGACATCCTTGCCTGTCCAGAAATTGAAAGTGCGTACCTGTGTGAAAAACTACTCAGATTAATAACGACAATGGCATATGAAAGATAAAGAATCCAACAGCTATCGGTCTGTTGGATTCTGTTGTTGTATAAAGATGATTTAAATCGATAAATTGGGTTTCCTTCAGTGAAAACAATTCTGAAAGTTGACTACAATCTCTTTGAAACATCAATCGCAAATTATGATCCACGCCCAACAGCAGTCGAAATTGCATCTTCGGCTGCTATAACAGTCAAGTAAGAATGAACAGTTTTCGTCATTTAGTTTTGAACAGTTTTCCGAAATTAAGATTGAACACTTATTTCGGAAAACAAAGTTTTAATGTATTTCATTCTTAATCTGTCATCCTCTTCACTAAAAGAGATTATTTCACTACGATGTAGAAGTAGATTTAGAGTTGCTGTGGTAAGAGTGGGGTCTCCAAAGAATTTACCCCACTCATTCGGTCCATTAAAAATCGGGTACCTGTGTAAAAAACTATTCAAATAATTCACTACAAATGGATTAAGAATTTCTGGAAAGTTGCAGGGAATGGCTTTCATATAATGGCTTCCATAGGGGCAACACTGGGAAAATGTATATGTATGGAACATTTGTAATTGTCCATGTAATAATTTTAGCTGATGAAACCGGGAGATGCATGTGACTCTATGCATCTAATTCCTTAGTAATTTTGTAGATAATAGTTATTATCTAATTGAGTATACAAAATTTGGATTTAAATATATAATATTATTAGAATGTATATAATTTAGTAAAGAAACTATATCATATTAAAGTAATAGGACTGATTATTAATGTCTACAGAAGAAATAAATTACATAATTAACGAGACTGATTCAATTACATTAACAGGAGTAGAAAAGAGAGATATAGAAGGAATTTATAGATATGTTGCAAGGAATATTATTGGAGGTCCGCTTCAACCATCAGATTTTTTTTCGTACAAAGATGAATTTTCGAATAAGACAGATAGAAATTCTAAGAAAAACCAACTTTTTTCTAGAAGGCCTAAAAGTAATTCATTTTATGCCATTTCATTCTTCATTTCAGCTGATATTAAGCATATGATATTTATACGCCAAGAAATGGATAAATCATTTGGAAATAAATCAATTGCAATGGGTAATTTACTCAGTAAAGGGTATACTGAAGTAAGTGATAGTGAATACATTACAAAGAAAAAGCCGGGAGAGATTATTTCAGACACTTTCCATGTGGATTGTTGGAAATATTCTCAAGTAAATTATGCAGATTTTATCCCCGATTTCCAGGTTGTTTTTGCAGAATAATTCCTTAAGGAGTTGAAACAAGTGAGTGAAAAATGGGATAATTTAATCAATTATTTTCCACAGCCGTTTAATACGATTCATGATATACGAGTTTATCTTTTTCTGGATTTCCCAAGAATTTTTAGTTTTAAAAATGTAGAAGATAAATTATTTATCGCATATATAGGTGAATTTAATTATGAAAATTATGATGCGACTTGGATAATTGCTGAAGTTGACTTAGGTATCATAAATAATATGGTTTCTGGTAAAATATTAATTAAAGAAACATTAATAAATCATTACCATAATGAATATAAAATAATTATTAATGAAGATGAGGAATCAGTACAATCAATAAATGATTGTTTAGAAATAGAAAATTTAATTCCAAGCGATAGTTTTTATTTAACAACTCAAATACCAAATGAAATTGATTTATATGAATTTATGAACGTTAAAATTGGAATTAATTATAAAGATGAAATTATAATTGATTTTAATGAAGATGTAAAATCTGGTATAGGAGGAAATCTTAATAATACTACTGATAATAATTTTATTGAAATAAGGATTTTTGACGAAATATTAAATATAGAAAAAATAAGTAGTCAGAGATCTCTCAATAGAGAAGCTGCCTAAATAAAAGGAGTACTTAGATGGAACCAGTTCTAGAGTTTAAGGGTTATCATATTAAGGAAATTATATATAATGATGAAATACCTAAAGAAATAGAAAACAAGGATGAAAAAGGATCTAGTGTACAAAGAACGATTGAAGCTGGAATTACAGAAGATAAAAAAAGAGCTAATATAAATATAAAAATGGATGTTATAGATTTTAAGCGAAATAGATCAATCTCAGTTCGCATTGGTGGAATTTTTAATATTAATGGTGATTTTTCTGAAGATGAAATTAAGAGATATTTAGGTATAAACGGTGTTGCTATTCTTTATCCATATGTTAGGTCAATTATATCAATGATATCTAGTTTAGACTCTACAAGTGCAATAGTTATTCCTACAATTAGTACTTTAGAAGATGAGAATTAATATTCATTTCTTGTTACATAAAGCAGTTGTAACCGTCAAGTCAAAATTTGCAGTTTTTGCTCGTTTGAAAAGAACACCTTTGCTTAAAATACATAAAAACGGGTACCTGTGTAAAAAACTATTCAAATTATTCACTACAATTGCATGAAGAATTTCTAGAAAGTTGCAGGGGGTGGCTTTCCAATAAATGCTTCCGCATAAATTATCAAACTAGTAAATTGTCATAATTTAAGTGGAGCCACCCATGATAATTTAATCGGTAATTTTTGATAAACAATTTTGAAATGTATCAATTATTTGATCTTTATCGAGCAATTTAACTAGAAATGGCAACCCTATTTAGCATGGGTGGCACCTTTAACCGAATCTTAACGAAGCAATGATTACTTAATTACATGATAACCATCTATATCATGTAAGAAGTGCACACGGTCATCTCTGTCGTTTAAAATAAATAAAGACGCTTGTATGCTACGGGCGCCTTGTTCATTTATTTTGTTCAGTTTGATTACATTTAAAAGCTACTTTTGTGTTGAAACAGGATTACAAAATTCTCTGGATATTTCCTGAAATCAGCGTATTTATTTAGTTCTGTTAATGCACCTGACAAAATCATTTCTCTTCGGTACTCCGAATCATCAAACAATCCAGGTCCGCTTAATTGCAGAGAAAGAGACGATCTATGTGACTTGGTCACTTAGATCGTCTCTTTCATAATAAATTCGCGTCCAAGGGATGACTGACAAATGTTGAGGATCTATTGATTATAATTTAAGTGCTTCCATATTCTCCTCGAGAGATCTTCTTCAAATCTCTATTTGTTCTGTTTTTTAGTTGAAGCTATTATTTCTTATCCTACAAATAAAACAAATGATATTCAATGAGTATAAGCAAGCCCACAAGTACACCGATTTGTCCCGAATAACAGATGGTAAGAGGAAGGAAATTCCTGAT
>Ga0209013_10002169_pt1 | contig 17890 bp, 12 predicted proteins | sample Cruoilmetagenom2_FD_187291 | JGI IMG/M metagenome (GOLD analysis project Ga0209013, IMG submission 187291) | Oil polluted marine microbial communities from Coal Oil Point, Santa Barbara, California, USA - Sample 2 (SPAdes) (version 2) | ecosystem: Environmental > Aquatic > Marine > Oil seeps ...
GAACTACCCGCCGTTCGAGGGGATGATCGAGCCGAAGGGATAAAGGATTGACCGGCACCACTGTCTCCCACTGTCGCATCCTCGACCTCTTCAATGATGAGTGCCAGGGCCGACGATTTTGACGATTTCCCTGGACATTATGTTGCCCGTTCAAGATCGCCAATAACGCCGGTCCTGGCACCTAGCCTCTCCCAAGTCGAAACCCGAGTGAGCCGCCGCCCTCTGCAACCTACGCCACGATCACCGAAACGCAATCTGAGGGCCGCCTTGGGGGCGTGGTTGTGTCTACGGCACCGGCACCCGCTTGCAGATAGCCCTTTTGCAATCCTCGACTACTTCCCTCGGCTCGGCGAGACGCATCCAGCGGTGATGACCATGAGATGACAAGATTTCCACCTCGACCCATATTGTTCAGAGCACATCAGCTTTCGATAGGGAGGATCTCATGATCAGATGTCGTCATGGCCGCCTTCGCGTTCTGGTCCTCGGGGTGGTGATCCTCGGGTTGGCGGGGTCCGCAGCCGCGCAGGAGGACTCGCCGAACTTCTTTGGACTCGGAGCCAATGCCCACTTCGTGAATGCCGACGAGTTTGTGAATGCAGGTTTTTCAACCTGGATACACTACAGCAACGGCTTCTGGAGGTTCTCTGGCTCGGGATCTGGTTGTTATGCGACAGTGCGGCTCCCCACAGGCGCATTGGTCACCGGTATGTCCGTCGTTTACCACGACAGCAGTGATTCATTGAACATCGATGCAAAATTCTTACTAAACTGGGTCACGGCGGCGGGCGACGACGGCCAAACGCAGATCGGTCCTATGTTCGAGTCGTCCGGGACCCCGGGCAACGCGATTACCTGGGTGGATATCGATCCCGACCACACCATCCAGTACATTGACGGGCCCACGGCACAGAGCTACAACCTGCGGGTAGGTATTCCGGACGCGACCGGTCAACTGCGGCTGCGCGGCGTTATCATCGGCTGGAACCGCCAGATCAGCCCTGCGCCGGGCACCGCGACCTTCCCCGATGTAGCCCCCGGTTTCTGGGCGTTTCAGCACATCGAAGCTCTCGCCACCTCTGGGATCACCACGGGCTTCCCGGACGGCACCTACCGACCCTTTGAACCGGTCACCCGCGCCCAGATGGCGACATTCCTGGCGAGGGCGTTGGGTTTGCACTGGCCGTAGTCGGTTGTAGACGACTTGGCTCGGTGTCAAACGACAGAAAGGACGATCAGATGAACAGACACGGTTCGCGGTTCGCTGTCACAGTTTCGGTGGTTGTACTGGCGATTGGCACGATGGGACCGGCCCACGATGTCGCCGCGTCTGCCACTGATACCGGTATTCCACCCACCTACCGAACGGATGTCCCGCCCGTCCAGCCGGATAGCGGTGAGGCGTACGGTCTGGGTCTTCAGTGGGCTTTCGTCAGTGGGCTTGAGTGGGAACCTGAGATGTCCGCGGGCTTGGCATGGAGGTCGGTTTTCGACGGGCGCGTCGTTGTCGCAGCTGGTTCAATAATGGCACCCGTACACCTTCCGACCGGGTCCGAAATCCACCAGATCTGTTTCGTCGTTTCGGACGACTTTACAGAATCCATGTGGAGCAAGCTTTCACTACATGTCGTCGAATCCGCAGATGATGACGTGAGTAATCTCCAGTTCCTCGAGTTGGGATCGACAGGAACCACAATGGAAGAGTGGCCGGGCTGGACACAGCGGTGTATCACGTATCCAGATCCGGTCATAATCAAGTCGTGGGGCGACATCGACAGTGACGGCACAGAACACTATCTCGCCTATCACCTCAGGGCGGAAAAAACTGGCAGCGCGAATTTAGGCCTTCACACTGCTGTGATCACCTGGAATCGTACGATTTCACCAGCACCAGCCACCGCCACCTTTCCCGACGTTCCCACGACTATGTGGGCGTTCCAGTACGTGGAGGCTCTCGTCGCTTCGGGTATCACCGAGGGAATGCCGGACGGGCTCTACCACCCATATGACCCGGTCACACGTGCCCAAATGGCGACATTTCTTTCAAGGGCGTTGGGGTTGCACTGGCCGAACTGAGGCTGATAGGCGGGTAGGGGAGGGTGGTGGAGATCCGGGGGCACGTCGGCACCTGGAATACTCACACCAGGTGTGAACCGGTTTCAGGGGGGTACGTAAGGCCCAGGGCCTACGCGACGCAACCCTGCCGTCGGAGTGTCGTAGGATTCACATGATGAGAGGGAGGAGATATGCGGTCTGTCTGCAGCATTGTCGCATTGCTCTTGGTCATCGGCTGCGGCGGTCCGGCACCTGAGCCCACCGGCCTGATTTCGGGGGAGGAGGTCGAGACCGGCTACGCCGAGCTCGGCGAGAGCAGGATCTACTACGAGATCAAGGGGGAGGGATCACCTCTTATCCTGATTCACGGCGGGCTTCTCGACGGCCGCATGTGGGACGGTCAGTTCGACGTGCTCGCGGAGGGGTACAGGGTGATCCGCTACGACGTGAGCGGCCACGGCCGATCCGCGACGCCACCGGACGCATTCTACGATCACGAGGATTTGCACCGTTTGATGGGCGCACTCGAGATCGATCGCGCGGTGATCATGGGTCTTTCTCTTGGTGGCCGGATCGCCATTGATTTCGCCCTCGAATACCCCGACAAGGTGGCGGCGATGGTCGTGGTTGGGCCCGGCCTCGGGGGATTCCGCTTCGACTCGGAGGAGGTGCTGGAGGGCCGCAAGGAGCTCATCGATTCCTGGGGCAAGGGCGAGTGGGACCGGGTGGTGGAGCTGTTCCAGCGATCGTGGACCGACGGCCCCTACCGGTCGCCCGAGGAGGTCGATCCGACGGTTCGGGAGAAGGTGCGGATGATGAGCCGCCAGACTATCGAGAACACAGCCGAGGGCCGGACCATGGATCCGCCCGCGGTCGATCGTCTCACGGAGCTGAAGATGCCGATGCTGGTAGTGGTGGGCGAGTTGGACATGCCGGACATCCACGAGATCGCGGATCTTCTGTTGACCGCCGATCCCAACGCCGAGAAAGTCGTGATCGAAGGTGCCGCGCACATGGTGAACATGGAGAAGCCGGAGGAGTTCAACCGCGTGGTTCTCGAGTTTCTTGAGGAGCTGCAGCCTTGGTGATCACATCCATATAGGATAGGTGCCGGGCGTCGATTTCCGGGATCCTAATTCTTCTTGGGCTGCGGCCCGGAGCTGACATGCGGCGCAAGCTTGTCCCACTCGCTCGATGCCACGCAGTACAGGCAAAAGTCGCCATGCATGAGTGCCAGGTCCGCAATTCCGTAGTAACCTGCACCAGCCCTTCCGAAAACCGAGCACAACAACAGAACTGCGGGCTTGGAACCCATCATCATAGTTCCTCATTCTCGGTGGGGCAGTGCTCGCCGCCCGCAGCAGACACCGGATGAGATGTGCGGGCTAAAAACGGAGCCTGAGGCCGAGCTGGTACTGCCGTGGTCTTCCAGGCCTGTTGTTCTCCCCGAAGTCGTCGAATGTCTCGCACGGCACCCAGGTTTCGCCCCAGAAGTAGCACCCTCCGGAGAGTGTCCACCGGGTGGTGTACCAGTTGGCGCGGTCGAAGAGGTTAAAGACCTCGCCAATGAGCTCGAGCTCCGTACCCACACTGAGGCGGAATGACTTGGCCAGCCGCAGATTGGTGGTAACAAACCAGGGCTGACGGAAGGTGTTGCGGGGGTAGTGGAAGAACTCGCCGGGTGCGGTCTCGATGACCGAGCGTTCGCTTTCGCGATAGCTATCGCGGTTGAGGTCAGGCCAGCCGTGATATGCCGAGTAGGGGAAGCCGGAACGAGTAAAGACGTAGCCCGAGACCATGAAGCCAAAGGGCAGATACACGCCACCGGAGACGACAAATTTGTGGCGGACATCGAAGTTGGCGGGGCCCCACTCGGCCTCGAGGTCGTAATGATCCTCGGGGAAATGACGGCCTCTCGAGAGCGACCGCTGGTTGGAGCCGTTGTCGCGGATATTCGACCAGGTGTAGGAGGCGTCGAGGAACCACCGATTGGAAAAACGTTTGCGGGCGGTGACGACGAGCGACCTATTGTTGGCCCGGGCGTCGGACCGGAACATGATGATCCTGCCGAACTCGGGTTCCACGGTTCCGTGCTCGTAGACCGTGCGTCCGTCCACCGTGAGTTCCCCCGTCGGTGCCAGGTTCTGGTCCTGTTTGCTCTGCAGATCTCGGCTCTTCGAGTAGACGAGGTCGATGCCGACCGCGAAATTGGTGAAGATCTCGCGTTCGTATCCAAGCGACATGCGTAGCGTTTGCGGGTTTTCGAAATTCGGATCGAAAACGAAGATGAGGGGTCCGGCATCCGGAGGCAGATCGGCCATGGAGTCCCAGCGGTCGGGAAAGGTCGGACATTGATCACCCCACCCGCACCACGATGTCACCTGAACGGTCTCGACACCGTTGCTGGATTGAACTTTGGAGTCGAGAATGGTCGGTGTGGGGTCGTAGAAGAGCCCGATTCCGCCGCGAAAGACCGCCTTACCGTCACCCGACGGGTCCCACGCAGCACCGATTCGGGCCGACACATTGTCGCTGTCGTTGGGGATCTGGCCGGTCAGCGGATAGAGGGGGTTGGTCGATTTTGGCTGATCGTGATCTTGATAGTCGTAACGAAGACCATAGACCAGGCTCAGGCTCGGTGCGGGCCGCCATTCGTCCTGCAGGTAGGCGGCATACGTATTGGTGCTGAACTCAACCAGACCGTCGTTTGGCGAAAAGGCCTGGACGTACAGCCACGGTTCGCCGCCGTCGAGAAAGTCCTCCCACGTATCGAATCGGTATTGGCCTCCATTGTATTGAAAGAACAAATCCTCGAAGGTCTCGATATTGAGGTTGAAACCGGCTTGGATGAGGTGCGTGCCGAGCGAGTAGCTGAGGTTGTCGACCAGTTGCCAGCGACTCTCGGCAAATTCAGCCGGGAGGTAGCTCCACTGCCCAAAGGAAGCGTCCCAGTTGCCGATGCCGACCTCGGGAATCAATGTCGAGTTGGCCAGACCCGGTCCGCGTTCGACGGCGTACTGGACGAAGGCTTCGTTCATGATGCGGGGGGACACCACCGAGTTCAGCGAAATTACGGCGGAATCGGAGTCGTTCAGAACCCGGCCGTTGTTCGACCAGCCCGCCGTCGACCATCCATTTATGAGATTCTGGTTGTTGGGCACCGAGAGGGTGTTGTAGCGGGCGGTCAGGAGGTGGCTCGAGCCGAGCTGCCAGTCGAGCTTGAGGAGCACCACTCTGGCGTCGTTGAGACCCATCAGCAGCCCGGTCTCCCGCTGCCAATCGAGACCCGTGAGGTCCTCCCAGTCCTCCTCCCGGCCGGTCGGAAAGTCCTGGAACTCCCGAAAGGTCGGTTCGTCGAGGTCCTGTTCGTCGTAGGAGATAAAGTAGTGCAGCCGGTCGCGCACTATCGGCCCGCCGAGGGTGAAGCCGTACTGCAGCTGCCGGAAGTCATCAGCCTCGTTGCCGTCGGCGTCGGCGCCGACGAGTCGTTCGTCGCGGTAGTAGCCGAAGACCTCACCATGCAGCTGGTTGCTACCCGATTTGGTGATGGCGTTGATTACCGCGCCTCCGGCGCTGAACTCGAGGCCGTAGGAGGAGCGGATGACCTGGAGTTCTTTGATCGCGGCCTGTGAAAAGGTGAACGGCGTGTACTGGCCGCTGCGTTCGTGGCCATAGAAGCTGGACTGGGCGGAGGTGCCGTCGATATTGAAGGAGTTCTGGACCGAGCGGGCGCCGACGTTGACGCCGCCCTGGTCACCGCGGACTTCCTGATTCAGGGCGTTTACGCTCCGTGCCGTGACGGCGCCCGGCGTCAGCAGGATGAGGTCGGAGAAGTCGCGGCCGTTGAGCGGCAGGTCGGCGATGGCGGTGTCGCTGACCGAGGCGGCGACTTCAGACCTTGCGGTCTCGACGATCGGAGCAACGGCAGTCACGACGACCTCATCGACGAATACTGCGGGCCTCATCCGGAAGTCGACCTGGACCAACGAGCCGAGAGCCACGACGACGCCCCGTTTGAGCTCGGTCTGCAGGCCGGCGTAATCTGTGCGGAGCTCGAAGGTCCCCGGCGGCACGAGGTCGAGGGCGTAATAGCCGCGTTCGTCGGTGATCACCCGCCGCACGAAGCCCGTGTCGGGGTTGTGGGCCTCGACGATGGCGCCGGCCAGCGGTGCTCCTTCGGCATCGACGACCGTTCCCTGCAATGTCCCGGTCGAGACGTTGGATTGGGCGGAAACGAAAGTCACGGGAAGGACGGCGATGCAGCCAACCAGCGCTACGCAGCGAAAAAGATCCCGTATTGTTGCCCCCTTACCATTCAGGCGTTTTCTGCCACCCGCGATAGGCGTCCAAATCCGCCTCGACCCGGTAGCCGGTCGAGGCCTCGTTATCCGGTACGACACGGAGATTGGTGAGACGCTCGAGCGTAACCATCAGCTCGTCGTGGGGCAGGGTGTGGAGCGGTGGTTTGGAGAAGTCCGGCATCGGCCAGAGGCGGATCGTCCCGTCCCAGTCCCCGGAGGCGATCCATCGTCCGTCGGGAGAAGACTTCACCTGAGGGATAGAGCTCGTGTGACCGAGCAACAGATGGCGATCCACTCCACCCACAGGTCCCACGAAGAACTCGCCTGTGCCCGTTCGTGTCATCACGATCGGGCCGGACGGGCCCGGTCCGAGATCCGAATCTCCTTCGGGCAGGTCGATCCGGGTTCGGGTTCCATCTTCAAGATCGAAGATCGTGGGGGCGCCGTCGATCCAGCACAGCATGTGGAGGCCATCCGGGCCCATCTGGATACCCCACGCCTCCTCCGCGATCAATACCTCCGCGAGCCCGGTCTCGGGGCTCCAGCGGCTGATGACGCCTCCCCGGGCCACGATGAGTTTCCCGTTGGAATCGAAATTCCAGGCGCGGACGTTGCCCTCGCCCGGGGTCTCGAAGACCCGAATGTTGCCGGTCTCGAGATCGAGCACGTGCATCTCCTCGGTGCCGTGGTCGGCAAACACCCGGCCCGCGAGATATCGGCCCGATGGGTCCAGCTTGGAATTCTGGCGAGGGAATCCCTCGAGCTTCACCGGCTCATCGCCGTCGAGCGGCACCTTCCAGATTCCACCAGGGGTGCCGACAACGAGGAACCGCCCGCGACGGTCCACCTCGAGGCCCCAACCCCACTGGGGCGTGACTTGAAAGACGACGGTGGGCTCGAGCCCGGCGCCCCCGCCAAGGTCCCAGGAGAGGACAGTGCCGTCATCACTCCCTTGGCTGAATAGGTGGGACCCGTCTGGCGAAAAGGCCAGCCGGGGGACGCCTGCCTGGTGCCCATGGAGGATTCGGCAGTACGGGCTCGTCAGCGGCCACAGGGCGAGGCCGAGGCGGTAGCTGGCGGTCGCGAGCCAATGCCTGTCCGGAGTGAAGGCGACGTGATGGGCCCCCCAATCAAAGATCAGCCCTGCGGCACCGACAGGGCCTTCGAGATCCCACAGCCTGACACCTTTCCGGCTCGAGTGAGCAAGGAAGCGGCCCTCGGGTCCGAAGGTGGTGGCCATGGGGTCTCGCGGCGCCTGGAGACGGCGTTCGGGTTGGCTCCCGTCACCGTCGATGGGCCACAGGAGGAGGTTCCCGCCGGAATCAGAGGCCGCAATTCTGTCCTTCACGGGGTCGAACGCGGTCTTGCTGTTGAGCCCGAACGCCTCGGGGTACCGACCGACGATCTTCGGCGGATCGCGCCCGAGGCTCTCGAGCCGGTGGAGATACAGGGTGTCGCGATTGCCGACCACGAGCAACTTGCGAGAAACGTCGATTTCGGCTTTTGGAGACATCGTTGCCTCGACCGACCCGAGGAGTTCGGGCTCCCCTCCGTCCAGCGACCAGCGGTGAAAGAAGTACCGTCCAAATCGTTCCGCACCGTTGGTCAACGGACCCGAGTCCTGGAAACCTGTCGAAAGGATCGTCTGTCCATCGCCGTCGAAGATTCCACCCGCGAGCGAGACGTTGGGAACTTCGATGATCCGAACGGTCTGCCCACTCTCCACATCCCATATTCGAAACTCGGGTCCGGCGTCAGAAGCCCAACCCACGAGAAGGCGGGAGTCCGGTGAGAACTCGTGGAAGACAGCCATTCCCCGTTGCCAGAAATCGTTGAGTTTGGTGAGGGGTCCGGGACGCCGCGAGTGCACACGCAATAAGCCGAGATTGTCGCCGACAGCCATGCGACCGCCGTCCGGTGCAAACGCGATCCACCAGCATTGTCGGCGGTCGAAGACCACAGTTGCAGGCGGTCCCATCCACAAAGCGCGGAGAGCCAGACGACGTGCCTCCGCGGTGTCGGCCAACTCGAGGCTGGCGATTGCGTATGCCACCGCCGTGGTCCGCTCTTCGGCCAGCGAAACCTGGCCGAGGGCGAGCAGCTTGGCGGCCTCGGCGCGACGGGTCTCGCGGACGCTCTGCCTCCAGAGCCCTCCGACTACGAAGAGGACCACAAGAAGCGTCACAAAGGCCGCCGTCGCAGCCACTCGACGCCGCCGTTGGCGCCGCGCGGCCAGCGTTGTCATTGCAGTCTCGAAGGCTTCCTCGACCTCGGTCAAGCCACCGGAGTAGTGTTCCCTCCATACCTGGAACTCGCGAAAGGCGCTGCCCGTCCACAGCAGGTCTTTGTTTCGTCCGCGCTCGTGCCAGGTGCGGGCGGCCTGACGAAGCTCATCGCGGAAACGCGCAGCGTCCGCATCCTGCGACCGCCATCGGACAAGCCGGGGCCAGTTCGAGAGCAGCGACTCGTGGATGATCTCGATGCGGCGGGCCGTTTCCGAGCCGTCCTCGTCGTCCTCGTACGTGGTCAGGAGGCGCGCATCAATAAGCCGCCGGATCACCTCCCCACCGGATTCACGTAGTTCATTCGGAAAGACCGACATGAGGTCGCTGTGGCACCGCACAGCGCGGGTGTTCTCGGCCGTCACCAGGTTGCGGAAGAGCTCGCGGACGATCGGCAGCCGTTCGGGTCCGAGGCTTTCCAGGGTTTTTTCCGCGTGACGGGCCAATGAGCCGGTGACTCCACCGATGGCTTCGTACGCCCGGCGGGTAAGAAGACGACGTTCGCGGTCGCGGCGATCCCAGAGCTCCGCCACCGAGAAGGCGAGCAACGGCAGCGCACCACGCTCGTCCTCGACCTCGGTGATCATTTCCGCCGCCATTTGGTCTTCCTCCAAGGAAAAACCAAGGCGACCCGCCGGTTCGACCAGGGCTCGACGGAGCGACTCTGCGTCGGGTTTCTCCAGAGCGGTCAGGTGGTCGAAGATCGTACGCAATGGAGCGTGGGTGTGACACCGGTGAAGGAAGTCGTCACGCATCGACAGCAGAACGTGCAGGTCGGCCTCGTCGACCAGGCTGCCCAGCAGGTCGATGAAGATCTCTTGGGTCGCGATCGGGTTGAGGGTGAAGAGCTCTTCAAATTGATCGACGATGAGAAGCGCCCGTTCATGACGCTCCCGCCAACGGGAGACCGTCGGCAGTGCGCGGCGGCCATCGCGGATATCGAAGAGCCCTTTTGTCGCTTCCACATCTCCTGCGAACTCCGGCACCAGGGTGCGGGCGAGGGAAACGAATGGCGATTCCCCGGGCTGACAGATCAAAACCCCCCATCCGTCCGGAGCCGAGGACATGACGCCCGCCCGGAGGAACGAGCTTTTGCCGACCCCGGAGGGACCGATCAGCCCCAGCAGTCGGCGTGAGGTGAGGGTGCGCCACATCCGGGCGACCTCGGTTTCACGGCCGAAAAAGAACGTGGCGTCTTTTTCGGTGAACGGGGCGAGACCGGGGTAGGGGTTGAACTCGTCGTCAGGTCGGACCGTCCCAACGGCGGTGGGCAGTTGAACAACCTGAGCAAGACGGGGTTCGGGGGATTCAAGGGCCGAAACCTCTGCGATCAGGCGATAGCCGCGGCGCGGGATGTTCTCGATATATGAGGGGTTCTTTGCATCGTCGCCGAGCTCGGTTCGCAGCTCGGAGATGACGTGCGTGAGAGCGTTCTCCGTGACGAACTCGGTGCGCCAGACGGAATCGATGAGCTGCTCTTTTGTTGCGACGTCGCCGGGCTGGCGCGCTAGAAAGACTAGAACATCCATGGCCCGGGGGCGCAGTTGGATGGAATGCCCGTCGCGAGAGATCCGGTTGAGCATCGGATCGACCGACCACTCGCCGAGCCTGAAGGCCACCGGCACCTCGATCGCTCCGTCATGAACCTCGAGCATATTGAGATCAATGTATGCCCTGAGGTATCGAATAGCAAACCGGAGCGAACTGACGCGTATCGCTGCGAACGCTCCTCAGAGCCCGCAGGCATCCTCCACGAGGTGATTGATGGCTTTTGACATGAGACCCTTAGGATCATTGGGCCACTCGCCCATACCCGCATGGTGCAGCGCTTCGTGAATCAGGATCAATGCACCGCGTCGATCGGAAATCCTGGAGAACTTGCGGCACAGAAAAGTCGGCGCTGATCCCACCGTGGTGTAACCCCACGCGCCCCCGCACAACCTCTTTTCGTGTGCCACGCTGGCAGGGTAGTAGAGGGTGGAGAAAAGAATCTCGCGCCCTTCGGCACGGAGGTCCGCGAAGAGGGCGCGGCACTCGGGGACCTCGACCAGCCGTTGGATCGCCACTTGGAACGAGGCCTCGATCCTGGACCGCACCGGCGCGGGCATTTTGGAGCTGATCCAAGGTGAAGAGCGAGCAGGTGCTGCTGCGCTCGTCGTTGGGAGGCTGTCGATACGATCGTGGGGCTCGCCCGCGATGACCGCCGTGGCAGGCGCCCCCAACATGCCGATGATGACCAAAAGCCCTCCGGTTCTCCCAATGTCCATGTGCACCTCCGTGGGAGAGCGGACTGTCGAATCGAGGTCGACGGGTCCGTCCCCAGACCCACGGTCGGTCCAGGAGGGAGAGAAGAAATGTGAGTTCGATGTCAGGGGGATGTCAGAGCTGTGACAACCGTAGAACGCTCTTTGATATGTGGCTGGATTTGAATTGAATCAGGAATGAGGAATCAGGAATGAGGGATGCCTGTCCCTCGCCAAAACTTCGTAACTCCGGGCAAGGTTCATCGATTTCCGCCTCGGTTGCGGTTTTGGCGAAGGACAGTTCGAAACGGCCCCAGCTCTGACATCGGAGCCGTTTTTGAGTGTGACCTGGGCCACTTGCATTCCAGAGAGAATTGATTACTATATTTGCTCAGATCGACGGATATCGAAAGGAGGGCGGACCGCAGAAAAGCCAACCAAGGAGAGTCGTCATCTTGGGTTGCGAAGAAGTCTCATTTTCTTTTATCAACGGAACGTCATGCGGCACAGCCAACCTGGATGATTCTTCAGACAACGGTTGTCCGCGGAGAGGAACATTGTGGATCATTTGAAATTAGACCTATTTGGAAGGCAGTCCCAACTTTTCAAACAATTGGGTGTTCTGCTGGTGGTGCTGCTATTCGGTGGGGCTGCGTATGGTCAGCCCGCGAATGATGAGTGTGTCGGTGCCACCCCTATTCCATCCATACCCTTTATGGACATGGTGGATACCACTACCGCCACCAGCAATCCAGCCGATCCCTCACTCAGCTGTAACGGGAGCGGTGCCCAGACGGATGGCAACACCGTCTGGTATGTATGGACACCAGATGCGGACATAACCGTCAACATCAGCACCGATGGCAGCACAGAGCCCGGTGGCAGTCCTCTGGACACCGCCCACGGCGTCTTCACGGGTAGTTGTGGCGCTCTCACCGAGGTAGCCTGCGTGGACGTGGGACTCACAGACGATCTTTTCTTCGACGCCATCGGTGGGGAAACCTATTACATCAAGTTCGGGGAGTTCCTTGATGGCGTCGGTGGTGGCAATCTGGAGGTCAGTGTAGATCTACCACCGGGACCGGAGCAGTTCGTTCTCGAATCGGTTCGCGACGGCATGTCCGACCCCATCAGCGATCTTGCTTTTGCCGCTGCTGCCACTTTCACAAAAAGCACCAAGATCTCGACAACTCGGGAAATTCCGATGTTGATGCAAGACGACGACAAGAAATTGATGCGAGACGACGGAAAGTCGTCGTCTTTTGGCGAAAACGTGAGCACGTTGGCGGAGTCGAGCCTTTCCGAGCCACTGGGCGCCGCGGGCATTCAGTCTCTCGATGTCGGCGAGCCGATCGATCTCATGCAGATCTTCGACGGTGCGGAGAATGATGACAACGCCTTCGTGTTAGGCACTCTGCTAGCGCCACCCGATACAGATGGCGACGTCGGCCTAAACCACTACGTGCAGATGACCAACCTTGTGACGACCATCTTCGACAAGAGCGGTAACACCGTTCTCGGCCCGTTTCCCAACAACGTCTTCTGGACCGGCCTGGGCGGGGTGTGCGAGAACACCAACTCCGGCGATCCGATCGTCCTCTACGACGAGGAGACGGACCGCTGGCTAGTGAGTCAGTTTGGCATCGGGGCGCAGTGGTCCCTGTGCATCGCCTTGTCGCAGACCGGTGATCCGACGGGTACCTACTATCAGCACGAGTTCGACTTCAGCGGCATCGGGTTCCCGGACTATCCGAAGTACGGCTTCGTCACCGACGCCATCGGCGTCATGGTTCACCTGTTCAGCCCCTTCCAGGGTGCTGGGTTGGGCGCCATCGACAAGACCGAAGCCTTCAGCGCTGGCCCAACGACGATGGTGTTCTACACGCTGGGCACGAATGAGTTTGGCTTCGTCGTGGGCGATAACGACGGTCCGGTGTTCGACAACATGCCGCCGACGTTTTTCACCAACAATGGCGGTTCCGGTGACACAATCGACGTCTGGGAAATCGCGCCAGATTTTGCCTTGCCCACTGATTCCACGATCAGCGAAGTTGCCAGCATCCCGGTTTCGCCTTTTGACAGCGACCTTTGCGGGGCCGGCCGCGAGCGATGCATCGACCAGCCAGGCTCAGGCACAGGCATCTTCCCGGAAAACATCCCGTTTCTGGAAGCCATCTCCGACCGTCTGATGCACCGCCTGCAGCTGCGCGACCTCGGCAATCGCAAACAAGCTGTCGTCAACCACACGGTTGACGCTGACGGCACTGGCAAAGCAGGCGTTCGCTGGTATGAGTTCCGTAACCACAAGGACCGCGGCTGGGAGCTGAAGAAGGAAAACACCTTCTCACCCGACGGCGACCATCGCTGGATGGGGAGTATCGCGATGACCGCCGCGGGTGAAACCTGCGTGGGGTATAGCATCTCGAGCCAAAGCACCTACCCGAGTATCGGCGTGGCCGGCCGGCGTGGCACGGCAAACCACTTGAATGTGGGCGAGCTTGTGGCCTTCGATGGCAACGTCGATCAGTTCGTGCAGAAGAGGACGGCTCGCTGGGGGGACTACAGCGCGATGGCCATCGACCCGGTCGACGACACGTGCTGGTACACAACTGAGCATGCAAAGCCCAATTCCTTTATTGGCGAGCAGTTCGGATGGGCGACCAAGATTATTCAATTTGACATTCCAGACGATGACTAGGAGACAGAGCAGGCCTGTGCCGTGGGCCGCGTGGCCGAGAGAAGGCTAGGCGGCGCCGGACTCCAGGAAGAAAGTGGGGGAGGGTCTCGTTGACCCTCCCCCTTTTTTTCAGCTGGACGAGGCAACGGCCCTGCTTCATTCCAAGTCGGGGCTTCTGACCGGGATCGTGTCAGCAGGCCGGCTCGAGCCGTATGCTAGTAAAATACAAGTCGCGCCGAGCGTCAGCTGCGGTGGAGGTTTGTTATGAACAGAGTGCGGACCAACCTGACGAAACCTGGCGGGAGGATCCTCATCTATATTGCGTTCATTCTGGCGGCGATGTTTATTGTTGGTTGTAATCATGCCGCCACACCGGCGATCGCCGATGAGACGGGGATCAAGGGGAAGGTACTGAGAGGACCTATAGTTCCCGGACCCACGATCGCAGGGGAAAGCGACGAAGCACCGTTTCATGAGTCTTTTTCCGTGCTGAGCTCCAAGAAGGTAGTGGCGCGCTTCGAGTCCGACGAGAATGGGAATTTCAAGGTTCTCCTACCCCCGGGCGAGTACACAATCGTTCCGGACGCGTCAGCGCCCATCCTGTTCCCCGAGCGACAGACCAGGGATGTGACCGTGCCGGAGGATGGATTCGCCGATGTCACCCTCAGGTTCGACACCGGCATGAGGTGAACCGAAAACTGTCCCTCGCCAAAACCTCGTAACTCCGCATAGAATCAACTTGGGGGTACACAGCAATGGCGCACGGCATTCGGAGTCGTAGGATCTTCATCCGAGATCTCCTGGCGTTGAGTATCGCCGGTCCGACTGCATTCAGAACGTTTGCGGCGACGGGGACCGTCGAAAACCCTCTGTCTCCGATTCGTAAGCGCATACCCAATCCCTTTATGGAGAACGGCAGGCCGGTCGTGGTCGTCGTTCACGGGGACGACTTCCCGGCGATGTTGGCGCAGGGCATGGATGTCCTGGGAGGTTTCGCGAGGTTTGGGACCGGCAAGTCGGTCATCGTCAAACCCAACTTCGTCTTCGACAAAAAAACCCGCTATCCGGCCACCACCGACGAAAAGTCGGTTTTGACGACCGTTGAATATTTCCAGAAAGAGGGCTTCGACGACATCACCGTGGCCGATCGCCGCGGCAAGCGAACGGACAGCGGCCGGGCCGGCGGGAAGTTCGAGTGGAGTGGATTGAACGAACTTGCCGAGGATGGCGGCTTCACAACCGACTCGCTGATGGACGACGCCAAGGCGCCGACCGTGCAGGTCGGTGATGACAGTTGGACGACGATGCCTACGATTGGTGTCATCAAGAAGATCTACGAGGCGGGTCTGATCATCAATATGCCGACCCTCAAGAAGCACTCCCAGACGAACCTCACCTGCTCGTTGAAGAACAATATGGGCGTGCTCGATGTGCCGACAACGGAGGATATGCACCTTTGGGGGGAGGCCAACAAGGCGGCCCACGACTCGATGTCTTCCGATGAGGTCACGCGCAGGCTCTGTCTGGCCGTGGCAGAGGCCGCCATGGCGGTGAGCCCGGAGATGACGGTGATCGATGCGAGAAAAGTGCTCTGCAAAAACCACGGCAGCGTCGCAAGCGGCGAACCCCGTGAGGCAAATCGCCTGATCATCAGCGGCGATCCCGTTGCGGCGGACGCCTATGCGGCCGGCGTACTCAAGGAAGTGTACGAACCGTACGATCTCGGCCCTTCCAGAGAGACACTCGATCACGCCGCCGCGCTGGGAATCGGAGTGGCGGATCTGGATGGGGTGGTCGTGAAGGTGGTTGAGGCCTGAGGGCTGCCACGATGAGTAATGAGTGCCAGGGCCGACGATTTTGACGATTTCCCTGGGCATCATGTTGCCCGTTGAAGATCGCCAAAAACGTCGGTCCTGGTACCCAGCGGCACTCAGCTAACCCAGCGTGATACCTGGCACGGATGAGGCTAGCCAAGCAGCACTACGAGCAACAACGCGCCCATGCCGAGGGTGTTGCCCGCACAGTGGACGAGGATTCCGATGTAGATGTTCCTCTTCCACCAGACGACGTAATAGAGAGGCGTCAGCCCGAGGATTCGTGCCGGGTTCTGCCACGGTGTGAAGAAATGGTAGAAGGAGAAAAGCACCGTGTGGAGCAAGGGCGCCCAGCTCCCACACCGCGACATTCTCGGCAACAAGTAGCCTCGAAAATAGAGCTCCTCTACCACGGGCCCGATGATCCCACCGAAGATCAGCATCAGAACTGCTGACGATATCAGCAATGGTCTGTTGTAGTCCTCCATGTGGGTAGCGAAGCTCTGGAGGTGGTAATCCTGCGGAACCCAAGAGAAGAATCGCTCGATGATGGGTGTCTCGACGGTTGGGCTGAGCAGGAGGAAGATGAGCAGCATCCACAGGAGGAGCGGAACCGGCAGGAGCACGTATTGCCACGACGGAATCCGCTCCCTATAGGACACCACGGTGGCGATGCGGAGCGTGCCGGTCCGCTTCCACGCCTGCCACAGCAGGTAACCGAGCTCGAGTGGGACGAGCAGCACGACGCCGAGGACGAGGAATACCGCGAATGCGGGAACACCGAACCTGCTGCCCACGGGAACCAAGAGGGCAAATGCAGCCGTCACCAATGCGCCTGGTAGGAGATGAAGGACCACGCACTTCCCGAACGGGAGGTGTTCAGCGGAGGTTGCCGTGTCAGCCCCTTGCGCCAACACGGGGCTACCTTCAGTTGCAGATTGACGCATCAACTTTTTCTCCTTTCCGGTCTCCTCAGTGCGACCGTGTGGCAACATGCGACTATGCCCGGCCACGACCTTGAACCGGGGATGTCCAGATGCCCTCTGAGTGGACGCGTGTCACCAGACGCTCGAGGCGCTCAGCATCCAACTCGGGGACCATGAGAAGCTGAATCTTGATCCCGATGGACAGGGCGATGAGGTAGTGCGCCAGGTCACCAGTGTCGATTTCCGGTGACAGCGCGTTCGCGTCCTTCCAGCCCGCAATCAAGGCTGTCAGCGACTGGTGCAGGCTGACGAGTTCCTGGCGCATGATCTCGAAGACCTGCGGATTCCGAAGTGCCTCGCTGTAACACTCGACGTCCACCCGCCCATACATTTGAAGGGCCCCGTCGGTGTTTGCGGCGAACACGAGCTCGAAAAATCGAGCCAGCGCCTCCCTTGCCGTGGCGCAGTCCTCCAATTTCTGGATTTGTGCCCCCTTGCCTTCCCGCCCCATCTCGGTCAGCGCAGCCAGGATCTCTTCCTTACTGCGGAAGTAGTTGTAGACGGCTCCGAAGCTGAGACCGGCTTCACGGCAGATCTCCCGCATGCTGGTCTGATGAAACCCCTTGGTGGTAACGCATTTGAGCGTCGCATGGAGAATCTGCTCGCGCCGTCGGTCGCGATATGCCTGAGAAACCTTGGGCATGGCAGGACCCCTTCCTCAGAATTGTTATCATAAATAGTACGATCGCTCGATTTGTTTGTCAAGATTTTCCCTCGCCGTTGACGCAAGCGGCTCGCACTCGCGCGGTACCACCGATGGCGATGGCCTGCCCGACCATCCGTGCCAGGTCAGACGATTCCCCCGAATGTTATCGTGGCTGTGCGATGCGAGTAACGCCCCAGGACCTGTTTTCACAAGCCAAGACTTCGAGCCGGCTGCGGCGCGTATTGGGCTTACCACCGATGCGGATCGTCGTGGCGATGGCCTTCCTCGGTCCGGCGATCATCACCTTCAATGTGGTCTTCGGCCGCCTGATCGATGCCGAGGTCCGGTGGTCGTCCTGGCCTGGAGATGTGACGGCGGTGATCGTCGTCGGCCTCACGATGTGGGGCTATCGTTTCTACGCTCGGTTGGTCGAGCGGCGCCCGGCTTACGAGTTGCAGCGCAAGGGCTGTGTGGTCGAGACTGCTGGCGGGTTCGGGTTGAGCGCGGCGCTGGTCATCATGACACTGCTGGCGATCGTGGCGATCGGTTCGTACGGAGTCGCGAGCGTCAATTCCGCGTCCATGCTGGTCCATGGATTCTTCGTCTTCGGTTTGCTGGCATTTTTCGAAGAGATCATCTTCCGGGTAATTCTGCTGCGGCTGCTGGAAGAAATCGTGGGGACCTGGCTCGCCGTCGTGTTGGTGGGTGCCGTGTTCGGCGCGGCCCACCTGATCCATGACGACGCAACGCTGCTGTCTGCCGCAGCGATCGCGGTGCAGGACCTCATCCTGTCGGGCGCCTTCGTGCTGACGCGCAAGGTCTGGTTCTGCTGGGGAATCCACTGGGGATGGAATTTCGTTCAGGACGGTGTGCTGGGCATGCCCAA
>Ga0209013_10002170_pt1 | contig 17889 bp, 9 predicted proteins | sample Cruoilmetagenom2_FD_187291 | JGI IMG/M metagenome (GOLD analysis project Ga0209013, IMG submission 187291) | Oil polluted marine microbial communities from Coal Oil Point, Santa Barbara, California, USA - Sample 2 (SPAdes) (version 2) | ecosystem: Environmental > Aquatic > Marine > Oil seeps ...
TCCATGATGTGCTTGCGCGACAGGCCCCGATCGTTGGGACCATCGCCCATCGGGAAATAGACCTTGGTGGCCAGCACAAAAGATGACCTGGTGTACTCGGCCAACAGTTGTCCCCACATGGTTTCGCAGGCGCCGGTGGCGTAGACATTGGCGGTGTCGAAGAAATTGATGCCGCCTTCAAATGCGGTTTCGATCAACTCGCGGCCGGTTCGTTCATTGGACACATGGCCAAAGGTCAGCCAGCCTCCCAGGCCGATTTCCGAGAGCTTTACACCAGTCTTGCCCAGACGACGGTATTTCATGGTTTCTGAGGATACCAGCATTCCCCACTGGGCGCGCAGTACTGGTAATGGGGTCATCTTTTTTGTGCCTGGGCTGCCAAATCTATATAATTTCAGGCCTGTACATATTCTCCGTCTAATTTAAGGGGGCCCCGGATGAGAATGAGCCAGAGCCTTTGTCTTGCAACACGCATAAGCTTCGTTTGCCTGTGCGTCTTCGTCACGCCTAGTGAAATGGCGTGGGCTGATGCATCAGATCGCGGCCGCGTAAAGCCTGAGCAAAACGCTGAATTGATCGCTCCCGCCAAACAAAAACCAGACTCAATCAAATCAGCAAGACCTGCCAGCGTTTCCCTCCTTCAGACGCTGGCTGGCCTGAACGTTCTCGAAGCCGATCCGCCGGCGCTTTGTACGGCGCACGGCGAACTCAACAGTATCTCGCTGACCGATTGGGAAGACGGCCTGGGATCATGGACCGTTGGCACACATGATATTGCCGATCCAAATGCATTTGCCACGCCCGACTGGGCAGTGGTTGGAAGCCTCCCCGACGATCGGTCGGGCATGGCTGCCTTCGTCGCAAATCTGGATATCAGTGATTGCGGGGCTGACGTTCAAACCGGCGCCCTGACGCTCGACAGTCCACCGATCCTGATTCCGGCAGATACGCTGGTGCCGAGGATTTCAGTCGATCACTGGGTGGCCACCGAATTTGAGTTTGATGGCGGCAATATCAAAATCAGCGTTAATGGTGGCGGGTTCACGCTGATCCCTGCCTCCGCGATAGAATTCAACCCTTACAACAGTACACTGATATCTGCCCTCGACGGCAATACCAATCCCCTGGCGGGGGAGGATGCATTCACCGGCACTGATGACGGCGGATTGAGCGGTAGCTGGGGGCAATCCCAGATATCGCTATTTGGAATTGCTGCGGCGGAAGACACCATTCAACTGCGCTTCGACTTCGGTGTCGACGGTTGTGATGGCCACACGGGCTGGTATGTAGACGAGGTTGAAGTCTACAATTGCCCTGCTGAATTGCCACCGACCCTTTGCGGGAATGGTGCACTCGACGCGGGTGAGCAATGCGATGACGGTAACCTTTTAAACGGAGACGGCTGCTCCGATAGCTGCCAAATCGATGAGGGCTGGCAATGCGACGATCCCGCTCCGGCCGGTGTCGTCCCCGACGCCGGCTTCGAAGCCGGTACTCCCAACCCATCCTGGACTGAGGCTTCGACCAATTTTATCAGCCCCATCTGCGATGAAGAAAACTGCGGTGTGGGCACGGGTTCCGGACCTGCCGAAGGCGCTTTCTGGGCCTGGTTTGGAGGCGTTGCGGAGGCTCCCGAAGAGGCTTCTTTGTCGCAGTCGCTGGTGTTTCCTGTGACTGCGACCAAATTGCAGTTTGAACTCGAGGCCAGTGCCTGTGATTCAGCATTGGATTACATCGAGGTTCTGATCGATGACAACCAGGAGTTATTTATCGATGGCTCGAGTTCGTTGTGCGGGATCACCGGATATGCGACTCAATCGGTGGACATCAGCGCCTACGCTGACGGTGAGCCCCACCATGTTGTATTCCATTCTGAGACTTTTGCGGGAAATCTGGATGTCTCGAACTTTTTCGTTGATGCGGTCAGCATACCGGGCCAACCGGGTTATTGTACCCGCAGCGGTTTGAGCCTCACTCTCATTAAACAAGTCATCAACGACGATGGCGGTTCGGCTACTGCTGCGGGCTGGACCTTGACCGCCACTGGCCCCACCAGCTTCAGCGGTAATGGACCACGGGTGTCGAGTGGGGAGGCGTTTGAGGCCGGCAGCTACGACCTGTCGGAAAGTGGTGGCCCGGACGGCTACAGTGCCAGTGACTGGAACTGTATCGGTGTAACCCAGGACGATGCGGACACCATCACGCTGAATCCGGGTGAGTCCGCAACTTGCGTCATCACCAACGACGATATCAAGCCGGAGGTCATTCCAATTAACGCCGGCCACGCCGGCGCCTGGTTCAATCCGGTCACATCCGGTCAGGGTCAGGTCATTGACGTGGTGCCGGAGGATCAGTTCATGTTTATCTCCTGGTTTACTTTCACTGATGCCGCCTCCGACGACCCATTCGAGCAACACTGGTTCACTGCCCAGGGCAACTACAGTGGCAATAAGGCCAATCTGGTGCTGTATGAAACCCTTGGCGGCAAATTTGATGATCCCCAGGCCGTGACCACCACGCGGGCCGGCGAAGTCACCTTGAGCTTCAGCGACTGTGAGCATGGCCAGATGAGCTACCGTTTTGATTCGTCGGGGACTCAGGGCGCATTCCCCCTGCTGCGGGCGATCCCCGGTTCTGAAAATACCTGTGAGCGACTCAGCGGAACTGCCACCCAGGCGGTGGACATCAACGCCGGTATGGATGGCGCCTGGTTTGATCCGAATACTTCAGGGCAGGGCTATCTTATTGACGCCTACCCCGATCCTGAGGGTGGCAACTTTATTTTTGTCGCCTGGTTTACCTATGGTGATGCGACCGCATCCGGACAGCGCTGGCTGACCGCACAAGGTGGTTTTGAGGGCCCAATCGCCGAGATCGATGTGTTTGAAACCAGCGGCGGAATTTTTGATGACCCGGAACCCATCAGCACGACAAAGGTGGGTACCATGATCATCGACTTCACCGATTGCAACAATGCACTAATGAGTTACTCGCTGCCGGCTGACAGCGCTGAAGGTGAAATTGCGATCACCCGGGCCATTCCTGAGGGAAAGGCACTTTGTGAGGAGCTTGCGGGGGCAGAATGAACCAGAGCACCTGTCTTGCAAGATGCATAAGATTTGGTTTTTTATGTGTTTTCTTCGCGATGACCGGCATTGGATGGGCTGAGGCTGGCCCGAATGTGCTTGACCCCAATGCACCTGAACTTTGCGCGGGACACGGAGAACTTGGCAGTATCTCGCTGACCGGATGGGAGAATGGTCTCGGTGACTGGACTGTCAGCACCCATGATGTTGCCGATCCAGATGTTTTTGCCACTCCCGATTGGGTAGTGGTTGAAAGTCTGCCCGGTGAACGACCCGGAAAGGCCGCCTTCGTCGCCAATCTGGACATCATTACATGTGTGGATGACGATCAAACCGGTGCTCTGACGCTGGACAGTCCGCCAATCCTGATTCCGGCAGGTACCCTGGTTCCCCGGATTTCAGTCGATCACTGGGTGGCCACCGAATTTCAGTATGATGGCGGCAATATCAAGGTCAGTGTCGACGGTGGTGAATTCGAGCTGATCCCCGCCTCGGCGATCGACTTCAACCCTTACAATAGTACGTTGGACTCTGCCGACGTCGGCAACACTAATCCACTGGCCGGGGAGGACGCATTCACCGGAACTGATGACGGCGGATCAAGCGGTAGCTGGGGGCAATCGCACATTACGCTTTATGACATTGCCCAGGCGGAAGAAACTATTCAACTGCGCTTCGACTTCGGCGTCGACAGTTGTATTGGAGTCACCGGCTGGTATGTAGACGATGTAGAAGTCTACAGTTGCTCGGCCGAATTACCACCGTCTGATTGTGGCAATGGTGTTATTGATGGAGATGAGCAATGCGATGACGGCAACACCTTCATTGATGATGGTTGCTCCAATATCTGCGAGATCGATGAGGGCTGGCAATGCATCGGCCACTCCCGGCCCGGCGAGGTTCTTGATCCCAGCTTTGAAGCTGGCACACCCAATTTTTACTGGAACGAGGCTTCGAGTAATTTTGGCAGCCCCATCTGCGATGAAATAAACTGCACCAAGGGTACCGGTTCTGGTCCCGCCGATGGCTCTTTCTGGGCCTGGTTCGGGGGTATTGCCGGGAATCATGAAGAGGCTTCCTTGTTGCAGTCCGTGGTCTTTCCTCTGATGGCGACCGAACTTCAGTTTGAATTCGAAGTCAGCGCTTGTGATTCAGCCGCAGATTACTTTGAAGTCCTGATCGATGGCAACCCGGAGTTACGCATTGACGGTTCGAGTCCACTCTGTTGGATCATTGGATACGCGACTCACTCAGTGGATATCAGCGCCTATGCCGATGGTGAATCCCACAATATCGAGTTCCATGCCGAGACTTTTGCAAACAATTCAGCTGTGTCGAACTTTTTCGTCGATGTCGTCAGCGTACCGGGCAACGCCAGTATCTGCACACAGATCAACTCCAATCCGGTCATTTTTGCCAATGGCTTCGAATCGAACCAGGCTGAATAATTGACAATTTGCGTATTTGAGTCTACCTTTGGAATATAGGGTAAGCGACAGGCTCTCTGCCTGCAGGAAAGTATCAATCTCAGGGATGAACGTTTCAGATTGTTAATCTGAGCGCTGCATTGTGTCCTGCAAAGTTTTACAGGGGCCAATCAATAATACTCGATTTATGGGGGGCATCTCACATGAAGATTATTTTCAAGCCACTGGTTGTCAGTGTTGGCTTGTCCCCGGATTACGGACAACCAGTGTGGGCTGAATTAGTAAAATAGGAGGTAGTAACAATGCGAGGTTTTAAGCGATTATTTATAGCGGCCTTGGTCGGTCTGACCGGTCTTAGTACCGTGCAGGCGGAGGTTAACCTTACCGGTGTCACTGAGGCGAACATTCCCGTAGCCGTGTCCAAATCCAATGTCTACATTATCCAGATGAGAGATGATCCGGTGGTTGCCTATGCTGGGGGTATTGCCCGGTACAATGCCACCAAGCCCGGCAAGGGCAAGAAGATCAATCCCAACAGTGCTCATGTAAAGAAATATGTAAATTATCTGGATTCTACGCATAACAAAGCACTGAGAGCCGTCGGAGTAAAAGAGAAAATCTATAGCTATCGCTATGCCCTGAATGGTTTTGCTGCTGTTTTGACTTCCGCTCAATTCAAGGCGCTCCAGGCACGCAGTGATGTCGTTCAGATCTGGCGAGACGAACTCCGCCAGCCGGCAACCAACAGTACACCCGATTATCTTGGCCTCACCGGCCCCGGCGGCGTCTGGGATCTCGAAGGCAAGGGCGAAGACATCATTATCGGGGTCCTCGACACCGGCATTTGGCCAGAGCACCCCAGCTTTTCTGACCAGACCGATTTTTCTTATGAGACGGGCATAAGAAGCACATCCAGAGGCAGGCAGAACCGCAATCTTGCCTACGGCCCCCCGCCAGCGGACTGGCACGGCTCCTGCCAAATTGGAGAAATGTGGTCTGCAACACAATGCAATAACAAAGTAATTGGTGCCTACTTCTACCCCGACGGTTATTCTGCACACGGTCATTCTGGGATTTTGATGTCCGATTTTCTTTCTCCGCGCGATAGCGACGGCCATGGTAGCCACACCGCCAGTACGGCTGCGGGCAATGAAGGTCCGATTAATACCATCAACGATGAAGAGGTTAGCGGAATTGCCCCACGTGCCCGCCTTGCTATTTACAAGGTTTGCTGGGCAGATCGTAATGGTGATGAAGGCTGTGCGAGTTCAGATTCTGCAGCTGCTATAGACCAGGCAGTGGCTGATGGCGTTGACGTTATCAACTTCTCCATTGGAGGCCCCAGCACCATTTTTGCACATCCCGATGACATCGCATTTCTGTTTGCGGCTGATGCTGGCGTATTTGTTGCCACCTCGAACGGTAATGCCGGGCCGGGTGCTGAAACAACGGGAACCCCTGCTGGTATACCCTGGATTACGGCCGTTGGAGCATCACAGGATGATGAAGCAATTCAGGATATTTCGGATCTTGAGGTAGAAGGTGATCTCACCGATAACTATCTCGCAATTGAAGGTGATAGTGATGTTCCGTTCAGTTCCGATGTGACCGGCGCCATGGTCCCCGCTGAACCTCTGGAAGGCTGTGACCCGCTGACTAATGACGGTGATATTTCCGGAAATATTGCCTTGATCAGACGCGGTACCTGCGCCTTTACGGACAAATACAACAATGCGGCAGCGGCTGGTGCAGTCGCGATTATCGTCTATAACGACGGTACCACTCCCGGTCGAATTGCCCCGTTTGAGATGTATGCTCCGGGTACGACGATCCCGGGCGCCATGATCTCATTCCCAGACGGCGATCTGATCGAAACGACCGTAAGCGGTGGCGGGTCCGTCACTGGCACGATCGGGCCGGGGGTTCCTACTTCGCAAGAAAACCGGATCGCTGGTTTCTCATCACGCGGACCGAACGGTGGCGCGCCTGATGTCATCAAGCCCGATGTTGCGGCACCCGGTGTTGGGATCATCGCTGCCGAAACCATGCGGCCGAACGCACTTGCCGACGGTGGCGTTCCTTACCAGTCGATTAGTGGTACCTCGATGGCAAGCCCCCATGTCGCTGGCGTGTTCGCTTTGTTGAAGGAAGCACATCCGGATTGGTCGCCAGCCATGGCGAAATCTGCACTCATGACATCAGCCCGCCAGAATTTGAAGAAGACATTTGGTGAAGACGACGCCGATCCGTTTGACATCGGTGCCGGTGCTATCGAGCCAGCCGGCGCGTTTGAGCCTGGCTTGGTGTATCACGCAGGCATTCTTGACTACTTAGCGTTCACCTGCGAAACCAATATCAATCTGGCGGATTTCTTTATATATTCGGGTGTTTGCCTTGATTTTCCGTCTTATGGCTACTCGACTGACGGAAGTGACCTGAACCTTGCCTCAATCGGTATCGGAGAGTTCCTGATCAATCAAACCGTAACACGTTGGGTAACCAGTGTTGCACCGGACGGAACCACATTTGATGCAGTTGTTCAAGCTCCCCCAGGAATTGATGTGGTTGTGACGCCGAATAATCTCGTGCTTAACAAGTACGAGACTGTGCAAGTCGAGATCGAATTTACATCAAACGCTGACCTGGTTGTAGATGAGTGGACATTTGGTTCACTGACCTGGGTTAATGATGCCGCAGATGCAAGTGATGCCCGCAGCCCAATTGCAATTCGTCCCATCAAGATTGGTGTCGATGCCGAGGTTGACGGTGTTGTTGACAACGCCGGAGAAGGATCAGTCGATATCTCGGTCGAGTTCGGCTATGACGGTGACTACTCGGTGGCAATCAACGGTTTGGCTAAGGCGGATGTGGAATCAGGCAGCGTAAATAGTTCCACTGACACGCAGGATTTTGTCTGCATGGCTATGACAGCGCTTGATCACTTGCGATTTGCAACTTTCGACGAAGACACAACTACTCCGGGCGAGGATGATCTTGACCTCCAGTTGTTTACAACTAGTGATTGCGACACTTTGGCTGATCTGGCTTTTGTTGGTTCCAGCGGTGAGGCGACTTCAAACGAAGTGATTGACGTGCCGAACGCGGAGGCAGGGAATTATGTCTTTGTCATTGATTACTATGACTCGCCAACAGGCACAATCGACTACAAGGCATTCATCTATGCAGTTTCTGGTGATGAGTCAAATACGAGTATTAGCGGTGTACCCCCATCAGCGGTTGCAGGTGCTTCGGCAACTGTGACGGTTGATTATGGGCCCTTGGAGCTCGAGAGCCGTTTTCTCGGAGTGGTCAGTCATCAGGATGGTGGTGGTGAGATTGCCACTACGATTGTTGATGTAGATACGCAGCAATAGGTGATTTCAACCTGGTAATTCAGCCAGGGGGAAACATTGAAAAAGAAAACGCCCGCATTGAAACGCGGGCGTTTTTTTGTGGCGCTGTTCTTCGATGATCCCAGGTTCGGTTACATAAACTCCTTTCCGGGACCGTATGCTGGCTCCTGGGCTCTGTCAGGGGGACAGTAGGATAGTTTTGAGTCCGAGCGGCCGTGATAACGGTAAAACACACCATCGGCCTGAAGAATAAGCAGTACTCCGGGGACGATCGCCTGTGTGTAATTCATGCCATCCCTGGGGCAACCTATAGCACCTGATCCCCATTGCACTACACGGGCTTCACTCACAACGATGGCATTTGCTGCAATACCGGTGCGGGTTGCCAAGTCCGCCACGGCGCCGGAAACCTGTTGAGTCAGGCTCTCGCCGATCGAAGAAGCACCCATATCTCTATCCTGCATTTGCGGTATGGTGGGCGGTTCCGCATCCTGCTGGCTGCAAGCCGCGCAGGTCAAAACCAACGCACACAAACCCAGTTGAGTACCCAATTTCATATACATTTACCTTCAATCAGCATGGCCCTGGCTGGGCCGTATTCAGACTTTGACAAAACCGCTCCACCCAAACCCCCAACGGCCGCATGGCTATAAAGCCATTAACCTGCTCCAGCAAGATTTGTGTCCGGTCACCCTGCCCACCACCCATGCCTTCCACCAACCGCTGCATCTGGTAGGCCATGCGGGCTTTCTTGTCTTCAGGCGGTGAATCCACGCCGACGAGTACTTCAAGGGCGATGCAGGCCTCGCGTAGTTCGTCTTCCGGGGCTTTATCATCCGGCCCCTGTTCCCACCAGGCTTCCAGGGCTTCGGTTTCGATTCCCCTGGGGATATCTCCTTCCTTCTCCCACAATTTGGTGGCTTTCTTCTCATCCTCTGCCTTGAGGGCACAGGCTTTCATTCTGTCCAGCAGGTTGGGCCAGCGCTGTTGTTCTTTCAGGGCGCGCGCCTTTGCTTGCTCGGCCCGTGCTTTCGCTTCTTCCGCCCGTTCGTTCCTGGCTGCGTTTTGCTGCTTGCGCTGATCGTCGAGGCGGGCGAAGACGCCGTCACAGGCGCCGCGGAAGTCTTTCCACAGCTTCCGGTCTACCTGCCGGGGCGTCAGGCCGACTTCTTTCCATTCACGCTGGATGCCCTTGGCCTTGTCGATTGCTTCCCTGAGGTCTTCCAGTTCAACGTATGACCTGGCCTTTTCAACCAACTCCTTTTTCCGCGCGATGTTGCGCTCGTACTCGTCCTTTATATGGCCGTAAATCTTGTCACAGATTTTTTGCAGGGCGCCGCGGCTTTTGCGCTCGCCTTTGCCACTGACAGGTTTAATGTTGTTGAACGCCGCACGTGCTGTATCCAGGGTCTTCTGGACCATTCTCCAGTCCGGGGGGGCAGTATCTGACTCTGCATCTTCTGCGTCGGGCCAGGCCATCCGATTGTCGTAATCAACCAACTGGGCGACCAACGCCATGCGTTGTTTAAGGTTATCTCTCCGCACCTCGGATTGCTGTGCAAACGCCTGTTTGCAGGGCTCGTAGGCTTCATCGGCCGCTTTATGGAATTTCTTCCACAGGGCCTGGTCGCGACGGGGTGAAAGTGGTCCCAGTTGTTTCCACTCATCCTGCAGGGCTTTGATTTTTACCGCGAGCACGTCCGGATCTTCAGCACTGTCCACCAGCGCTCTCATTTGTTCGCAGAGTTCGATCTTCTTTGGCTCAATGGCAAAGCCCTGCCAGTCGTGGATTTCGCCGAGCTTTGCTGTCAGTGGCCTCAGTTCATGATGAAAGTGATCCTGGTGCTTGTGGCTCACGTGCCGGAGCAGGTTTCTGAGCCTGTTGTGCACCCGGTCGGCATTCTTGAAGTGGTTGTCGTCGAGTTCCTTGCGCAATTCTTCAAACGCCGACTCGATGCTTTCCAGGTTTTTCTTCTCTTTCTTTTTCAGGTCAGCAAGTTGCTGCTGCAATTGCCCCTGTAGTTCGTGAAGCTGCAGGATGGGGTCTGGTGTGGCTTTGCGGTGGGATTCAGGCCAGTGCAGCTTCTTAATATGGGTTTCGACTTTCTCCAGCAGTTTGTGCTGCGTCATGAAATCCGACTTGTCCAGTTTCCCGGCATCTGCGTGGAGTTTGTCCAGTGCGGGCTTTTTGGCCAGCACCTGCCTGGAGGCCTGGACAATCGCGCGCCACAGGTTCAGGTGCGCCTTGCATTCCTTTGTCTGTGCCGATGAGGGTTGTGCATAATGCAGGGCGGCCAGCCAGCGGTCCTCGATGGCATCCAGGCTTTTGGCGAATTTCTTTACTGTTTTTGACTCCGTCAGCACGAGGGCTGAAATATCGATTCCTTCCAACTCCGCAAGAATTTCCCGGAAGGCTTCTGTCGCTTCCTCGACATGGGCCTGCTGGGTTTCTTCCGCTTCCAGCACTTCGGTCAATTTTTCGATCCGTTTCGCGCAGATTTCCAGGTCGTCTTCGATCGGCTGTCTTTGTTCGGCACCGGCATATTCTTTCAACTGGGACCAGCGGTACCCGAGCGTCTGGAAACGGGCTTTGTATTCCGGTGAATCCACGCAGCTGCTAAGTACCCGGGCGTCCTCGGCCATTTGCTGAATCTGCTGCTGATGTTCGGCTTCTTCACGCTCCCGGGCATGGTGTTTGTCCAGGATTTCCTTGCAGTGGCGGAAAACCGTTTTGTCCTTGTGTTTCGACTGCTGTGAAAGCTCTTTGAGTAACTCGATATCTTCAATGCTTTGTGCGGCATGAAGACGTGCCTTGGCCACCGGGTGGTTGATGGCGAGATCCATCTGGACTTCCGGGCTTTTGATCTGGCCGATCGAGGCGGCAATCAATTCCGGATCATCGGCCAGGCCGGCAATACGGACCAGGATGGCTTCGTCGCTAATGGAAGAAATCTGGCTTACATCCGGCAACAACTGCTGCAGCCGCTGCGACCGTGCCTGGGCTTGCAGCGGCTGGGGCAGGGCATCGGCGAGCCTGTCGAGTTCATCGCTGTCGCTGATCCGGGCCAGGGCGTGCGCCTGGACCTCGGGTTCCGGGTCCTTATGAACCAGTTCAATGAGTACAGCCACGTCATCGAGTTCATCGATCGCGGATTTGCGGACTTCGGGCTTTGAGTGTTGCCACCCGGGCTTGTTAAAGGAATCAAACATCGTTGGATAGTTTAACGCGAGAGACTCCCCAAGAATAAGAAATTTGGCACTAATGTGCTGATAATCCCAACAGAATTGACGTCATCCCATTCCTGAATTGATGCATTGTGGCAATTAACACTCCGTTATAGTAAGCGCCAGGTTGAAGTCTAATTTCCGAATATTACAAACCACGAGTCCTTGACACAACAAACACCTCAGCAGCACCATTCAGGCTATGACCGCATTTTTTGACTATCCGCACACCGTCACTGCCGAGGATATCGATGAACTCGAGCACGCTGGCAACTACCACTATGTAAAGTGGACGCAGCATGCAGCCATCGCGCATTCCACCGCCAACGGCTGGCCGACGGAGCGGTATTTTGAGCTGGGCGCGGGCTGGGTCGTGCGTTCGCACAAAATTCTCTTCCTGAAACCGGCTTTTGAGGGGGATGAGTTGATTATCAGGACCTGGGTGGCAAGTGCCCGGTCGGCCAGCTCCGTCAGGATGTATGAAATCAGGAAAGCCGATGACGAAGTATTGGCCAAAGCCGAGACAGAATGGGCTTTTGTGAACTACGAAAAGCAGAGGCCCACCCGTATCCCTGCTGAAGTAGCGGAATGCTTCGAGGTGGTTACCGACCCCTGAACTGCACAATTTCCCTGATCGTCTATGCTTTAGGAATACCAAGACAAGTATAACGACCGGGAGAGTGCAGTATGAAAAGACGTGATTTTTGCCGTTCTACCCTGGCTGCGAGCATCGTGGCCGCCTATCCATTTATGACAAATGCCGCGCTGGCCGAAAGCAGTGTTGCCGCGGTTTCACTCGACGGGGCTGAAATCGAACTCGAAAAAGCATCGATCAGGGAGCTGGCTGAGCAACTCAACGGCCCCTTGCTGATGCCCGGTGATACGCAATACGATTATGCGCGCCGCGTGTGGAACGGCATGCACGACCGGCACCCGGCGCTGATCGCCCGTTGTGCCAATAGCGACGACGTGCGTCACGCAGTGACCTTCGCCAGGGAACGTGACCTGCTGCTTTCCGTGCGCGGAGGCGGACACAGCTGGCCCGGTAAATCGGTTTGCGATGGCGGCCTGATGATCGACCTGGCTGAAATGAATACCGTGACGGCCAACCCGGAAACGCGGCGCGCCTACGCCCAGGGCGGGGCATTGTTGAATGGCATTGATACTGCGTCGCTGCAACACGGTCTGGTAACAACGGCCGGCGTAGTTTCACATACCGGTGTCGGCGGGTTCACTCTGGGTGGTGGCTATGGCCGTCTCAATCGCAAGTATGGCCTGGCCGTTGATAACCTGGTTTCCGCGGATCTCGTCACGGCGGACGGAAAATTCAGAACTGTAAGCGCGGAGCAGGACCCAGACCTGTTCTGGGCCATCCGCGGTGGCGGCGGTAATTTTGGTGTCGCAACCCAATTTGAATATCAACTGCATCCGTTCGACCGCAATGTATTTTCAGGAGCAATCATCTGGCCCATTGAACAGGCCCGTGAAGTTCTCGATTTCTACGGTGGCTGGTATGCCGGGCTTTCTGATGACCTTTATGTCGGGCCAGCCATGGTCACCATGCCGGAGGGTGTATCTGCGGTCGTAATGGAAGTGGTTTATGCCGGCGACCCGGTTGCCGGGGAGAAGGAGCTCACACCGCTGCGCAAGGTCGGGAAGCCGATGCAAGATACCGTCACCATTCAGGACTACATGGTGATGCAAACCCAGGAAGACGGCACCTGGGCGCATGGAGTGCGGTCCTACGCCAAGAACGGTATGGCCAGGGAGTTTTCACCGGCATTGATCGATGCGCTGATCGAATCCTTCGTTCCCGATCCCCGCCTCGCGTTCTTTACCCACACCGCCGGTGGCGCCGTGAGTCGCGTTGATGAATTGGCCACTGCGTTTCCGCACCGCAAAGCCGAGACCATGATCGCCGTTGGCGGCGGCTGGATGGATCCTGCGCAGGATGCCGAGGCCATTGCGATTGCCCGTGCCTGGTTTAAACAGCTGGAACCGTTTATTGGCGGCTACTACGCAAATATTGATTTCGACGGCGCCGATTCCAAGGGCGGAAATTACGGGCCTGCCTATAAACGCCTGTCCAGGATCAAGGGCCAATATGACCCGGGCAACCTGTTCCGGCTGAACCGAAATATACAGCCGGCCAGCTAACCTTTATGGTTCTCAGCCCTGTATCATCAGGGCTGTATGCTGGATAAAAGAAAACTCCCACACAAGGCCCGGGTGATTATAGTTGGCGGCGGCATCGTTGGATGTTCCATCGCCTATCACCTGGCAAAACGCGGTGTTGAAGACGTTGTGTTGCTGGAGCGCAAACAGCTCACCTGCGGCACTACCTGGCATGCAGCCGGCCTGGTCAGCATGCTCTGGCCCACCCCCTATCTGACCGATCTGGCCCGGTATACCCACGAACTCTACGCCTCCCTGGAAGAGAAGACCGGGCAGGCTACGGGTTACCGGCGCATTGGCAGCCTCTCCGTGGCCCGGACACCGGAGCGGCTGGAGGAATTACGCCGGACATCCTCCATGGCCAGCGTTTTCGGGGTTGAGTCCGAGATGATCGACAATGAGGCTCTGGCCGGGTTTTACCCGGGTATCAACACCGATGGTATTTTGGGCGCCCTTTATATAAAAAAGGACGGCCAGACCAACGCGATCGATACCACCATGGCCCTGGCCAAAGGGGCTCGTAACTACGGGGCAAAGGTGCTTGAAAACGTTAAGGTGGAAGAGATACTGGTCGAGGACGGCCTGGCTGTGGGAGTAAAGACCGGACAAGGTTCGATAGCCGCCGATAAGGTGGTGCTGGCGGGGGGTCTCTGGTCACGGGATGTCGCCGCAAAAATTGGCGTTGACCTGCCGCTCTACGCCTGTGAGCATTATTACGTGGTGACCGAAGATATGGACGGGATGACCAAACGTCCGGTGCTGCGTGATTTTGACAAGGGCGTCTACTTCAAGGAAGACACAGGCAAGATACTGATGGGCTGGTTTGAACACAATGCCCGCGGTTGCCCCATGGATCGCATCAGCGAGGATTTCTGTTTCGACGAATTTCCCTGCGACATGGAGCACATGGAAGACTATCTGATTCGGGGAATGGGGACCCTGCCCGATCTTGAACAGACGGGTATACGCCTGTTTTTTAATGGCCCCGAGAGCTTTACTCCCGACAACCTGCACCTGCTGGGGCCGACCCCGGAAGTTGATAATTTTTTTGTCGCCTGTGGCATGAATTCCAAAGGTCTTGCCGCCGGCGGCGGCATCGGAAAACTGATGGCGGACTGGGTCATCGACGGCTACCCGCCGGGTGATATCTGGGAGTGCGACGTGCGCCGCCATCACCCGGTGCAACGCGAGCAAAGCTATGTCGAGGCGCGTATTCCCGAGGCCCTGGGCCATACCTACGCCATGCACTGGCCTTTCTATCAGTACCAGACAGCCCGTAACCGTATTCAATCGCCATTGCACCAGGTGCTCAAAGAGCAGGGCGCCTGTTTTGGTGAGGTGGCTGGTTACGAGCGCCCCAACTGGTTTGCCCGCGGAGGCGAAAAAGCCGAATACCAGTACAGCTATAAACGCCAGAATTGGTTCGATTTTTATGCCGAAGAGCACAAAGCGGTGCGCGAAAGCGTGGGTATCTACGATATTTCCTCGTTTGGAAAATTCGAGGTTTCCGGGCCGGATGCCGAGCAGGCGCTGCAGTGGATCTGCGCCGGCGATGTCCGGGTGGAGCCTGGCAAACTCGTCTATACACAGTGGCTGAACGAGCGGGGTGGAATCGAGGCCGACGTGACGGTCTCAAGAACCGGCCCGGATCGCTTTATGATCACCACGGCGATTGGTTCTTATAACAAGGACTGGTGGCATCTGAAAAAACACCTGCAGGGGGAAGTGCAGCTACGTGATATCAGCGCCGACTATGCCTGCCTGGCCTTGCAGGGGCCCAATGCACGAGCCGTATTGGAAAAGCTGGCCAAAACTGATGTCAGCGCGCAGGGCTTTGCTTTTGGCCACGGGCGATACGCGAAGGTTGCCGGTGTAATGGTGTGGTTACAGCGTCTTTCCTACGTGGGTGAATTGGGCTGGGAAATCTTTGTGCCCGCTGGCGACACCATCAAAGTCTTTGCCGAACTGCAGCAGGCCGGCGCCGCATTTGATATTCGAAATGTTGGCCTGCACGCGGTTAACAGCCTGCGCCTGGAAAAAGGATTCCGTCACTGGGGCCACGATATGGGTTCCGAGGACAACCTGGTCCAGGCCGGGCTCAGCTTTACGGCCAAACCCGATGCCGCTGACTTCATTGGGCGTGACGCATTTGTGCAGCAAAAAGCTACGGGCCTGCCTGATCGGCGGCTGGTGCAATTCAAACTGGATGACCCGGAACCGCTGCTTTACCACAATGAACCGATTGTGATGGACGGGCATATCGTGGGTTACCTGACTTCCGGTATGTACGGTCATAGTGTGGGGGCGGCGATCGGGATGGGATATGTGAAGGCGCCCGGGCTAAGCGCGGATCGCATTGAGGAAGCAAGCTTTGAAATCGAGATTGCCAAAAAGCACTTCAGTGCGCAGGCTTCATTAAGGGGTTTCTATAACCCTAACAGGTAAAACCCAGGCCCAGCATATCCAAAAACCTGAGCCATAAACCCCTCTTGCCGCCGTTCCTGTCGGCTTTGATCAGCGCATTTTGCGTGAACCTCACGCCAAGCCAACGGAAAGGCTCCGGCGCCCACGGCAGCGCTTTTGCAGTGATGAACTGCATTTCCAGAATATCTGATGGTAGATAGCCCAATAGCTCGATACCAACGCGGGCCCCAAAACGGGAGGCGCCGACTCCGTGACCGGTATATCCTACTGACCAGGCCAACCGCCCATCGTAAGCAGCGCCGGGCACCATGCAGAATCGCGTAGACGTTGCAATAATTCCACCCCACTTGTGTGAAAACTTTACGTCGTCCAGTTGTGGAAAGGTTGCAAAAAATTCCTTTGCCAATTGTTCATATAGGTCTGGTACATCGGCAAATTTCTCATCGATGCCGCGATTGAAGTAATAGCGCACGGCGCCACCGCCACCATAAGTAATTCGGTTATCTTTGGTCATTCGGAAGTAGTGAAACATATTGCTGTAATCACCCAGTGCATGGCGGGACCGTCCCCAGGCAATTTTATCGAGCTGCTCCCCGTTCAGCGGCTCTGTTGCTATCTGGTAATCCCAAACCGGAATAACCGAACGGCGAATCTTGGCAATTGAGCTCGTAAAAGCATTGGTGGCCATCAGGATTTTGTCGCTGTGAATGACGCCACCCTCACAGTTGGCCTGCATGCCCTCTTTGCCAGCGGGTTCGACACCGAGCAGCCGGGTGCCTTCGAAAATTCTGACGCCAAGCTGATTCAAAAGCACTTCTTTCAAGCCCCAACAAAGACGGGCCGGGTCGATGACGCCATCCTGACCTCCACGATGCCACAGGCCGCCAAAGAACGTTGGCGAGTTGACCTGTTCCCGCACAGCATCTTCATCAAACCAGACGACATCTTCACCTTTGGCTTTTGCCTGCTCATACTCTGAATGCATGTCCACGGCGGATTGTGAATCCAGGGCAACGTCCATCGCCCCTGTTTTTTCATAACGGGCATCGATGTTGTATCGATCCAGGGTCTCAAGCAGCTCTTTCATGTTCTGCGCACCCAGTTCCTGGAGACGATCAGCCTCGCCGGAAAACCGGTGCGCAACGTTGGTTTCGCCGTGTGCCAGGCTGGTACTTAAGAAGCCGCCGCAACGTCCTGAAGCCCCGTCACCAACAAACGTTTGTTCAATCAGGATGATATCGGCGTCCGGGCGGCGCTCTTTTGCCTGCATGGCCGCCCAAAGACCGGTAAAACCACCGCCCACAATCAACAACTCGCATTTCTCATCAGCGGCCAATGGCGGCAATACTTCGGGCATGACTTCGGGGTCGTGCCAAAGAGGAGAGGCTTTCGCGTATTTCAACGCTTCGAGATGCTTCTGCACAGGACTAATATTGCAGTGCCTTCAGCTCACAATATTCATGTAAACCTTCAACACCAAATTCCCTGCCGTTTCCAGATTCTTTGTAGCCTCCAAATGGCGCCTCGTGATTTGCATCGCCACCATTAATGGCGCATTGCCCCGCACGAATCCTCCTGGCAATAGTTGTCGCTTTGCCCTCATCTCCTGCCCATACTGCAGCGGCCAGGCCATAAGGCGTGTCGTTTGCGATTTCAATCGCCTGATCAACCGTGGAGTATTTGATCATCACTAACACGGGTCCAAAGACTTCTTCCTGCGCGATGTTCATGTCATTCGTGACATCGGCAAAAATGGTGGGTAAAACGTAATTCCCAGCGGTCAATCCTGCGGGCATATCAGTCCCACCTGTCACCAGGCGCGCTCCGTCAGAGATAGCCTGCTCAATATAATCAAGCACCGACTGTTTTTGTCCGGCCGAAGACATGGGGCCTACGAAAACAGCGGGGTCGGTCGGATCGCCAACGACCAGGGACTCTGCTTTGGCCTTTGCAAGTTCGACCGCTTCTTCATACCTTGACTCGTGAACGATCATCCGGGTCAGTGCATTACAGGTCTGGCCGGTATTTACCATCACATCAGGGATTCCAAACTCTATCGCGGCTTCCAGATCCGCTTCTTCTGTAATGATAAATGGCGATTTGCCACCCAGTTCAAGACAGACCCGCTTCACATCGGGTGCAGCCATGTTGGAAACCTGAATTCCCGCTGAAGTTGATCCTGTGAAAGTCACCATATCA
>Ga0209013_10002171_pt1 | contig 17888 bp, 18 predicted proteins | sample Cruoilmetagenom2_FD_187291 | JGI IMG/M metagenome (GOLD analysis project Ga0209013, IMG submission 187291) | Oil polluted marine microbial communities from Coal Oil Point, Santa Barbara, California, USA - Sample 2 (SPAdes) (version 2) | ecosystem: Environmental > Aquatic > Marine > Oil seeps ...
AGAGAGGATTTAGAACATACAAAAACCCCTCTTCGCTTAAGAAGAGGGGTGCAATTTCGCAAGTTCCTCCTCTTATCTTCCAAATTCACAACTTGAATTTGTAGGATTTAGCACCTTTCCAAGTTCAAAACTTGTTGGTTGCCGGGCATCGTAGGGCCTATTCCCTCCGCCACTCTTGATAAGAGTATTAAATTTAGTTTTCCATCTTGTTACACATTATAAGATTTCATATATCTCTAAGTCAAGCATTATATTATATAATTCTGAAACTTCTTCTAACTTGGTACGTAAAATGTATTAGGGGATCTTCTTTGGGAGGCGTTGTTATGAATTTTTTGATTATTAGTATACTAGTAATAGGTTACTTAATTGGTTCGATACATGGATCGAAAATTGCACAGTATTTAAGCGGAATTAACATTAAGAAAGAAGGATTAAAAAACTCAGGTGCTTCAAATGCGGCCGTTGTTCTTGGTATAAAGTACGGAATTTTGGTTGCTGTTATTGACATTTTAAAGGGTGTATTAGTTGTGATCGGTGCTCGATTTTGGATGCAAGAAAACGCTATATTCACTGTTGTGGAACAAGATATACTATTGTATTTAGCTGGATCTGCTGTTATTTTAGGGCATAACTTCCCCATTTACACTAAATTTAAAGGTGGAAAAGGTACGGCCACTCTCATTGGCGTACTATTTGCTATTAGCTGGCCACTAGGGCTAACTGGACTTTTATTATTAATCGGTACGACTTTATTAACAGATTATTTATTAATTGGTGTATTTGTTTTTTATTTTGTATTTTTAGGTACTTCTATTTGGTTTGCAGAAGGCTATGCACCAATTGCGATTGCTGGCTTTTTATTTGTAATGGCCCTTATTTTACACATCGAGAACTTCCAGCGTTTAATGCGCAAAGAAGAAATGAAAATTTCTACGTTTCTCAAGCGGAAGAAGTCACCTGTATGACTGAAAAGGGTGATTATAATGAATAAAAAAATGAGGTGTCTTGTGCTTATTCCTTTATTACTCATTGCTTCCGGAGGATTTGGTATGTGGGTGCTTACTAGTAAATGGTTAGAAGATGGTCTTAAACCCGAAGCTGATGGATCCAATCAATATGCTATCGTTTTAGGTGCAAAAGTGAAGAAAGACAATGTCCCTTCCCTCTCGTTACAATATAGATTAGAGGCAGCGCTTGCCTATGCGAATGAATTTCCACATGTGAGGTTTATATTATCCGGCGGACAAGGTCCTGATGAATTTGTGGAAGAAGCCATAGTCATGAAAGCAGTACTTATGGAGAATGGGATAACTGAAGACCGGTTAATTGTGGAAGATCAGTCGACTTCCACTTATGAAAACCTCTTATATGCACAAGAATTATTACCAGATGACGTGACATCCGTGACGATTATTACGAGTGACTATCATTTACAGCGCGCGAAAATGATTGCAACTGGACTAGATTTGAACGCGGATGTAGTAGCAGCAAGAACTCCTATAGTTGTAGAAGAAAAATTACGTATACGTGAGCGAGCAGCTTTGTTGAAAACGTTTATTAGTGGAAAATGACTCCCTTGAATTTTGTTGGAGTCATTTTTTTGTTCGAAAAAAGTTTTGTAACTTTCAACAGTTAATTAATGCCAAAATAGACCTCTCCTTAAAAACGGAAGCCTCCCGATTAATTAATCTTTTTTTGTATGCTCGTTTTAGTTCCTTTTTTCGATCCATAATATTTTCATCCTACTTCATATTTTTTCACCCAGTAGGCACCGCCGCCGTCTTTTCTATCCAAAAATCCGTACTCTATTAAATGGCGTCTTAATGTAACGTAATCTACATATAAATGAATAAGTACTTCACTAAATCCTCTTTCGCTATACGTTTTCTCTAAGTCAAATTGATGATTAAATACAAATACAAAACGATGATTTCGTCTATTATTGTCTATAAAAAACCAACAACAAACATAGTTGCAATTCTTCTGAAAATATTTAACAATGAAATGAGAACGTTTCGGATTTCGAAGGAGCGCGTGGGAGGAGAATTTCAAATGGTGACATTTAAAGATTATGCATACAAACGCCCCAATTTAGAAGAAATCAAAGTAAAGTTCAGTGAGGCATTAACAAAGTTTAATGAGGCCTCTACTGTTGAAAAACAAAATATAGCAATTCAAGAGGTAAGTGCATTACGCAGTAACTTTTCTACCCAAGAAAATTTAGTTTATATTCGGGCTTCGATTGATACAAATGATGGATTTTATCAAAAAGAACGCGACTACTTTGATGAAGTTGGTCCTGAAGTCGAAGAGCTTGTCACGGAGTATTATAAATCACTTGTTGCTTCTCCTTTTCGTAAAGAATTAGAAGAAAAATGGGGTAGCCAATTATTTGATCTTGCTGATTTTCAAATTAAAGCCTTTTCTCCAGAAGTCATTTCCCTTATGCAAAAAGAGAATAAATTAGCTTCTGACTATTCAAAACTTGTTGCATCTGCACAAGTTGATTTTAATGGGGAAACATTAACACTTGCACAACTCGGTCCATACGCTGAATCTATTGATCGTGATGTTCGAAAACAAGCGAAAGAAACAAGTACAGGTTTCTTCCAAGGCCATGAAGATAAATTTGATGACATTTACGATCAACTGGTAAAAGTTCGTCATGAAATTGCTACAACACTTGGCTACAAAAACTTCGTCGAGCTCGGGTATGTTCGGATGAATCGAATTGATTATAATGCGGAAATGGTGAAAAAATTCCGTGATCAAGTGCGTGACTATATCGTACCTGTAGCAACTAAACTGTATGAACGCCAAGCAAAACGCATCGGTGTGGATCAGTTAAAATTTTATGATGAATCCTTAAGTTTCTTATCTGGCAACGCTACTCCTCAAGGAACTCCTGAGTGGATAGTGGAAAATGGAAAGAAAATGTATGAAGAGCTTTCTCCTGAAACTGCGGAGTTCTTCCAATTCATGATTGACCGTGATTTGATGGATTTAGTTGCAAAGAAAGGAAAAGAAGCTGGTGGTTATTGTACGTTTATTGATGACTATGAATCACCTTATATTTTCTCAAACTTTAATGGTACTTCCGGTGATATTGATGTACTAACTCATGAAGCAGGTCATGCATTCCAAGTGTATACAAGCCGCAATATCGGAATTCCTGAATATATTTGGCCAACATTTGAATCTTGTGAAATACATTCTATGAGTATGGAATTTTTCACTTGGCCTTGGATGGAATTATTCTTTAAAGAGCAAGCAGACAAGTATAAGTTTGCTCATCTAAGCAGTGCCCTCCTGTTCTTGCCTTATGGAGTGGCAGTGGATGAATTCCAACATGTTGTATATGAGAACCCAGAAATGACTCCTACTGAGCGTAAAGCTGCTTGGAAAAAAATCGAGGAAATTTATTTACCTCACCGTGACTATGATAGTCAGCATTACTTAGAATCCGGTGCATTTTGGCAACGTCAAGGTCATATCTACTCTACCCCATTTTATTATATTGATTACACATTAGCCCAAATATGTGCATTCCAATTTTGGAAAAGTTCAAGGGAAAACCACGAAGCTGCTTGGAAAGATTATTTACATCTTTGCCAACTTGGTGGATCTAAGTCCTTCACAAAACTAGTTGCAGATGCGAATTTAATTTCTCCGTTTGAAGAGGGTTGCGTGGAGTCTGTCATTGGTTCGATTGAGGATTATTTAAATAGCGTCGATGATTCTTTACTTTAATAAGGGAGAGTGAATATGGAGAATCCAGCTGGATTTTGGGTGCGTTTTTTTGCTAGCCTTTTAGATGCTATTATTATTGGGATTCCACTTTCAATCATTAGTTACTTGTTTTTTGGGGTTTGGGAGGAAACATCCATTACGAGCTTTGGAAATATACTCTATTCAATAATAGTTCCTGTTATATGGGTTGGTTTTACGGTTGGAAAGAAAATAATGGGCATTCGAATTGTCAAAGTTGATGGCTCAAAAATTGGCTATGGAGTAATGATTTTACGAGTAATTGTTGGTGGTATTATATACGTCGTGACACTAGGAATTGGGTTAATTGTAAGTGCATTTATGGTAGGGCTCCGAGATGACAAACAAGCAATCCATGACTTAATCGCAGGTACTTATGTTACGAAAAATCCACCAGGAATTTGAATTGATGAACAAGTATTAGCTATTGCTAGTGCTTGTTCTTTTTCATTTCGTATTTCCAAGTATCTGTGCTCATTATTCCGTCAGTCGAAACAATCTGTTAAAATAGAGGTATGCATTAACATTAAGAAAGGGGAATTATTTTCATGAAAGAAACATTAATCGAGCGTTTAACTCGCTATGCAAAAATAGACACACAATCAGATGCCGTGAGCCAAACTTGCCCATCAACAGAAGGACAATGGGATTTATTACATGTACTTGAAAAAGAACTTGCTGCAATTGGCTTAGAAGAAATTACATTAGATGAAAATGGTTACCTATTTGCTTCATTACCTTCTAATACAGACAAAGATCTTCCGACAATCGGATTTTTAGCACATGTAGATACAGCTACTGATTATACTGGGAAAAATGTAAATCCTCAGCGTATCGAAAACTACGATGGTCAAGATATTAAGCTAAATGAAGCTACTATTATGTCTGTAAAAGACTTCCCTGAACTTAATGACTATATTGATCACACATTGCTTACCACAGATGGCACAACACTTTTGGGAGCTGACAATAAAGCAGGAATCGCGATCATCATGACCGCAATGGAATTTTTCATCCAAAATCCTGACGTGAAGCATGGAAAAATTCGTGTAGCATTTACACCTGACGAAGAAATTGGGCGTGGTCCGCATAAATTTGACGTAGAAAAATTCGGGGCAAAATTTGCTTATACAATGGACGGAGGTCCACTTGGGGAATTGCAATTTGAAAGCTTCAATGCAGCCGCTGCATTGGTTATAACTAATGGAATAAGCGTACACCCAGGATCTGCAAAAGGAAAAATGGTCAACTCCATTACGATGGCTACTAAATTCCAATCACATATGCCTGCTGATGAAGTACCTGAAAAAACAGAAGGTCATGAAGGATTCATTCACCTGATGAATATTAGTGGAGACGTGGAAAAAACAGAGCTTAGCTATATTATTCGCGATCATGACCGCGAAAAATTTGAAGCGAAAAAACAATTGTTTTTAGATACAACAGAAAAAATAAAAGCCGAATACGGAGATAATGCAATCTCAGTTGAACTGGTTGATCAATACTTCAATATGGGCGAAAAAATTAAACCCGTGATGGAAATTTTAGATGTAGTAAAAGACGTAATGATTTCATTAGACATTGAACCTCTTATCATTCCAATTCGTGGTGGTACAGATGGATCACAGCTGTCTTATATGGGTATGCCAACACCAAACATATTCACTGGTGGAGAAAACTACCACGGGAAATATGAGTTTGTTTCGGTAGATGCTATGGAGAAATCGACAGAAGTAGTTAAAGGCATCATTCAATCTCTTGAAAAACAAGCTTAAGTAGATGTTTTTCTTTCAATGAGTTGGGTAAGTCGGGTTGTGCTGGACAATAAAGAGAAAAGCGTTCCAAGAGGTTGAAATTTAACCTCTTGGAACGCTTTTTAAAAATTTAATTTGTTTTCAAAGCTGGTTGAAATAAAGTCGAAACTCCTGAATCAATCGCTGCATCACCAACTGCTTTCGCAACAGCAGAAGCCACACGTTCATCGAATGCATCAGGAATAATATTATCTTCTCTAATGTCACTTTCGTCAATTAGAGTAGCAATTGCTTGAACAGCTGCAAGCTTCATTTCGTCATTGATATCCGTTGCTCTAACATCTAAAGCACCTCTGAAGATCCCAGGGAAAGCTAATACATTATTTACTTGGTTCGGATAATCTGAGCGTCCTGTTGCTACAACTCGAACTCCCCACTCTTTTGCAAGATCATAAGCAATTTCTGGAGTCGGATTAGCTAACGCAAAGATGATCGGGTCGTGATTCATCGCATCTACCAAATCTTTTGTAAATAGATTTGCGACAGAAACACCAATGAATACATCAGCACCACTCATTGCATCTTTCAGTGATCCAGTTAAATTTAATGGATTAGTTAAACTTGCAACATTCTCTTTAGCTGAGTTCATCCCACTTTCTCTTCCTTTGTATATAATTCCTGTTGAATCACACATTACAATTTGCTTATATCCTAACTGGAGAAGAATTTTTAAAATAGCTATCCCTGCTGCTCCAGCACCATTGATCACTATTTTTAAATCGGAAATATCTTTATTTACAAGCTTAATCGCATTTTGAAGAGCTGCACCAACGACAATTGCTGTTCCATGCTGATCATCATGGAATACAGGAATATCTAACTCTTGACGAAGACGATCTTCTATTTCAAAACAGCGCGGAGCAGAAATATCTTCTAGATTAATCGCACCGAATGTCGGACTTAAAGCTTTTACAATTTGCACGATTTCATCCACGTTTTTAGTGTCTAAGCAAATTGGAAATGCATCAACGTTTGCAAATCTTTTTAATAAGATTGCTTTTCCTTCCATTACCGGCAATGCTGCTCCTGGACCTATATCTCCAAGCCCAAGAACTGCTGTCCCGTCTGTTACAACTGCGACTAAATTTCCTTTCGCTGTATAATCATAAATTGTGGATGGGTTATTTTTTATTTCTATACATGGCTCAGCTACTCCTGGTGAATATGCTAGGCTCAAATCCTCCATACTATCCATTGGAACTTTTGATACTAATTCCATTTTCCCTTTATTATCTTTGTGTAATTTTAAAGCTCTCGTTCTTAAATCCATGAACCCACGTCCCATCCTATTTTTTATTTTCCCCTTTAATAAGCAATAATAAAGTAGCAGCTACTTTATTATTCCTTTATTTCGAAAATTATAAAGTCATATAAATTTATTGTCAATCCTTTACACTTAGTGAAGTTCTTCACATATAATTTCCTATGTTTATATTTATATGTATAATTTTGACTTATATAGGCTGTATCCCCACGAATTAGAAGTTACATAATAACTGATAATACCTTTTAATACTTGTATTTACTGATAGTATGTGCAGATGACTAATTTTTATAATTAAGTATAAAATGAAATTAAAACTTACTCTCGGGCAGCATATAAGTTTACAAAAAAATTACAAAAAAAAAAATTCGGCAACCTATGTGGTCACCGAAAATATACATGCACTATCTTAACATCGAGGGGGGTTAAGCGTGCGAATCAGCTTCAATTTGGAGAAAAGTCGCTGATAGAACTCTCTCATTAGGAGTAAGTTTCTATATGGTAATGATAATCATTTTCAATTAAAAAGTCAACACTTTTATAAGAAAATCGGAAGCGCCTATCTCTGCCCCGACAGGCAAATGGGGAATTGCGAGGAGGCAGTTCCTCAGCCACCGCAGTAATTACCCATTTGCCTGTCGGGGCAAGGCGCTGTAGCTAGACAGATACCTAATAAAAAAATACTTTCATATCTTGTAAAAAATTGTATAATACTTTTATGACAACCTTATCGAGTGATCAAATCAAACATTTGAATAACTACAGCATTTATGTGAAACCTATGGGAACAACACTTTTCCATGCTAATAATATAGACAGTTCTCTAGATATTATTAAATTGATTTCAAATGCACCTAATGATCCCATCGCCGCTTCTTTTTTTATGAGAAGAGTTGGTATGTTCATTTCTATGCAGTTTTATATGATGACAGTATACGACGAAATTTGGGACGGACCATTAGAGCAATTACAATTTTTCTCTACCACTGAGTATGGCAATAAAACAATCAGCACGTATATACCAGAAGAGTTTTTTCGTGATGTCAATGAAAATCGAGCAGATGATATTCTACTTATCTTGGAGCAGCAATGTTTCGCTATTATTCAACAAATTCGAACAAAATGCAGCATCTCTCCTGTAACACTATGGGAAAATGTTTTCGGGTATCTCTTGTGGCATTACTATACTTTTTTTGAAAACCCTGTTATTGAAGAACAAGCCAAAGAAGATTGGACGTTGCTACAAGATGAGGGTATTTGGAACAATCTCACTTCAAAGTCATACTTGGCTACTTATTTGAAAGGAAAGCAACCTGCTCAATTGATGAATACAACGGTTCGAACAACATGCTGCTTCTCAAAAGATATTCCCGGTCTTCAGAAGTGTGGATTTTGTCCAATCAATTAAAAATTTATCATTTAAAAATACATGATTTCTTACTCTTTGGGAATAGCTAATAATAGTTCAACGAAAAGGAGTGAGGAAGCTTGGCAAACAATATAGATGAACGCGTGGAAGCAAAACTGGACAGTATCGGTCAGGAAGAAAAAGAAGAAATTCTAAAAAACTTTTCCACATTTCAATCATACCTATCTGGAAAAGTAGCTGCAGGTGAAAAAATGGGTCTTAGTGAAGAGACTTTAGCGAAAGCAACAGAAAAAGTAGCTGGATATTTAGCGAATCATGAAGAACCACGAAATCGCGAAGAACATCTTTTACAACAACTTTGGAAAAGTGGAGACAAAGAGCAGCAACAAGCACTTAGTCATATGCTTTTAAAACTCGTAAAAAATGGTGCGTGATAAACGTAAGGATGCGGAAGGTCGTTTCCTAGATAATCCTGATGCTGTTAGAACTACCAAGGAAAGCTTATTTGATATGCATGAAGACATGCAAACTGTAGATGCAATCCCCGTAGAAGATTTGACAATAGAGTTAAAAGATGAAGAATTCCACCATCATACAAAAAATCGTTCAGCTAGTTCTGAGCGATACCTCTAATAATAAGAATGGAGCCATCCTCCCCGGATAGCTCCATTCTTGATTATTTAAGGTAAATATAAGACACCTTACATATGTTAGACAGATTTAGTCGCAGCATCTTTTATAACTTCTCGATGTGCGTAAATATTTTTTAGTATTGTTTTAATAACTGCATATGTTGGAATTGCTAAAATTATTCCCCATAGTCCAGCAATATTTCCAGCAGCTAAAATAATTGTAATAACTGTTAGAGGATGAATATCTAATGATTTCCCCATTACATTTGGCGTGATAAAATTGCTTTCAATTTGTTGTGACACTAGCATTATAATAGCTACATAAATGGCCATCTTTGGTTCTTGAATTAATGCAATAATGATTGCTGGAACAACTGCAATATAAGGTCCTAAAAAAGGAATTACATTCATCATCAGACCAAATAATGCTAATAATAATGCGTATTCAAGCCCGATCGCCAAGTAACCGATGAGGAGCATAACACCTACTAGAAAACTAACAAAGAGTTGCCCTTGAATATAAGAGCTCAACGTATCATTAATATCTGACAGCGTTTTTCGTACCCATGTTTTCTTTTCTCCTTTAAAAAATTTAGCAACAAAAGGAGCAAATTTTTCATGGTCTTTCAACATGTAAACAAGGAAGAAAGGTACTAACACAAGTAAGAATACGCCTTGGAATACATTTTGGATAAATTTGATTAATAGAGAACCCGCAGTAACTGCAATTGTATTAATTTTACCTGTTGCTTCCTCAATTGTCGTTTGAAGCGATTCTGGAAGCTTATCTTTTTGAGAAAGTGTATATTTCGTCCACTCTTCTACTTCCAAAATTATTTCCGGTGCATTTTCTGCAAACGCATTTGCTTGTTTTGTTAGAGCCGGGCCAATTAATGCGTAAAATAACCAACCTAAAAGCCCTATCGCGATAAATACGGAAATAATACTTGCCCATCTTGGAAATTTTACAGATTCTAACCACTTTTGAAGAGGTCTAGATAAGTAAAATAATACCCCTCCTATTAATAGAGGTATAAAGATTGTTTGTCCAACTATTAGGATGGGTGAAAAAATAGTTTTTACTTCCATGAACATACGAATAATTATTAATGTTAGAAGTATCGCTACCCCTACTTGAAACCAAAGCTTTTTCGTCACTCAACTCTCACTTCCTCGACTAATTTAATTTGTTTATTTAATAGACTGCCATTATAAGTATCTTATCATTATTTATTGTAAACTGTTAGTAACTATCTAACATTTGGAGGTAAGATATGGAATACTATAAAGAGTTAAGAAAACACGTCGGACATAGTCCACTTATACTACCTGGTGCTGTTGTGATTATATGGGATAGTGATAAAAAGATTTTGCTACAAGAAAGAGAACCCGGTATTTTCGGTTTGCCTGGTGGTTTGATGGAGCTTGGTGAAAGCTTAGAAGATACCGCTCGCAGAGAAGTATTAGAAGAAACTGGTTTGAAACTTGGAGAGATTACTTTCTGTCATATGTACTCTGGTCCTGAATACTATTCTGTAGTCTCAAATGGAGATACTTATTATTCGGTTACTGCTGTCTATAAGACAGAGGATTATGAAGGTAGACTTTTAGCGGATGGTGTCGAATCAATCAGTCTTCAATTTTTTGATCCATCTCATTTACCTGAGGGTATCTTGAAAAACTATCGGAAGTTTATAGAGGATGAACTTGGAGTCTGAGAAGGTTTTAAGTAAGAAAAGCGCTAGCACCCTTTTCTATATGGACGCTATCGGTTCACTTTGGACGAAACTCATGTAACTGGATAAACGAGAAAAACAGTAGATGAGCTACATGACTGCGTCACGTAGCTCATCTACTATTTTCGGTCATCCTATTACTATTGTTTATCCGTCGCTCACCTAGAACATATAAGGGAAAAGGGCAAATGCTTTTTTGAATAAAGGAGGAGTCCCTTTTCTATTTAGTGACCATCGCCTGAAGATACAATTTCAGGCTCCATCGCCTTTTTAGAAAATAATACTTACTTATTTTTAAAGAAGTGATACTTTTCTACACAAGTTACTAAAAGGAAATAAGACTCTCTCTAGGAGTGTCTCCAAAAAGGAAGATGCATTCATCCAAGTAAGAGGAGACATGAAAGCCGAAATGCCATCCTCGGCGTCCACACCATATAAAACATGCGTCTCCTCCCTTCCTCCTTAAGCTCCTGTTTTTCTTTTAAGTTAAAGTGTAAAATTCAGTACTGTCCAGAGCGATCTAGAAAAATTCGTAAATAATGTGTTCAAAGTCGATTAAATTCTTATATTTTCTTATTATGTAAAAAAGGCTTTCCAGTTTAGGAAAGCCTTCATTCATAATTATTTAATCGCAATATGCACTTTTAAAAGTTTACCTTTTATAGTAGTGTTTCTCATCGTTTTTAAAACAAGAGATCCTTTGCCATTCAAAATTTCAACATATGATACATTGTCTTGAATCGTGATGATTCCAATGTCGTCTGCTGAAACTCCTTCAATTTTCGCTATAGTTCCTACGAAATCTACTGCACGAATTTTCTTTTTCTTACCACCATTAAAATATAATTTTGTGATATTCGCATTTAATTGATCACCTTTAGACTTTTTAGCTTCTGGGTGCTCCTGCATTTTCAAATCGAATTCTGCACGGTTTTTTGAAACAGCAGTAGAAGACAACTCAGGTCCTGTAGTAATTTCAAAGCCAATAAATGTTTCAATAGCATTCACAAACTTATCTTCATGCGGTGTTACTAACATGATCGATTTACCGCTTCGTCCAGCACGTCCTGTTCGACCAGTACGATGCACATAACTTTCTCGCTCCAACGGAACATCATAATGAACAACATGCGTGATATCTTCAATATCGATGCCTCGAGCAGCTACATCTGTTGCGATTAAATAACGGAAATCACCTTTTCGGAAATCATCCATTACTTCGAAACGATCTTCTTGCATCATGCCACCATGAATTTTATCTGCCGTATAGCCTTTTTTATCTAGTGCATCGACAAGCTCATCCACACGTTCTTTTGTACGGCAAAAGATAATACAGCTATCTGGATTTTCTTCAATCGTCAGCTTTTCAAGGAATGCCAGTTTTTGATCGTCTTTTACAACATACTTCAAGTGCTCAATATCAGGTGCATTTTCTTCTGCAGCATCGATTTCAATTGAAATAGCATCCTTCATGTATTTGCTACTTAACTTTTTAATTCGATCTGATAATGTAGCTGAAAATAACATCGTCGTACGTTCATTTGGAAGTAATTTAATAATAGATTCTACTTGTTTTAAAAAGCCCATATTCAACATTTCATCAGCTTCATCAATTACGAGATATTCGACTTTAGATACATCAAGTGTCGCTTTTTCGATGTGATCAAGCACGCGCCCTGGTGTACCCACAACGATATGTGTTTTTTGTTTTAATGCAAATTTTTGTTTCGCAAACGGTGATTTCCCGTAAAGAGCAAGTCCCTTAATCCGTTTGTAGCGCCCTATATTTGTGATGTCTTCTTGTACTTGTACTGCTAATTCTCTTGTTGGAGTTAGCACTAATGCTTGGGGCTTATTTTCTTCCCAATCTACAAGTTCACATAACGGTATGGCGAATGATGCGGTTTTTCCGCTCCCTGTTTTCGACTTTACTAGTACATCTTGCTTTCCAAGGACAACTGGAACTACCTTTTGTTGTACTTCTGTTGGCTCTGTATAGCCTAATTGTTCAATGGCACGTAAAATCTTTTCATCGAGATTTAATTCTTTAAAATGCACTATGCATATTCTCCTCTTTAATTACCTATTTTAATAACTACTATATCTGAATCTTCCACTGCCTTTAATGCATGCTTTTCGAGTGGATTCATGTGAAGTACATTGTTTGTTGTGACAACTTGTTCTTCGCCTTCTACGGTAAAGATTACTTTACCTCGTCGAATAACTATTAATACATTTGCGTCAGCATTATGTTCTTTTATTTCTTCCCCTATACGTAACTGAATATTCACAACATCATTGTTATCAAATTGAATGACTTTCGACACATTCTTTTCTTTTTCTTCCAATAGATACGGCGTCTCAATTAAATGCATGTGTATTCCTCCTTCGTATAAAATCCTAACTCTATCATATACAATTTTTATCAAAAATCAAAATTTGGTTTGCACCCTTTTCAACTTTTCACGAAGTAAATTCGCCTTGGAAGTAAACAGCAGAGGAGCTACGTAACTAGGTCACGTAGCTCCTCTGCTATTTTTTACGTTTATTTAGTTACAAAAAAGAAGATTATATTACTCTATTTCCTCTCAAATTTCGACTAAATTCGATAGGAAATACCTAAAATATTCTCTTTTCCGTCTTTAAATGGCCCAAGTGTGGTATAATAGAAGTATCGCTATTTGCGTAAATAAAACTAGAAAAGAGGTATACACATGAGTTTCCAACGACAACCTAAGGAAGTTTCTCCCTTTGTAGCAGCTAGGAAAGTTGATGAGAAGATCTCTTTTACTCGTAATGACATTGAAGTTCAAGGTACTATCTTCAAAATATTAGAGCAATCTGTAATTGTAGAAATATCTACTGAGGATGCTAAAAAAATTAATGTACCTTCTAATTTAACAGTAGTATCCCATAAACATTACACTGTGGTGTAACGGTTAATTTCTTCGAGAAAAGCTTTTCCGTATTTTTCTCGTTTGTTATCCCCTACACCATGTACATCTAATAACTCTTCTTCGGTTTGCGGACGCTTTACACACATATCTTGAAGTGTCTTATCTGAAAAGACAACAAAAGGTGGAACACCCGCATCGTCCGCAATTTTTTTCCGAAGTATTCTTAATCCCTCAAATAACGGATCATTTGTAGCGATTTGTTTCGTTACCGCTACTCCTTTACGCATTATCTGCTTTTTCCCTAACAAGACACCCTTACCTGTATCGGATACATAAATTGTCGGTAAATTACCATGATTCACTAACAGTAACCCCTCCGAAATCATAAACTCCATTAAACCTAAAACATCTTTTGCTGATTTATTTTTTAGAATACCATACGTCGATAGTTTCGTAAATCCAAAATCGATTACTTTTTTATTTTGTGATCCTGTTAATACTTGCGCCGTAATTGTTTTTCCAAACTTCTGCCCCATTCGTACAACACATGACAAAACCATTTGAACTTCCTGCGTAACATCCTGTACCTCTCTTGCATCCGTACAATTTCCACATTGCCCACAAGCTAAGCTATCTGGTTCCCCGAAATAGGTTATGATAAATTGTTGTAAACAACTTTCTGTATGACAATAATCGATCATCCCTTGCAACTTCTCTAATTCTTGTGGAATCCGCTCACGGTCCTGTGCTTGATCTATTAAAAATCGTTGTGTTTGCACATCCTGTGACGCATATAGCACAACACACTCACTCGGAAGTCCATCTCGGCCCGCTCTTCCGGCCTCCTGATAATAACTCTCCATGTTTTTAGGTAGTTGATAATGTATCACGTACCGCACATTCGATTTATCGATCCCCATTCCAAAGGCATTTGTCGCTATCATCACTTGTGCTTCGTCGGTTAGAAATCGTTCTTGTTCCTTATTACGAAAAGCTTCTGGAAGTCCAGCGTGATATTTTGCCGTACGTACTCCCGCTTTTACCAACAAGTCATGAAGTAAGTCCACTGTTTTACGAGTGGCAGCATAAATAATACCCACTTCTTGTGCATTCTTTTTAATAAAGTCTTTTAAAAACTTATTCTTATCTTGTCCTAACACAACAGAAAATGATAAATTGGAGCGAGCAAAGCCAGTGATTACAGTGTTATCGTCCTCTATTTCCAGTATTCTACCTATGTCTGCACGTACATCCGGAGTGGCTGTAGCAGTTAAAGCAAGCACAACTGGTTGCTCATCAAATACTTCTCTTAATCGATGTATCGAACGATAGCTCGGTCTAAAATCATGTCCCCATTGTGAGATACAGTGCGCTTCATCCACTGCAATTAATGGGACTTTTACACGTTTTAATTGATTTAGAAAGCTTGTAGACTCCAAACGTTCCGGTGCTATATAAAGTAAACGATACTGACCATTCACGACTTCTTCCATCGTTTCTCTCACTTCAGTTGCCGTTAATGTACTATTTATAAAAGTTGCTGGAATTCCTGCTTGTAATAATGCATCGACTTGATCTTTCATAAGTGAGATAAGTGGCGATACAACAATCGTTGTACCGTCTAATAGAAGGGATGGGATTTGGTAACATAGTGACTTACCTCCACCAGTAGGCATCACACAAAGACTCGATTTATGCTCCATGACATACTTGATCACAGTCTCTTGTCCTTCACGAAAAGAATCATATCCAAAGTACTTTTGTAATAATTCACGTGCATTTTCTATCATTTTACTCACTCCTATCTCAGTATGAAAAAAGAAAACAGATTATTTCCCGTTTCCTTTTTTATTGTTATACGTATTTTTTGGCGGCTTTGGATCTACTTTATCCACATCCACACCTAGTAAAAAGTAGCCTATAATAGAAGAAATAATTGCTGCTCCTACTATGATGAGAATTTTATTTATAATAGTTATTTCATTATATTCGTCTGAGTTTAACATGATAGTTGCCAATACAGCTACGACGACCATAATTGGCACAATTATTTTCGATTTTTTCACTGCGAACTTCCTTCCATTACATATGTATAGTATATTGTACCATAAGAAGGTCTAAGTCAATTAGTAAACGACGGGCTTATAATGTGAGATAATTATAAAAAATAACTTGTAAGGATGACATAGATGAGAATTGAATTAGATTTAAAAGTAAAAGATATACTAGCTCAAGATTTACAAAAAGGTGTTCCTATTTTGTGGAAAGATGGATTTAGCGAAACTGAATCTCTAAATGAAGGTAGCATTCTTAAATTGCGAAATCCTGCAGGTAAGTTTATCGGAAAAGGCTATGTAGGAACGCAAAATAAAGGCATCGGTTGGCTTCTAACAAAAAATGAAAACGAAATAATTGACACTGCATTTTTTCAAAAGAAAATTACAAATGCGGTCAAACACCGCGAAGACTATTATAATAATCCCGATACGACTGCTTTCCGTGTATTTAATGGAGAAGGAGATGGCATTGGTGGACTTACGATAGATTACTTTGATGGATATTACTTGTTGAGTTGGTATAGTGAAGGTATTTATTCGTTTAAAGAAATGATATTGGATGCGCTCGATATTTCTGTTTCTTCTAAAGGAATTTATGAGAAAAAACGCTTTGATACAAAAGGACAGTATCTAGAAGACGATGACTTTGTTAAAGGTGAGCGCGGAGAGGTTCCACTGATTGTAAAGGAAAATGGACAAAACTTTGCAATATACTTAAATGACGGTGCAATGGTTGGTGTGTTTTTAGATCAACGAGATGTTCGTAAAAAAATTAGAGATGATTACTCAAATGGTAAAACTGTTCTTAATACATTCTCTTACACTGGAGCATTTTCTGTCTTTGCCGTGGCTGGTGGTGCAACGAAAACGACAAGTGTTGATCTTGCTAAACGAAGCTTAAGCAAAACGACGGAACAATTTGAAGTTAACGAAATTGATGTAGAAAAACAAGACATTATTGTAATGGATGTATTTGATTACTTTAAATATGCCAAACGAAAAGAATTGGCCTTTGATGTCGTTATTCTAGATCCACCGAGCTTTGCACGTTCGAAAAAATATACTTTCAGCTCTGCTAAAGACTACACTAATTTGTTAAAAGATGCGATTGCTATTACCGAGAAAAACGGTGTGATTATTGCTTCTACAAACAACGCTACTTTTGGAATGAAGAAATTCAAAAGCTTTATAGAAAAAGCATTTACTGAAAGTAATCGCAAATACGCAATCGAAGAAGAGTTTTCCCTTCCAAGTGATTTTAGAACTTTACCTTTGTTTAAAGAAGGAAATTATTTGAAAGTTTTATTTATTAGAGCTAAATAATAGTAAATGTCAAAGACCCTGTGAATATAGATTCACAGGGTCTAAAAAATCCTCATTTTATAACAAGAGTTCACGCTTCGTTAAATCTACGTGACCCTAACTCAGAATCTAGCATAAAGATGGCATTTGAATCATTTTCAATACGTCTAATTTTGTTAATAAGTGTATCAAATGATGACTCTTCTTCTACTTGCTCATCGATAAACCATTTTAAAAATGCCATTGTTGCATGCTCACGCTCATCTAATGCGATATCAGCTAAGTGATAAATGCGACGTGTCACTTCTTTTTCATGTACTAGAGCTTTTTCAAAAACTTCTAAAATAGAAGTAAATTCATTCTCTGGACGGTTGAAACCATCAATTGTTGATCTATATCCTAGATCACTTAAAAAAGTATAAAATTTCATTGCATGGAAACGCTCTTCTTCTGCTTGTACTAAAAAGAAATTAGCAAAACCATCATACGCTTCCGCTGTGCAGTATGCGGCCATTGCAAGATACGCATGTGCAGAATAAAATTCAAAGTTCATTTGGTCATTCAAGGCTTCATGTAGATTTTCAGACACCATCGTAAAATTCCTCCTCGTTTGGAAACTATTAAAGATAAAGTAACCATCTTCTATTATTAGTATACAACTTGGAGCAATTTTAAAGCAATTAATAATTGATAGTGGTTATCAATTAGAAAAGCGGAAGCGCCTATTACTGCGTAAGGCAGCAAATGGGGAATCGCGAGGAGGCAGCTCCTCAACCACCAAAGTCGATTTCACATTTGACCCCGAGGGGCAACGATCTTCTGCGACGAGCTTCGCGCTGGAGCTAAACAGTACTATGCAGAATCTTATCTCGTTAGGAAAACGCTAAAGCGCCCTTTTTCACATGGACGTTGACGGTTCTTTTTGGAAGAAACTTATTGTAATAGAATAAATGAGAAAGAAAGTAGTTTTACAATATATGACGATGGTGAAATAAATAAAATCCTAATCCACGCTGATTTCGTTCCGAGCGGACGCATTCCTTGGG
>Ga0209013_10002172_pt1 | contig 17883 bp, 17 predicted proteins | sample Cruoilmetagenom2_FD_187291 | JGI IMG/M metagenome (GOLD analysis project Ga0209013, IMG submission 187291) | Oil polluted marine microbial communities from Coal Oil Point, Santa Barbara, California, USA - Sample 2 (SPAdes) (version 2) | ecosystem: Environmental > Aquatic > Marine > Oil seeps ...
ATATTATCAAGCACCACAGGCGCATGCCAGGCGCTTGTATGATGTATATTTGAACTCCCTGGAGGGTGCACCCATCGGGTAGTAGACCAACCGGGTTGGTCGTGGGGATTGATTTACCGGTTGGAGGTAAAATACAAAAGATAAACGTAACTTCTCAGCCCGAAGGTATTGGGACCCTGCCCACCCCTACCCGGGAAAGCTGAGCAGTTACAGATAAACGAAGAACAGGTGATGTTACCAGATGGAAAAACGGATCAAAGAACGCTACAACGAAGCTGTATTGAACGAAGTGATTTCACGCTACGGAATCGCCAGCCATCAAATCAGGCTCTTAGACGGTTTTGAGAGCTTCATGTACGAGTTCCAACGTGGAGGGACCTGGTACATATTGCGCATCGGGCACAGCCTGCGTCGTTCCCCGGACATGATTTGGGGCGAGGTGGATTGGATCAACTTCCTGGCGGCGGGCGGCGCCGGAGTTTCCAGGGCCATAAACTCTGCTGATGGTAATCTGGTCGAAGTGGTAGATGATGGGTACGGGGGGGCGTTCCTGGCGACTGCCTTTGAGAAAGCGGCGGGCCGACCGGCCTGGGAGGTGGGATGGAATACCGGGCTGTATGAGAATTATGGAACGCTGTTAGGGAGGATGCACGCCTTGAGCAAAGGCTACCGGCCTGGGGTGGACTCGTGCACGCGCCCACAATGGGACGATCACATCATGTTGGATATAGAAGACCTCCTGCCGCCTGACCAAACTCTCGTTTTGGAACGTTTCCGGACGCTGATGCTGCACCTGCAGGCGCTGCCCAAAGACCGTGAGTCGTACGGCCTGATCCATTTCGACGCCCATGCCGGCAACATGTTTATCGACGAGCACGGCACCATAACCCTGTTTGACTTCGATGACTGCAACTACAGCTGGTACATAAACGATATCGCCATCGTTCTATTTTACAAGGCCATGGCTGCTGATCATACACCTGAACACGCCCAGGAATTTATGACTCATTTCCTCACCGGCTACCGCCAGGAAAATTCTTTGGATCCGCGATGGTTGAAGGAAATCCCATACTTTTTGAAACTGCGTGAGATAGACCTGTATGCCATCATTCACCGCAGCTTTGATGTGCACAATCTGGATGACCCGTGGGTCGCCAGGTATATGGAGGGACGAAGGCAGCTTATCGAAGACGGTGTTCCGTACCTGGACTTCGATTATGAATCCTTGGCCGTTTACCTGTAGCACGATAACTGGTCACATAAAGGACCCGTTTTAGAACTGAGTCATGAAATTGCGTCTGATTTTATTACCGGTACTGCTTTTCCTGGCATTCACTTTCCTGGTGCCCCTCAACCTTTGGAATAACAGCGGCCAGGCTGCCTGGCTGCTGCTCGTTCCGCTGCTTCTCTTCCTGCTGCTGGTCGGCTTGTTGCGTCTGGCCGTATGGGGTGGAAGCGCTGGATTCATGGAGATCATCAAGGGGCAGTCTCTAACAGAAGATAAGCCGCTCCGGGAAGACATCAGCATACGTGGTGGGGATGCGGGATCGTCCTACGCTGTCCAGCTGTTCGTGGATCTCGATAAGCCGGCTGCGGTAGTGTCTGAGTCTTATCTGTCGTTTGCTATCGACACTTCTCAGGTGGTGGGCGGCAAATGGTGGCACCCGAGTGGGAACCGCAGGGAATTCGGCTCGGGTACGGTGAGCACACCGCTCTTTGACTTCGATCGACCAAAACTCGACCTGTTGACCAGCGCCCTGGCGCCTGCTTATCTGCGCATCGGGGGTTCAGAAGCTGATAAGGTGTATTACGATCTGAACACTGATGAAGATGCTCGCACAGATATCCCGCCGGGATTCGATTCCGTATTAAAACGTAAACAATGGCAAACGATCCACTCTTTCGTGGACCGCAATCACCTGAAGCTGGTATTTACGCTCAACACCGGACCGGGAAACAGGAACGATTACGGAAAATGGGACCCAGGCAACGCCAGGGAATTGATGGCTCACACAGCAAAAAGGGGCTTCCCGGTCGAGGTTTGGGAATTCGGCAACGAGATGAATGTCTTCTTCTCCGTGTTTGGCTTCCGGGAACAGGTCCCGGTGGATCGATACTGCCAGGATCTTCGAGCAGCCAGGCAGTTGGTCACCAAATATTTCCCAAAATCGATGCTCGCCGGGCAGGGGAGCGCCTACTGGCCGGTGCTCGGTGAACCGTTGGGGTTCTTCTTCGGTTATATGCCGGAATATCTCGAAAAAGCTGGGGACATGCTCGACCTGGTAACCTGGCACTACTACCCGCAGCAATCGCGGCGGGGAGCGTTTGCTTCCCGCAGAGCCACCCCTTCTCGCTTGTTGGACCCACGATACCTGGATGAAGCCGCTTACTGGGCGGATAAAATCGCTGAAGTTCGCCATCGCTATGCCAGTAACAAACCCCTCTGGCTCGGGGAAACGGGCAACGCCCAGTTCGGGGGGGAACCGGGCGTTTCGGACGTATACATCGGCGGCTTATGGTGGTTGGACCAGTTAGGTTTAATGGCTCGCCACGCGCATGATGTCGTTGTGCGGCAGAGCCTGACCGGCATGAACTACGGCCTGATCGATGAAGATGGCCTGGTGCCGCGCCCCGATTATTGGAACTCGCTGCTCTGGAAGCGTTTAATGGGCAGACGTGTCTACGAACCGCAAATAGACGGGGAGAACGTTGCTAGGCTGCGCGTGTATGCACATGCTTCGGCGGTTGATGAGCACGAGTTTGTCACCATCCTGGCGATCAACCTGGACCACCAGAGAGACGCTGTTCTCTCCTTCCCGGGTTTCCCGAACAGCGGCTACGAGATGTACGCCATCACAGCACCGGACGTCTTGGGGACCTCCATCCTGCTGAATGGGAAGCCGCTGGTGCTAGTCTCCGACGAAACGCTTCCTGAAATAAATGCTGAGAGGTACGAGCCATCTGCTGTTCCAGAGGTGACGATAAACCCGCTCTCTTACGCTTTCATCCGTTTCCCTCATAAAATGTCCCCACACCATTCACGCCGGAGGCGTAGAACACGAGCATAAAAACATGCAGTCCCGCGACGAAATGGAGGTTGCTGTCCATGGATTACGAGACCTACCGGAAGAAATATTTTACGGAGCCAGCGCCCGAGCCGCGCTTCAAGTTTGTTGGATTGTTTGGCACGACCCTGTATTTCCAGGATTATGAGGCGGCGGTGGATTACTACCAGCTGGTGCTGGGGCCGCCCGCTTACGTGGAAGGGGAGAGCACAAAAGGCTGGCGGATTGGTGATACGTGGCTGACGCTGCTGCGAGGCGTAGGTGGCAGCCCGCTGAACGTTGAAGTGATGATCATCACGGATACTCCCCGGGAGGCAGACCGCTTGCAGCGCGCCTTCATCGAAGCGGGAGGCCAGGGACCAGAACCAATAGACACGCTGATGTACGAGCCCATTCGTATGTGCTCGGTCACGGACCCCTTTGGCACCAACCTGCTCATTTACTGCCCCACAACTTAGCAGGACGGTTCAGCGCTTTTGATTGGATCTTGCCTTGTTTTCCAATTAAAATGGGAGTGGTGATTGAAGTGGAATTTTCGGTGTAGTTTCAGTCCCAGTTTGCCTGATACCAAAATTTTCACCACTCCCATTAAAATCACTCGATCCGCTTTTCCTGCTGCTATCGTGGTTCGAAATTGCATGCTAAAATTGAAAATCGAGCATCACTACCGGGAAACGAAAACAGGTGCATTAGACCTGGAAAAAGGAGCACACATGGCAAAACTAATCGATCCCTCGACCGAATTTGGCAGGCGGGTAGCTCAGCGGCTGCGCGATGAACGCATCATCTGGCTGACCACGGTATCCGAGGTCAATGAACCACATCCAAGACCGGTGTGGTTCTTGTGGGATGGTGAGACGTTCCTGATCTTCAGCCAGGCTGGTACGCACAAGCTCGAACACATACGGGGCAACCCGATGGTCTCCCTAAACCTGGACGGGGACGGAATGGGAGGGGACATCATCGTTTTTACCGGGGAGGCCTGGGCCGATCAGCAGGCACCGCCGAAAGATCAGTGGGATGAATACACTCAAAAGTATACCGAGGGGATGAAACGCATCGGGATGACGGCGCAAGAATTCGCCGCCGGCTATTCCGTGCTGCTGCGTGTGAAACCGCTGCGCCTGCGCGGCCACTAAACGGAGCCTTTTTTTTCCTCCCTCTGAAAATTCGTATTCGGTTCATGAGTCATAATCTAACCACGGAGACACCAAGCCACCAAGAAAAACCAAGTTTTTAATATTTTTCTTTGTGCATCTTGGTGTCTTTGAGCTTAGTGGTGAAATACCTACCCGGTCACAAGGAAACTACGAAACACCTTACATTGAGCGTTGTCGAAGTGGCAGTGCATGTCCTGAGCGAAGCCGAAGGAAAGAATAACCACGTGAGTTTCGAAGATTCTTCACTAACAATCATCATGACTCCAATCAGAATCAGATTGATTGAGTACTACCGATTAATCACAAGGAGACGGCATGACCACGACCAGGAACGAAAATATCGAAAATACCGTTGATAAGGCAGCGGCTTACTTCTCAGCGGGCTACACCTGAGCCGAATCAGTGCTTCTGGCGGTCAGCCAGGCGCAAGGTGTGCAGTGCGACTGTATCCCGCGCATCGCAACCGGTTTCGGGGGCGGGATGGGTAGGCAGGGGGAAGTCTGCGGGGCTGTCAGTGGGGGTGTCATGGCGTTGGGGCTGGTTTATGGACGGCAGGAGGCCGGGGATAAGCAGACCAAAGAGCTGGCTTACGCTAAGACGGCCGACTTCGTAAACAGGTTTACCAAAATCAATGGGGACCTCCGCTGCCGCGACCTGCTCAACGTGGACATCGGTAGTGAAGAAGGGCTGCAGACCTACCGGGACCTGCACCTCAAAGGGGATGTGTGCACGGGAGCCGTGGGCAGCGCGGTACGCATACTGTTGTCTTTGATGGAGCAGGTGGGCTAAAAAAAGAGCCACAGGCAGTGGTGCACCTTTTACCGGCCAACATGGCTTGCCTTGCGGTTATACCCGCTGGAGCAGTAGCGGGTGAACGCTGTTAGCCCAGCGGCGCGTTGACCCGCGCGGTGGCGGCGTCGGAGTGAGCCCGTGTTGGGCAGCTTTTCGCAGTGACACCCAACAGCCGGGCAAACCCACACTTATTGATAACTCTCCATCAGCCTGACTATGAGTTCTTTCCGGGTCTGCTCCGGTATAAAAGCCGCTCGTAAGGCATTCACGTTGTTGTGCAGGAAGTGTTCTTTCTCCCAGCCAAACACGCGATTCAGTTTTTCGTACTCCTGATTCAGGGTGATATTGGTCATGGTGCGGGTATCGGTGTTGACGCTTAATGATAGTCTAGCATCGTAGATATTACTTATGGGATGATTGGTGTACGTTTCGCACACACCGGTTTGCACGTTGCATGTTGGGCAAATTTCAAGATGAATGTTATTGCGCCGTAAATGCTCAATCAATGCCGGGTCTTCAATGCTTCGCACGCCATGTCCAATACGCGCGGGGTAAAAATTCCGCAGCGTCTCCCACACACTCTCCGGTCCTTCGGCTTCTCCCGCGTGAGCCGTGCAGGGGATGTGATGTTCGCGTGCGTATTGAAACGCTTTGACGTGCGCATCAATGGGAAAACCGGCTTCATCACCCGCGATATCAAAGCCAGCCACGTATGTGCCTTTGAACTGCTCCACCAACTTTATCGTTTCAAGGCTTTGCGTTTCTAAAAAGTGCCTCAGGGTGCAGAGGATAATTCGCGCTTCAACGCCGGTTGCTTTGATGGACTCGGAGACGGTTGCTTCGACGACGCGGACAGCATCTTGGGCAGAGAGACCTTTCTCGGTATGGAGAAGGGGGGCGAAGCGAATTTCAGCGTAGAGGACATTGTCCTGCACAAGCTGCTCAAACAGGTCCAAAGTTACCAGGCGCAGTTCCTCTTCGGTTTGCATCAATTCAATCCCTTTGAGCGCCCTCGTGAGATAGTCGGCCAGGTTTGTGCATTTAGCGGGTGCGATTAAGGTCTCATTGTATTCTTTATGCGTAACCGATGGATTTAGTTGTGAGACAACCGAGTAGCTTAAGGAACAATCCAAATGCAGGTGCAGTTCTACTTTGGGAAGCTGGTGGAAATTCATGGATGAGGCCTTTTGATCGGTAGCCATTCTTGCGCGCTTTATGCCATACGAACCGCGTCACAGAGCATGTTCCAAAATTGTTCGCGGGACGCTTTGAGCACAACTTCTGCGTTTGGTTTCTGACCCAGAACGGCAAAGTGATCCACGACCGACTGCCCGCGACATAGTTCACTGTGTGTTTCGATGGCGACGAACAGGGATTTGGTTTCGGTTGCGACTTCCGGCTGCAGCGCTATGGCTGTTGCAATGGAATCTGGCAAATCAAAACCCGCCAGTTTGGATTGGGTCATGGCGAATTGTACTAAAGTTGCCTGAATATCCACACAGAACTTTGCCAGCGGCGTACCGATAGCTCGAAGTGTGGCTGTATCTTCCGGGTTGAACGTAGCATGGGTGCGTGAGATGTCCCAACCCACCATTTTGATACGCATCCCTGACTCAAACACAATTTTGGCCGCTTCCGGGTCCGCCCAGAAATTATATTCTCCGACCGGCGTGATGTTGCCGTGTCCCTGGCCCGTTCCACCCATGATGACACATTCTTTCACCGCGTTGGCAATGAGAGGGTCTTGCCGTAGTGCAGTAGCGACGTTGGTCAAAGGGCCGAGTGTCACCAGCGTGATGTCCCCCGCAAAGCGGTGGATGGTTTCAATCATCACCCTGACCGCGTGTCCGGATGCTGGCTGGCGGCCATTTAGAGGCAGGTCAATATCTCCCATCCCATCCTGTCCGTGTACGTACTGCGCTGTTGACAAAGGTCTTATCAGCGGGGCGGGCATTCCGCGATAGATGGGAATCATCTGCTGGCAAAGTTCAACCGTATAAAGAGCATTTTGGACGGCCTGATCCACAGGTACATTGCCGGCCACTACGGTGATTGCTTCAATCTGGACTCCAGGGTGGCGCATGGCCATAATCAGCGCTACAGCATCATCGGAAGCGGTGTCGGTATCAATTATGAAGTGACGTATCATGTTTTTCCCCTTTCAAAACAATAGGGTTATTGTGAGTCGGATGGACTTGCTCCCAGGCCGGATTGTATGGGGTTGACTTAGTCTCTGGTCGGGATTGAATCCACAACCTCCATCCGCGTAACACAAATAGAGCAGGCCACACAGGCGGTATCAATGGCCGATTTCCACCGGGCCATAGAGTCAAAGTTTTCTATAAGAAGCTCGTAAAGGTACATATCGTTTCTCCTATCGGCCGCCCAACGGGAGCACCAGGTGCCCGCCGGTTTAGTATCCATCTCTAGACAGAGACTTCATTTTTCGCACGGCTTACCCTCCCGCCGAAGGTGGATCGCCTGTTTGTTGAATTACTGATCGTTGCATAAGTTACTAAACATCTCTTACATTGTTTGATCGCTGATTGGGTTTAGCCTTCAATGCAAGGATCAGTAGGCAGCTAAATATTTTCATTGAAACGAATCAATTCAAGAGATGATGATAAGTTCGATATTTCAACCCCATCAACCCATAGAATTTTATATATACGCTGCAGGATTGCTGTAGTGACATCTATGAAATCATCCATCTCTTTTTTGTTTAGGTATAATTTTGGACGATTAACATACCACTCTTCGATCTTTTCGTCCGTTCTTTGATAAAGTTCTTTTATATATTCCAATCGTAGCTGCACTGCTTCTCTTGGCAAAAATTCAAGATAATCTTTAGCATACTCGCAATCAACAAATATTCGCCAGAATATCGAATCAGGTTGGCTTCGAACATATTCAAAATCTAGACCATACCAATCCCGTTTTACCTGCCAAATGAAATCCTTGTCAGCTTCAAATTCTGAAGCAAATCGTTTTCTTGTAGGATTGTCAATATTCTCCCTCCAGAGATTATCTATCACGAGATGGAAAAAATAACCAAGCAGAAATGCGAAACGATCAGGTTCAATGAATTTCCCCTTGTATGGAAGTAGATGTTGACGATAGAAATCTAGGTCAGCCAGATGCCATAAGTCAGCGTTCGATTTTTGGAAGTGTAGAAGTTCGGGTGGGGGATCAAAGTTTTCCCAATTTTCATCAGGAATACCGGAATCTGTTGCAACATTTCCAATCGCAAAATACACAGGTTCCAAACCCTCTATAAGGTTCAAAAGATTATCAGCTATCCGTAAGTGTACCATCCACGATGCCATGAGTCCTCCGATACATTATAGCTGTCCAACGGGGGCTTCACCTGACGGCCATTTTGGCTTCGACTCCCGCTCAACACTAACCAATTCTGGTCAATCGCGCCGCATTCCCTACGCTGAAGTCAGGTCAGCTATTTAAAGGGTTGCACGACGAAATAACAACTAGAAAGTCCTCCTCATCTCTTCAAAAGTCACTGCAGCATACTCCATGAAGTCAAATCCTTCGATAATCCGCACAAACCCTTCCATTTGCAGCCCATACTGCAGCATTCCCCACATGGCACTGAAAAACATTAGCATATACTTCATTCCCTCCAGCCTTTTCCAGTTCGTTGCACTCACTTCCCCAAAGTAGCATTCTAGCAGATACTCTCCAAGCTCTGGCGGTAGGGTATCTGCCGAATCGTAAGCGTAAAATAGCGTAGCTAGATCAAAATAAATATCCCCTACCCCGGCGAACTCCCAATCTACAAAGCGCACATCTCCATTATCGAGGACATTCACGCAGAAAAGATCGTTATGGCAGAATCGTTCCCATGGATAAGTATCTCGAGCCTGATCTTTCTTTATCACTGTCATCTTTTGCTGGAATTTGTCAAAATCTTGAGGAAAGGGAACTCCCAAGGCTGAGGCTTGTTTGGCATACTCATCCACGCGACAGAACGGAGAAAAGGTGGCTTTAATTTGTGGCAGCGTGTGGAGACGTTTCAAAGTCTCCACGATGCGTTGGATATTCGACCGTTTTCGATACTCATCCAACGTCCAATGTCGACCATCGATATAACGCGTCACCATATGTCCTTCAGGGAGAATGAAGTGCACAACTTGGGGGCCAATTCCTGCTTCTGATGCTGCCAGGAGCGCTTCGATTTCAAGTTCGCGGGTGATCCCAAGCCTTATGGTATTCTCTCCAGCCACACGCAGCACAAAACGCTCATCATCCACCACCACTAAATAGTTAGTATTCGTCAAACCCTCTAGGGAATCGATTTGTATATCCTTGGCATTTGCCCAGGCTGGTATTTGCCCAATGATTTCATTAACTTTGCGTCTCATCATTATTAAATTCCACAGCCTATTAACATGGTATCGAAGCTGCCAAGACGATTATATCGGCTGCCGGACGTTCGGGCTCACAACCTGCCTTTGACCATAAACACACTTTGCAATTCGCGCCGCGTACTATCGGGCGGGGCTGATGGCATTGAACATGTATCCCGTGGGAACAGCGTTTCCCTGAAGGATCTCATAGACACCGTGTGCTGCGCCGAGAAGTCCGGCGTAGGCTCCAACGATCCCAGCGACTGCACTGGTCGCACGGTTCATGCTTTCTCATTCATAATTTCCTGCCCGAGTTTGATCAATCTCACCCCGATCAGAATTTCGTAGACTGCCAGGAATATAGCGCGCAGGATGCCCTCGATCTCCCCAGCGATATCTATATCCACCACCTGCAGGGCGGCCACCAAATTGGTGAAGAAACGCCCCGCATCATCGTCCCCAGGATCAAGCGACAGCCAGGCAAGCGGCATGTCCAACCCTTCCACCCATTTACTTACGCAGGCCGATTTCCCGAAACCGACCGGCGCTGATACCAGCGTGTCCTGCTGGTTGTATGCCATCCCTTCGTTCAAACGCTGGATGAGGCGCGGGCGTTGTACCCGTTTAGGTGGGATGCAGGGCGGCTGATTGTCGCCATCGTCCAGGACTGGAGAAATTATAGCAGCGCACCTTGACAAAGCCCTTGGACAAGACATGTTGCAGGAACCGGCGCATGAATTCTTTTCGCTCATTTAGTCACAACATCATCTATAATCAGATTAAGAGCATTTGCTATGGCGGATAATACTTCCGTTGTTCCAGTCCGTTTTCCAGATTCAATTTGCGACAAATATGGCTTACTGATTCCTGCTGCTTCCGATAATTGTTGTTGGGTTAGCCCTCTATTTTTACGCCAAACGCGAATAGGGTTTTCGCCATCCAGTATCGCATAAGTTACTTCACTAGGAATCAATTCTTCACCCTGCTCGACTGCTTCAATTGCCAAATCGTAATCACGGATATCTTGAAGCATCTCAGCTTCTTCGATTAAGTGCAGATATTCTTTATACGGGATAACCGCCCATTCAGGATTTCCGTCTCTTTCTATAATTTGTACATTCATCGGTATATCTCTCCATGAGAACCAACCTTTAAAATTAATATGATGAGTTTGTTCTCTTTTATCTCGTAGATCACTCGCCAATCACCAACCCGCAACCGATAACCAGGACGATTTTGTAACTTCGTTATATTTGGATGTTTAGCATAAGGATCTTCTGCTGTTTGATCCAGCCTCTTGCGAATACTCGCAACAACATTGACTGGTATTCTTCGGAACGATTTATGAACCTGTTTAGTGAATACGATTTTGTACACAAGAGTATATTAGCATATTGCTAACGATTAAGCAAACCCCAATTTTGCATTTCCTGATTTTTGCAGCAATCGAGCCTACCACGGCACCACTTACAACGAATACGTCGTATTGCTTCATCCCCGTGTTTCTCCTTTTCCTTCTTTGTGCAGCCGTGTCAACTACAATTGGGGATGGGCGGTGACGCCGTTGCTACATTATAGCTGTGTACGCACTGTGTCCACGATGCGACGAATGGTCTCGATGACCAGCCCTGGTTCATCGCCTGGGATGTTGTGACCGCTCTTTTTCGCGATCTGATGGACACCATTCATCGAAAGATGCCCCGAATCACGCTGCACATCAAGCCACGCGGCATCGAGTTTGGCGGCAAGATCAGGTGGCAGCGCGGGATAGTCACACTGTATAGAAGTGCCCCGACTCAATACAACCAGTGGCCTGCTGCCCAGCCCCCTCACCATGCTCGCTTCTTTCACTTCTCTGAGGCTCGCCTCGAAGTTGATCCCTTCCGGATGCGTCGCGGTGTCAATCGTCGTAACCCATTCTCGAAGCTGGCGCACCGCGTCCGTTTCTTCCTCCGGTGGCGGCCAGATGTTGGCGGAACGGGCGACCTGGTCGGGATGTGTCGCATCGATCAGCACCATGCCGGCCACATCGTGGAGATGATGGGCGGCGAAAAGACGCACAACGAGTCCGCCGAATGAGTGGCCGACAAGCACGTACGGACCTGCAACCGGCGCATGAGCCAGAAGTGCTGCCAGATCAGCAGCCATGTCGTTTGCCGTTCGCGGCTTGGGTACTGTGTCACTACGGCCTCGGTTAGCTCGATCGTATACACAGACATGGGTGAATGTGGCTGCGGTGTCGCGTATAGATAACCACGTATCGTCTATTCCCCCAGAACCTGCTTCCATCACCACCGTCGGTTGACCATTTCCACGACATTCGAAGTAAAGCCTGCGACCACCAATGTCAATAAGACCAGAGTAATCGCTCTCGGCGGAGATGTTTTGTGTAGTTTTCATCCTCTTCGCTCCAAACTGTTTGCCATCATCCGGAACCTATAACACCTGTCGCGTATCACACAGGTCGTTGGGCTTTCACTTACCGCCCAACAGGGGCGTCAGGCGCTCGGCGGCGCCGCCATAAAATGGCTTTTTCCAGAAAAGCTTGGGTTGAACTGAGCCGAGTAAGTTTCCTCACAATAAAAGCTCGGCTTTGGAATTTAAGCGCAGACCCCCAGCGGGAAACCCTGCTCTTCGTTCGGACAATTTAGTACCATTGCAGCAATTTTGACCTACTTATGCAAGTGCACATAAACATTTCCCTCGCCAGGAGCCGGATGTACCTTTGTCAACTGTATCGCATTAATCTTTATTGTAAATTTACAATATATCACAAGGAATGGTATTGAACCAAACAAACGGGTTTCCGTGAGTTTAGCACATCAATTGTTACTGTCCCTCAAATATACTATACTTATAACCAGATCGTTGCAGGATTCGATTGTGTAGAATTACCTGTGTTACTGATCCTTGCATTGAAGGCTAAACCCAATCAGCGATCAAACAACGCAAGAGACGTTTTGTAACTTATGCAACTATCAGTAGTTAGATCGTCTATCAAAGCTCATGAGCGAAAATAGTAACGAAAAGCGCATACTTCGCCTCGACCGCGAACAACACGCATTAACAGAAGTAGCCAAAACGCTCACTTCTCCATTACCCTTGTTTGAGCTGCTTCAGACAATCATGGACAAGATCATTGGCGTGCTTGAACCGGCAGAAGTCGGAGCCGTGATGCTGTGGGACCAACCGTCAGGTCTGTTTCGTCCTGCTGCTGCCTTCGGTTATGATCTGTCCATATTGAATGACATCGGGTTGCGCGCCGGTGAATCTATTACGGGCAAAGTGTTCGATGCAGGGTTCACGCTGTTATTGGATACACCCCAATTGGTCGCCGAAGCGATGGCTGATATGCGTCCCGCGAATCGAAAAATACTTGCCCATTCTCTAGGAACAGATAAATTACCCCGCTGTACGGTGGCGGCTCCAATTGCGGTTGGAGAGGACAGGTTCGGTGTACTGGTGCTGGAGACATTGGAGGGAGCGACTCAATTCACAATAGAAGATATTCCATTTGTGGGCACTTTGGCAGATTTAATCGTTCTGGCGCTCGATCGCGCCCGATTAAGTACAAAAGCCGATGCCATCCGTGAAGCACGAGAAGCAGAACGCCTGCTGTCAGAACTGATGGCAACACTTTCCCACGAACTGCGCTTACCATTGACCGCCATTAAGGGCTACGCCAGTGCTCTACTATTGGATGAGATAGAATGGAGTGAGGTTAAACAAACGGATTTTCTCCAGCAAATCGAGGCAGAATGTGACAACATGGGGATAATACTTACAGATATACTCGATTCATCCCTTGTCGAAGTCGAACAATTAGCCATAGAGGGACAACCCGTCCGGCTGGGACGGGTGGCTCGAGAAGTGTCTGAGGAGACCCAACGTCGAACAGACAAGCATAATTTAATGGTCGACTTCCCTTCAGAATTCCCAATTGTGGAGGCTGATCCTCATTGGATCAGACAGGTGTTTCGCAATGTGTTGGACAATGCGATAAAGTACTCCCCTGAGGGGGGGCTAATTGTCATCCGTGGAGAAGTGCGCACTTCAGATGTTGTAGTCAGTGTATCAGATCAGGGGATCGGAATCTCACCAGAAGATCTAATTCCCCTTTTTGAGAAATATCATCGACTGACATCGTCTAACACGATGCAGGTGTCAGGGATGGGACTCGGATTGCCCATCGCTCGTACACTAGTGGAGGCGCAAGGTGGAAGGATTTGGGTAGAGAGTAAGGTCGGTCAAGGGACCACACTAAGCTTTTCTTTACCACTTTTGAGGCAGCAAACGAACGAATTAGAATAAAGGGGTTTAATTATGAATGAACGTATATTGATCGTCGATGATGAACCGAAACTCGTCCGTCTGGTGCAGGAAGTGCTGGGCGCCACCGGATATGAAGTTCTTGCAGCGAGCAGCGGCGAGCAGGCCATCGAAACGATCGCTATAGAGCAGCCTGATTTAGTGATCCTTGACATTATCCTGTTGGGTAATTTGGATGGGTACGAGGTTGCAAAGCGCACGCGAGAATTTTCCAACATACCCATCATCATGCTAACCGCTAAAGTGCGCGAGACGGATATGCTGCGCGGCTTCGAAACTGGGATCGATGATTACATCACAAAACCTTTCTCATCCAAGGAACTCCTGGCTCGCGTGCGGGCAGTACTCAAACGGTCCCAGGGATCTGCAGCTACAACGATGAGTAGTGAGATTGTATGCGGTGATTTACGTATAGACCTGTTGCGGCGCAGCGTGACTCTCGCTGATCGAGATATCCATCTTACACCCACAGAGTACAAACTTCTGCACGAACTGGCTCTGAACCCAAACCGGGTCTTGTTGCACGAGCAGCTGCTCAGCGCGGTGTGGGGCACAGAATATCGAGATGATATAGATTACTTGCGGGCGTATATTCATTACTTGAGACGGAAGTTGGAGCCAGACCCGGGTAACCCAAGAATGATCGTCAGCAGCCCAGGCGTGGGATACATGTTGGAGGTCAATGAGGGCATTGAATAAACCGGTCCCCTAAAAACTTCAGCCCAGCTGAACCCACCATTCAGAATCGAACCTTATGTTGTCTATTCGAATATATTTCCGTCCTGCATAACTATTCATTCGATCTTGCTCGTGGTCGCAATCGCATTGGTTATCGACGAACTCGAAAAGAAGATACTCGCATTTCATCATATAATTATTACAGGAACCATCACCCGTACAACAAACACGATCATCAAAGGGAATCAAAATGAATAACTTACCCTACAATCCCTTCACCACCACCCAAAAACAATTTGACCACATCGCAGAACTGCTCGAACTTGACCAACCAACTTGCGAATTGCTGCGGGTGCCGTTGCGTGAATACTATTTCAGCATCCCACTTCGGATGGACGATGGGGGTATGCGAGTGCTGCGCGGCTTCCGTGTACAACATAACGATGCACGCGGACCTGCAAAAGGCGGTATCCGCTTCCACCCACAGGAAACCATAGACACCATTAAGGCGCTCGCTATGTTGATGACGTGGAAATGCGCCGTAGTCGACATCCCGCTGGGCGGCAGCATGGGCGGCGTGCTGTGCGACCCTCACGATCTCAGCCCTCCGGAGCAAGAACGACTGTGCCGAGGGTGGGTACGCCAGATCGCCAAGAATGTAGGTCCTCTGACCGATGTTCCGGCTCCAGACGTCATGACCACTCCCCAGCACATGTTATGGATGTTAGATGAATTCGAAGCTATCTATGGCGCAAAATATCCAGGGTTTATCACCGGAAAGCCTGTCGGGATGGGCGGATCATTGGGTAGAAAAGAAGCCGCCGGCTACGGAATAATGATCACGGTGCGAGAAGCCCTCAAGGAGTTGAATCTCAAACCCGAAAATACGACTGCCAGCGTACAAGGATTCGGCAGCGTCGCACAAAATGCGGTCCGCCTTTACCAGCAGATGGGTGGCTCGATCTTAGCAGTAGCCTGTTGGAATCAAGAAGACCAGAGTGCATATACTTATAACAAAGCAGATGGGATCGATGGTGAGGAGTTGATCTCCATAACTAATCCCTTTGGCGAGATAGATAAGAACCGGGCTCTGGACCTGGGGTACGAAATCTTACCCGGTGATGCCTGGCTCGAACAAGATGTCGATATCCTGGTTCCAGCAGCCATTGAAAATCAGATCACCGCACAGAATGTCAATAAAATACGAGAACGGGTGCGGATCATAGCAGAGGGCGCCAATGGTCCTACGACACTTGACGCGGACGCCATCATCAACAACCGAGGAATACTGCTCATCCCGGACTTGCTGGCGAACGCAGGCGGTGCCATAGTCAGTTATTTCGAACAGGTGCAAAGCAATATGAACTATTACTGGGGGAAGGATGAAGTGTTGGGAAAATTGGATGTTGGGATTACCTACGCCTATGTTGACGTAAGCAATTTCGCTATGGCGCATAAGCTCAATATGCGCGATGCCGCCTATGTGATCGCGGTTGAGCGCGTCGCCCGGGCGTGTCACGACCGCGGCTGGGTTTGAAGCGAAAATTGATACAGGCATCGATAGTAGTTAGCATACGGCATATCAAATCCAGGCCAATCGGCTATATAAGGGAATATCACTGATGGAAAATTCCACCAATCCCCGAGAGAAACCAAAAATAGATCGTTTTGAGCGCAACTTTTTCGCCAGGGAGAAGCGCCTAAGCTGCATCGGTTTGGGTGAATACGGTGGAAAAGCTCACGGACTTGCTTTTATTCACAATGTGCTCGTGTCTGAGATCGAGACTGAAAAGTTCCCGCAGATCGAAGTAGATTTTCCATCCTTGACTGTTGTCTGTACTGACGTCTTCGAAACCTTTATGCGTCGAAATTACCTGCACGAAATCGCTTTTTCTGACCGGCCGGATGATCGTATTGCTCTGGCGTTTCAACGCGCGGAACTGCCATTCGAGATTTTAGGGGATCTACGAGCGCTGGTCGAAGAGGTGCACACCCCACTGGCCGTACGTTCTTCCAGCCTGCTGGAGGACTCCACATACGAGCCATTCGCGGGTGTGTACGCCACCAAGATGATTCCAAACAACCAATTTGATCCTGATGTTCGCTTTCAGAAACTGGTTGAAGCCATTAAGTTCGTGTACGCATCCACGTATTTCAAATCAGCCAAAGACTACATGACCGCAACCAACCACAGCATCAAAGACGAAAAAATGGCCGTTATCATCCAGGAAGTGGTCGGCAAGCAGCACAGGGAAAGGTTTTACCCCGAGCTGTCCGGTGTGGCACGCTCATACAATTACTATCCCATGGGTCGGGCAAAATATGAGGACGGAGTCGTTAACCTGGCGCTTGGATTAGGGAAAACAATCGTCGACGGTGGCGTCTCATGGACTTATTCTCCATCCTACCCAAAAGTTGATCCGCCGTATCGTTCGGTCGAAGAGATGCTCAAATACTCTCAATCTGATTATTGGGCCATCAACATGGGCGAACCTGATGAATATGACCCAATTAAGGAGACCGAATACCTGCTGCTCGAGAATATCATCACTGCAGAATCAGATCAGACACTGCGCTACCTGTCTTCGACATACAACTCCCAATCCGGGAGACTTACCATTGGCATCAGTGCCAAGGGCCCGCGTGTGATCACTTTTGCGCCGCTACTGGTATGGGAAGAGCTCCCATTGAACCAGTTGATCCAGAAGATTCTCTCGATATGTGAAAGCACATTCAATGCACCGGTGGAAATCGAGTTCGCTATGACGTTCAACCCTCATCGTTTCGGCTTTCTTCAAGTGCGGCAGATGGTCGTGGCCTCAGACTTGGTTGAAATTGATGAAGATGAGCTGAGCAAAAATAACGTACTGGCCGCATCCACCAACGTGGTCGGTAACGGTGTCATCAATTCCATTCAAGATGTCGTGTACGTTAAACCAGGAAGTTTTGAATCGAAACACACGCGCCAGATCGCAGCCGATCTGGCCAGGATCAATTCGAATCTAATCGCTAACGGTCGACCCTATATGTTAATCGCCATCGGCAGACTGGGAACTACGGATCCCTGGTTGGGGATACCGATAGTCTGGGGCCAGATATCCGGCGCTAAAACTATCGTAGAGGCCACACAACATAACTTCAAGGTAGAACTAAGCCAGGGTTCGCATTATTTCCATAACCTGACCAGTATGGGTGTAAGCTATTTTTCGGTGCCTCATGCCGGTGCATATCAAATTGATTGGGAATGGTTGGATCACCAGGAGATCGTAGATGAGACACAGTTCACCCGGCATGTTAAGTTATGCGCTCCTCTGCTGATCAAAGTGGACGGGCGCAGCGGGAAAGGCGTTATCTACAAGTTTTGCGACTAGGGAAATTGCTATGACTGAAAAAGACAAACCCATAGATCGATTAATGTACGAACTGAAAGAACGGGCAAAAGAGCTCAACTGCCTGTATAACATCCAGGAGCTGTTCAATCAACCAGACGCAACG
>Ga0209013_10002173_pt1 | contig 17869 bp, 21 predicted proteins | sample Cruoilmetagenom2_FD_187291 | JGI IMG/M metagenome (GOLD analysis project Ga0209013, IMG submission 187291) | Oil polluted marine microbial communities from Coal Oil Point, Santa Barbara, California, USA - Sample 2 (SPAdes) (version 2) | ecosystem: Environmental > Aquatic > Marine > Oil seeps ...
CGCTTGACCCTTGACGAAACGCCATCGGCCCGCCGAAGAATAGAGCCCCGATCCTGTTGACGTGACTTTACCAGGACGAGCTGAAATCAAGAGAGGGCCGGAATGACGACCGAAAAGCAGACGGACGGCGGGGCCGAGAACTTCGGCTCATGCTGTGAAGAACTGAAACAGGTCATGTCCGGGGAAGATTTCGAGCCGCTGATCACCACCGGCGGTGACGGGATTCTCTACATGTCGGTCGGCCTGATCGATATAGAAGAGGACGAACCCGGGATGGTTGACCATCCTGTCTTCTTCTGCCCGTTCTGCGGCACGAAGGTTCAGGATCCCGAAAAGGTCCGCGAATTGTTCGAGGACCCTGACAACGCCTGATCGGCAGCTTTATCGGTCAAATGGATTTGGAACGCAACGAATTGAGGTTTGATGAGCCATGGCAGGCACGTTCAAGTTTGAGCTGGTAAGCCCAGAACGCATCCTGATGTCGGTTGAAGCCGAGCAGGTGATCGTTCCAGGCGCGGAAGGACAGTTCACGGTGCTGGAGGGGCACGCCCCTGTGGTCTCGACGCTGCTTCCCGGTGTCATACGCGTGACCACGCCGGACTCGAAGCAATCGATATTTGTTCGCTCCGGTTTCGCTGAAGTGACGAGCAAGCAGCTGACCGTGCTTGCCGAACGCGCTTTCATTGTCGAGGAAGCCGATCCACGCCAGATCGGCCACGAACTCGACCTTGCACAAAAGGCCCTCGATGAGACCGAAACCGATGATGCCCGTCTCCACGTGGCTCGCGCCATCGAAGAGCTGAAAGCTTTGATTGAGCAAGCTGCCTAAGGCAGCCGCTAGCAAGCGTTATTCGCGTGGGTCGTCCGGTCAGTCTTTTAACAAGCCGGAGAACTCCTCAAGCACGGCTTCATAGACCTGCCGCTTGAAGGGCACAATGAGCTCCAAAAGCTCGCTGTGATGCGCCCACCGCCAGTCGTCGAATTCCACTTCATGCGGTGCCGGCGGGGTAATGTTGACCTGTTCGTCATGTCCGCTGAAACGCATCGCGAACCACTTTTGCGCTTGTCCGCGATACCGACCACCCCACTTGCGGCCGATCAGATGGTCCGGCATGTCGTAACGATGCCAGCCCTCCGTCTCGGCCAATAAGGCGATGTTGCGGCGCTCAATTCCCGTCTCTTCATTGAGTTCACGAAAGGCTGCGTCCTTAGGGTTTTCGCCCTTGTCGATGCCGCCTTGAGGCATTTGCCACCACAAACCGGTTCCATCGGGATCGTTCTGGTGCTTCGTCGAGACACGGCGCCCGATCCACACCTGCCCTTGGGGATTGAGCAGCATGATCCCAACGCACCGGCGGTATCCGAGACGCTCTCCGTTGTCTTTGCTCATGGGCACTCTCCAAGGGCAGTGGTTTGGCCGCGACGCTGGACCTTTACGACATAAAGGGCGCCAAGTGGGCGCCCTTTATACAGATTTTGAGTTTGGCTCGTTACCGTCGCCGACAGCTGCTATTTTGCTGTCTTGGTGTCTTCGCCGCTCTCTGCCTTTTGCTTCTCGGGGGTCTTCTTGGCGGCCGGTGGAGCTGTCACCTTTCCGCGCAGATAGTTGAGTGCAAACTGCAACTGCTGATCCTTCTCGGGGTCACGTGGAACATAGGCCGAAGATCCGGATTCTTCCTTCTCGACGTCCTTGTTCTTCAAGTGCCCACGCAGACTGGCTTCGCCGCGCGGTTTGATTTTCTTCTTCTTCAGGTCTTCGGGAAGCTCCTGCTCGACGACGATATCGGGATCAATGCCCTTGGCCTGAATCGACCTATTGCGCGGCGTGTAATAACGCGCCGTCGTCAACCGGATCGCACCGTTGGCTCCGAGCGGAATGATCGTTTGAACAGACCCTTTACCGAACGAACGAGTGCCGACAATTGTCGCCCGCTTGTGATCCTGCAACGCCCCGGCGACGATTTCCGAAGCTGACGCCGATCCGCCATTGATCAACACGACAACCTTCTTGCCGTCCGTCAGATCGCCGGAACGAGCTTGGCTGCGCTGCGTTTCTTCACTGTTGCGGCCCTTGGTGATGACAATCGCGCCCTGATTGAGGAAATCATCGGAGACGGCGATGGCCTGATCGAGCAGTCCACCTGGATTGTTGCGCAGGTCGATGACCCAACCGGTTAGCTTGTCGCCGATCTGCTTGCGCAGCCTCTTCACCGCTTTGGTGAGGTTAGCGTGCGTCTGCTCGTTGAAAGTCGTCAGTTTGATATATCCGATATCGTCTTCAACCCGTGATTTGACAGGATTGATGCGGATGACATCACGGACAATCTTGATATCGAGTGGCTCATCGTGGCCCTTGCGCACAATCGTCAGAATGATTGGTGTGTTGACTGGGCCGCGCATTTTCTTAACGGCATCTTCCAGCGACATTCCGACGATCTGCTCATTGTCCAGGTGCGTGATGAGATCGTTGGCCTGAACACCCGCCCGGGCGGCCGGCGTGTCGTCGATCGGCGCCACCACCTTGACGACCTGATCCTCCATCGTCACTTCGATGCCGAGGCCGCCGAACTCACCGCGGGTCTGCACCTGCATGTCGCTGAAGCTTTCAGCGGAAAGATAGGCGGAGTGCGGGTCCAGTGCGCCGAGCATGCCGTTGATGGCATTCTTGATCAGCTTGCTGTCATCAGGCTTCTCGACATAGTCGGAGCGCACACGCTCAAGCACATCGCCGAACAAGTCGAGCTGACGATACAGGCTCGAATTCGGCGAGGTTGCCGAATACGTTTGCGACACGTTGAGAAGCGTCGTTACGCCAGCCAGCGCCGTCATCAAAAGAAAAGTCCAGAACGCAAAATCTGTCTTGCGCATAGTCGATATCACCCTCTTGGGTTTGGGACCCACCACGGTGTTGGATCAATTGGCCGCCCGTCCTTTCGAAATTCGACATACAGGACAGGTGACGTTTCCGACGAACTCATCTTCACCGTTGGAGGCGCGTCGCTCATGGTTCCAACGGGCTCGGCCGCGAGGACAAACTGTCCTGGCTGCACATCAATACGTGTCATTCCAGCCAGAAGCACATGATACCCACCGCCGGCATTGATTATCAAGAGTTGGCCGTAACTACGAAAGGGACCAGCGTAAACGATCCATCCATCGCACGGAGACGTGATCTGCGCGGCATGCCGCGTTTCGAACACGGTACCCTTTGAATTACCGCCATATTGGGTCCTTTCATCATATTTGAGCACAAGTTTGCCGCTGGTTGGTTTTGGCAACTTAGCCTTGGCCAGATGAAAAGGAATGGCAGGTTCGATACGCGCGGCGCTGGTACGGCCGAAACCGGTCGCTGAAGGCGCCAGTACGGCCACTTCGACTTCCTTTTCAGGATCCCAGGGCGCGCGTTCCGGTTCAGCTTCCCCAACCAGGCCGGGGTCTTGCTCGATGGGCACCCTAGGACGCTGGTTGGGCGCAGTCCCCAGCCGGCCCCGAGAGGCCGCGTTATCGAGTACACGTTTTACCTTGTTGTTATGCTTTCGGATCCGCTCGGTTTCGGTTCTTTTGTCGATCGAGGCGATCAGAGCAGTGAGCGAATTGACGTCCCGTGAAATGTCCGCGGCTGCTTCACGGACCGTCCTGAGTTCGCTCTCCCGCGCCGTCAGTGACGTTTTTTTCGTCGTCATCAGCCCGGAAAGACGCGTACGCGCATCCATCAGGCTTTGCGTTTCCGCCTTCAGCCTCTCTCCCTCATCGCGGATATCCGTCATTACCCGGATAAGTTCCTTCAAGCGCTCGGTCAGTTCAAGCGCCTGTTTACTGAGGCCAGGGAAGGCCGAGGCGAGGAGAATTGCGCTGCGCACCATCGCTAGGGCGTCATCGCGGTGTGTCATCATAACTGGCGGTGGATTGCGTCCCATGCGCTGCAGGACGGCCAGTAGCTTGGCGATCTGGCCCCACCGTTGCGCCAGGGAACCCCGTACCATCTGTTCTTGCGTTCTGAGTTCGTCGAGTCGCGTCTCGATTGACGTCAGCCGGCTTTCACTCTTCTGAATAAGGGCTGCTGTCTCCACCAGACGCACATTGAGCTTCTCACGCTCCTTCCGCAGGTCCTTCAAACTGACCTCGAGATCGTGCTCCTTGCTTCGGGTGGACTGTAGTTTACTGCGTTGCGCCTCAAGCGTGGTGCGTGCCTCGTCCCGTGGTGCTTGAGCGTTTCCTGGAACTGCCGCGACTGTCACCAAGACCATGGCCGCGCACACGGCGCGGCAGGAACTGGTGCGATTGAAGCTGCAAATTCGGCGCAAGGATGAGATCCCTTGATCTAGTTTCTCTTGTTAAGGCAAGCCACGCCGGCGTCTGGCTGGCACCTTGTGCCTCTGATGTGTTACGTCCGGCAGGCAACTCGCGTTTACAGCCAAAACTGCATGGGCACTTGCCGTAAAGATCAGGTGGACTTCGAAAAACCGTATACTAGTGGACCGACAATTGCGGCAATTGTAGCGCGCCCCAATTTCTAAACCGTTTCAAAGGAGAAGCGGCAGGCCAGTTGGCAACTTGTCAACCGGTCAAACCGACATGAGAAGCATGCAATCAGCTCTCTACTACCTGACAACACTCGCCGTCTTGGCAGTTCTTGTGGTTCTGTGCATGGGCCTTTACTCCCTGCTCGGCCAGCGGAACTCGAATTTGAGCCAAAAACTGATGCGGTGGCGTGTTGGACTTCAGTTCGTTGCCATTCTGCTCATCATGGGCTTTGTTCTGTTCAGTCGCTGATCATTTCTGAGCGCCGGGGAAACTCAACGTCATGGTAAAGCTAAATAAAATTTACACCCGAACCGGCGACAAGGGCACCACCGGTCTGGGAACCGGAGCACGCGTCTCCAAGTACGACAAACGTATCTCCGCATACGGCACGGTCGATGAAGCGAATGCCGTGATCGGCCTTGTCCGCCTGCACCTTAGCGACGACGACAAGCGCGTCGACGAGATTCTCGGGCGCATTCAAAACGATATGTTCGATCTTGGTGCGGATCTTTGTGTTCCCGACCGTGGCGAGAAGCTTGCCTATGAGCCTCTGCGAGTCAGTGACGAACAGGTTGAACGCCTCGAGCAGGAGATCGATGCGCTCAATGCTGACCTGCAGCCTCTGAACTCGTTTGTGTTGCCGGGCGGATCGCCGGCATCCGCCTATTTGCATTTGGCCCGCACCGTTAGCCGCCGCGCCGAACGGCTGATGACGGAACTGGCCGCCGACGAGAGCGAGCCGGTCAGCGACGCAGCGATGAAGTACATCAACCGGTTGTCCGATCTGCTTTTTGTCGCCGGACGCTACACGAACAACCGTGGCTTCGACGATGTTCTGTGGGCGCCGGGCGCCAATCGCTGATCGGCGTTACCACGGGCGTAAAGCACCGATTCTCAGCACTGGCGTTGTGTTGACAATCCCTGCCGTCCCCCTGACAAGGAAGGCGAGGCGACTGATCGACCGTGCTGGTCTGCCTCTGGCGTGAAGCGTGGAGGCAGTGCTCGTGTTTATCCCGGTGCATGACGACAATCCATTGAAATCAATACCATTTCAATACGTCACGCTGACAATCATCGCGATTAATGTTGGCGTGTTTGTATTCACCGCCATGGGCATTGATCCGTCGGTTGTGTCGAGCTTCGCCGTGCGCCCTGAGGAACTGTTCTTTGTCGATGTTGTCGGCGGCTCGGCGCCGGCGACCAACGATCTGATCGCCGTGCCAGAGGCCTTCACGCTTGTCTCCTACATGTTCTTCCACGGCGACATTTGGCACCTAGTGGGCAACATGCTGTTTCTTTGGGTCTTCGGCGACAACGTCGAGGACGCGGTCGGCCATATCAAGTTTCTGATCTTCTATTTCGCTTGCGGGATCTTCGCCGCTCTGGTGCATGCCTATGCCGTTGCCGGTACTCCGATGGCGGGAGTGCCGCTGATTGGCGCAAGTGGGGCGGTGGCTGGCGTCATCGCGGCCTACTTGATGTTGCACCCAAGAGTACGGGTTTGGGTGCTTGCGTTTAAAGTCATCCCGATGCAGATCTCCGCCGCGATCGTGCTTGGTCTGTGGGCGGTGACCCAGCTCGTTATGGTCATTATTCCACAGGTCGGCCCGGTGGCTTGGTGGGCCCATATCGGCGGGCTTGTTGCTGGAGCAGTGTTGATACTGTTCTTCAAACGCCCCGACGTGCCTTTATTCGATCGCGGTCTCGCCTGACACAAAGCGTTCATCAGGACGGTGTTTCAAAGCCGTTTCAGGTGGGCGCGCGTTGCACCTGCTGCCTTGCGGCCCATCCTCTATATGCAACCTATTCGTCCGGGTGCATTGACGTGCAACAAACAGACATCTAGGCTCCGATCTCGCATTTGCGAAGGCTTGGCGACGGCCGCGCGGGCCGATGGCGTTGCTCAATGTCCATACTCGGTGTCGATCGCCATAGCGGCTGGACGAATAGAAGAGTTTCTCACCTGACGATCTGGCAACCTGAGCCTTGTCGCTTCGTTCAACCAGTTTCGGCAAGAAAACGTAAAGCAAACAGCACAGCGGAGTACTGAAGGCGGATGAAAATACTCGTGCCGGTCAAGCGAGTGGTCGACTATAATGTGAAGATCCGAGTTAAATCGGATGGCTCGGGCGTCGAACTTGCCAACGTCAAGATGTCTATGAATCCTTTCGATGAGATCGCCGTTGAAGAGGCGGTCCGCATCAAGGAGCGTGGTGCCGCCAGCGAAGTTGTCGCTGTAACGATCGGCCCGGCGAAAGCTCAAGATACGCTGAGAACCGCCCAGGCAATCGGGGCGGACCGGGCAATCCATATCGAGACAGACACCGCCGTTGAGCCACTTGCTGTCGCAAAACTTTTGAAAGCAGTCGCCGAGGAAGAGAAGCCTGATCTCATCATCATGGGCAAGCAGGCTATCGACGACGACAGCAATCAAACCGGCCAGATGCTCGCCGCCTTGCTCGGTTGGTCGCAGGGGACATTCGCGTCCAAGCTCAAGCTGGCCGACGGCAAGGCGCTCGTTACCCGTGAGATTGACGGCGGTCTTGAGACGCTTTCGTTAGCTTTGCCCACTGTCATAACAACCGACCTTCGGCTCAATGAGCCACGGTACCCTTCGCTGCCCAATATCATGAAGGCCAAGAAGAAGCCCCTCGACAAGAAATCTCCCGACGACTACTGCGTCGACATCACCCCCAGGCTGCAAATCCTGAAAACCAGCGAGCCGCCCACACGCGAAGCCGGAATCATGGTTGAGAGCGTTGGCGAGCTTGTTGAGAAACTCAAGAATGAGGCGGGGGTACTCTAATGGCGGTTCTTCTACTGGCCGAACACGACAACAAGGTCCTAAACGAGGCGACCGCCAAGGCGATGACGGCGGCACGCGGACTTGACCAGGACGTCCACGTCCTCGTCGCCGGGTCCCAATGTGGTGCCGTTGCTGAGGCTGCTGCCAAGCTTGACGGCGCCGCCAAGGTTCTGTTTGCGGACGCCCCGCATCTGTCCCATCCGCTGGCCGAGGAGTTGACTGCTCTCATCGTGCCGCTGATGGAAAACTACGACGCGCTGGTCGCTCCCGCCACGGCCACCGGCAAGAACGTCGTGCCGCGCATTGCCGCCCTGCTTGATGTTATGCAGGTCTCCGACATCACGTTGGTTGTCGCCCCCGACACCTTCGAGCGGCCGATCTACGCGGGCAATGCCGTCCAGACCGTGAAGTGTTCCCAGCCCAAAAAGGTCATCACCGTCCGTACTGCGGCTTTCAAGTCGGTTGAGGCGGCAGGCAATACTCCGATCGAGGCTATCGAAGCACCGGGCCCGGTAACCCAGTCGGCATTTGAAAATGCCGAGCTCACGGTATCCGATCGTCCGGATTTGGCATCCGCCAAAATCATTATCTCCGGCGGTCGCGGAGTTGGTTCCGGTGAAAACTTTAAAAAGCTCATCGAGCCAGTCGCTGACGCTCTTGGAGCGGCGATCGGCGCCAGCCGCGCCGCGGTCGATGCCGGCTTTGTGCCCAACGACATGCAAGTCGGCCAGACTGGCAAGGTGGTTGCGCCTGATCTCTACATTGCCGTCGGCATATCGGGTGCCATCCAGCACTTGGCCGGCATGAAGGATTCAAAAATCATTGTCGCCATCAACAAGGACGCGGACGCGGCGATCTTCCAAGTTGCCGACTACGGTCTGGTCGCTGATCTGTTCGAAGCCATGCCCGAGCTTGAGACCGAGCTGAAAAACTTGAAGAATTAGCCAAAATGAACAAACCGCAAGCCTCATTAAGGGAGCCTGTCTGAATGGATATCCCCGTAATGCCCGACGAGAACGCGGGCCCCGATGCGGGGGGCACCAAAGCGGCCCCAGTTCGTTTGATCGGGATCATCGGCGCTGGGCAGATGGGTAACGGCATCGCCCACGTCGCTTCGCTCGCCTCCTACGACGTTCTCGTCAACGACTTGTCGTCCGAGGCCTTCGACAAGGCCATGCAGACGATTTCACGCAACATGGACCGTCAGGTTTCCAAGGGTGTGATCACCGAGGATGCGAAAGGCGCGGCTCTTGAGCGGATCGCATTTGCTGACAGCTTCTCCGGCTTGAGCAGTTGCGACATGGTGATTGAGGCGGCCACCGAAGACGAGAGCGTCAAGCGCAACATCTTCGCTGCACTGTGCAAGGAATTGAAGCCCGAAGCGATCATCGCCACCAATACCTCGTCGATTTCCGTCACGCGGCTGGCGTCAATCACGGACCGCCCGGAACGCTTCATCGGCATGCACTTTATGAATCCGGTGCCTTTGATGGAGCTCGTCGAGCTGATCCGTGGCATCGCCACGGGGGACGACACCTTCGAAACGAGCCGCGCGTTTGTTCATTCTCTGGGGAAAACGACGGCCGTATCAGAGGACTTTCCAGCTTTTATCGTCAATCGCATCCTGCTGCCGATGATCAACGAGGCCGTCTATACCCTCTATGAGGGTGTCGGCACCGTGGACTCGATCGACAAAGCCATGAAGCTTGGTGCCAACCATCCCATGGGGCCGTTGGAACTCGCCGACTTCATTGGGCTCGATACCTGCCTCTCCGTGATGCAGGTGCTTTACGAAGGCCTCGCCGACTCCAAATACCGCCCATGCCCGCTTCTGGTGAAGTACGTCGAGGCCGGTTGGCTCGGCCGCAAAACAAACCGTGGATTCTACGACTACCGCGGAGAACATCCGGTTCCGACCCGATAACGGGTAACGGACGCATGGCAGGTGAGCGGGCGGCATCTGCCGCCCCTTTTCATTTTTGGGACAACAAATGGCTGACATATCTAAGGTCGCAGTCGTCACAGGCGCCGGAACCGGCATCGGACGGGCTGTCGCGCTGGCGCTGCAGGGCGACGGCTACAACGTTGTTCTCGCTGGCCGCCACCGCTCCAAACTTGAAGATACCATTGCTCAGGCCAAGACCGGCGCCGGTGAAATGCGCGCCGTTCCAACCGACGTTTCCGATCCTCTGGCCGTCAAGGCGCTCTTCCATGCCGCTGACCAGGCCTACGGTCGCGTCGATGTCCTTTTCAACAATGCCGGCATCAGCGCGCCTCCCAAGCCGATGGAGGAAGTGACGCTCGAGGAGTGGCGTAAGGTGGTTAATGTCAACCTGACCGGCGTTTTCTTGTGCTGTCAGGAAGCGATCCGCTTGATGAAGGCGCAAGACCCGCAAGGCGGCCGCATCATCAACAACGGCTCGATTTCGGCGCATTCACCGCGCCCGATGTCGGCGCCATACACGTCGACAAAGCACGCCATCACTGGGCTGACGAAGTCGATCGCGCTCGACGGGCGTGCACAAAATATCGCTTGCTCGCAGATCGATGTTGGCAACGCGGCGACGGAAATGACCGAGAGCTTCGCGAAGGGGATCCTGCAACCCGACGGTGAGATTAGACCCGAACCGCGCATGGACGTTGCCCATGTGGCCGGCGCCGTCCTCTACATGGCCAACCTTCCGCTTGAATCGAACGTGCTGAATATGACGATCAAGGCCACCGCCATGCCCTTCGAAGGCCGCGGCTAAGGCCGTCGTTAAGCGGTGCAATAATTGGCATCGCTAAAACGGACTGTGCTCTCCCTGCTTCAATCAGGACAAAGTCGTCCAGCCCGACGCCGGCACGGCATGATCTCCGTGGCCAGCAACTAAGAATCGCTGGCCGGATAACACCTATTACGCCGGCGCGATCCGAATGCCACCGGCCACCGCACATTGAACGGTCCAGTTACTTAGACAGCTTCGCTGACGCGCGCGAAGAAACCGCCAGGCGCGAGAGGCAGTTCTCGACGACATCTGAACCGCTGCGGCATTCGACGACGTCGTTAACAAGAAACGACCCGATATCGTCGCACTTGACCTTTCCAAGCTCAAAGAGCTTTACGATCCGCTTCTGTTTTCGAAGCGGCGCAAGGTCGACAAAAAAGCGCTGATCGACAATGTCGTCGGTACGGAACAGCACGAGATCGAGCTTCAAGGTATCGAATTCGGTGTCGGTTTCGTTATTAACGACGACGTAGATCCGGCAACCAGAGTCGATCGTCTCTAGTTTGTTCAGCTCAACCGAGATCGGCGTGCTGTCTTCCGACTGGGCGCTTGCCGCGGTAACTAAACCCAGCGCAAGTACACCAGCTAGCGCCGCAACCGCGACGATCCGAGATTGCGCAATCATACGGAAATAACCCTCCCAGTTCGAATTCCTCACGCCGACGTCCTCCCGTCACCAATTTGTTTTTTCATCCAGACCAGGCTCTTTTCAGTTGCAGCTCAGTTGTAGCCATGCCGGCCCCCTGATCCGATACCCCGGAGCGCACTGCTTCTGCAACATCCGTATTCCAACACCCTTTAGAGAAACCGACCTGCCAATGCATTTATGCCTAGGCATTTCTTCCCTAAAAAAACGGGAAAAAATGGAAGTGACATACCCCAGTCCAACCCGATAGCCTCAGAGTGCGCGGACTGTATGATCTGAAAGCTCTCTAATTTACTTACTGATTACACCAGGCGTGCGGCACAATTGCGCGGTACTTTGACTTGGCCTAGAACAACCCACTGGGCGCAGGTGGCAGGAGTTAAAAGTGGCAGAATCAAATTCGTTCGCGGTTGCGCAGGCCGCGGAACAGCAAATCACGTCGGAAGCGCTCGCAGAACCCACGGCGGTGGTCGAACAAACTGCTGAAATGGCAGAGCCGGCAGTAGCTGCACCCGGAAGCGAATCATCCTCAGCCGCAGAACCCGCTGGCGATGTCGGCGTTGGCGCAACCGACCTCGGCCCCCTCGACTCCATTTCCATTGAAGCGCCGCTGCCATTCGAATTCCTCGGATTCAATCTTCAGCCGGGTATTGAAATGGTCGAGAAAGGCGGGCCGGTCGTCATGATCTTGCTGGCCATGTCGGTCATTGCCGTCACGGTCACATTGGTGAAGCTGTTCCAATTCACTTGGTTCCGTGTCGGCTCGACGGCCGCGTCGGAACGGGCACTTGACTATTGGATTGGTGGCCGGCACCAGGACGCCTACGCGATTGCCAGCAAATCGAGTTCGCCTTCTGCGACCATTCTCGCGCATGGCATGCGTGGGCTTCTCATGGGCGTTGAGGAACGTACCGTGCGCGAAGACGCAGAGCGTGTCGCCTTAGAACAGCTTTCCGGTCTGCGGTCCTACATGCGTGTTCTCGACGCGACCGTTCAGATCGCACCGCTTCTCGGGCTCTTCGGCACCGTGCTTGGCATGATCTCGGCGTTTCAGGCTTTGCAAAACGCCGGCGCCGAGGCCGACCCGACCGTCCTTGCAGGAGGCATCTGGGTTGCCCTCTTGACCACCGCCGTTGGCCTTGCCGTGGCGATCCCGATGGCGTTCGTGAACAGTTGGTTTGAAGGTAGGATCGAACGGGAGAAGGAGAACATCGAAGGCGCCCTGACCAGCCTCTTCACCAGGCGGGCAACTGAAGGGTTGCGTCCGATGGCGGCGAATGACGAGCCCGGCCCGAGGATCGCCGATGCGGCTGAGTGAGTCGCAACGTCGTAAATCGTCGATTGGACTGACGCCGTTGATCGACGTCGTCTTCTTGCTGTTGATCTTCTTCATGCTGGCGTCGACGTTTCTGAAGTTTTCCGCGGTTCCAATTTCGGGCGCCAAGAGCGGCGGCGCCTCAGGAAATCTGAGCGAGATCGCGCTGATCCAGATTCGGGGCGCCGAGGAGATCCGCATCAATGGCAGGACGGTCGGTTTGAGCGGCGTTCTCGCGCAGATCGATGAGCTGGTCGCCAAGGGCGTCACCCGGGCCGTTGTTCAGCCCGCGAAAAACGCGACAGTGCAGCATTTGGTCAAGGTACTCGAAGTGGCCAAGGCCTCGGAGCTGAAAAGCGTCGTTGTGGTCCGATAGGACATCGTAACGGCCGCCCAGAGCCGATTAAGAGAAAGACGACCGGACATGCGCCTACGTGCAACTCGAGTAAAAAAAGAGCCAGCGGAAAACTTGATTCCGCTGATCAATATCGTCTTTCTCATCCTCATTTTCTTCCTTGTCGCAAGCACCGTTCGCCCCTTTAGCGATCGCGAAGTCCGCCTCGCCGACACGTCTGTAATGAAGGGCGCGGGCGCTGGCACACGCATGGCCGTACTGCGCCGCGATGGCGGCAAGTTCCTTGGCGGATCGCTAGTCTCTGACAGTGAGCTGCAACGCCAATTCGAAACCTGGGCGACCGATCCAGAACGTGGCGTCACGCTGGTAGCAGACCGAAACATGCCAGCCTCCCAGCTCGTCGCGGTCGTTGCTCTGGCGAACGCTGCAGGTATCAAGAACGTGAAACTGCTCACAAGAAAGGCGCGATAGGCGACCATGCGTCTTCATCTGGGACATTGGCTGTTAGCCGGCCTCCTTGCTGTGGCCTTTCACGCCGCGATTCTCGTCGGATGGCGCACGCCTGTGTCCAGCATGACCGCGACGCCGCGGGGTCCGGTGGTGGAGATGGCGACTTCGCTCGCCGGGATCATGGGGCAAGCAGCCCAGGTGGCCGAAATGAGGCCCCCGGAGACGACACGCGAAGTTGAACAGCCCGTAGAAAAGGTTGTCGATCCGCTGACGCCCGATGCGATTTCCGACCAGATGCCATTCGAAGTTGCCGCCACCGCTCCGTTCGTAATTCCGCGGGAGCTGAATGCCGCGGAACCGTTGCCGATGGTTACGCCGACCGAAGTGCCGGTGCTCGAGGCGATGCCGCCAACCTTGAAACTGGTCCAACCAAAGAAGACCACGGAGACGAAGCCAAAGGAATTGAAGGAGAAACCTCCCCCAAAGAAGACCACGGAGACGAAGCCCAAGGAATTGAAGGAAAAACCTCCCCCAAAGAAGACCACGGAGACGAAGCCCAAGGAATTGAAGCAGAAACCTCCCCCCAAGGAGCTCAAAACCAAAAAAGTCGTAAAAGAAAAGAAGGCGGTCAAGCAGCAACGCACCCAGCGGGCTGTAACGCTCGGCAACTCAAAGCGTGGACAGGGCGGGAAGGCGAAGAAAGTCAGGCGGGCCAGCACGTCAACCGTCCGCTCCTACGGTCGCAGGGTCCGTACCCGCATTCTTCGCCGCGCGCGCGGCGGCGCTGGCTCCGGTACAGCGGTAGTCACCTTCGGCATCTCCAGTTCCGGACAAGTACGCTATGCACGAATTTCCAGATCCAGCGGAAAGTCGAAGTTGGACCGGCGGGCGCTTGCGGCTGTGCGCGGCTCTTTTCCAAAGCCACCCAAAGGGGCCAACTCAGGTCAGCTAAACTTTTCGATTGCGATCTCGTTCCGGTAATCCCGGAGCCCCACAAAAAACAAAGGCGCGATGGCTTGCTCGGTGGGCAAACTAGCCCCGGGAGCACGCCATCACGCCTGCACGCCGGATACGCATAACTAAGCTCGCGGCGCTCTACGAGAGTAAAGCCGAAAAGTGTTGCAGGTTTGCAAATGGCCGTACCGAATTAATCGACACGTGGTCACATGCTTTCTCAAGGCGCTGCACGGCTTCAGCGCGGACTTTTTAAGTATCAGATATATATAAAATTATCGCGATGGTGCGATCAAAGCGCCGTCGATCCAGCGCCGCAAAAAAATTTTCAGCCATCGGTCGACTTCTGGTCCGAACAAGCGATGCTCTTCAACGATATCCAATCGGGTACGTGCACCTGGGCGCTCATAGTGCTCGGAGGCGGCAAAAGACCATCGGGTGATCATTTCGAAAGTGACTTCCGGATGGAATTGCAGCCCCACCGCGTTTTCACCATACGCAAAAGCCTGGTTGGGAAAGGCGTCGTTACCCGTCACCAAAAGTCGTGCACCAGGAGCAACTTCGAAGCCCTCGCAGTGGTATTGGAAAACCTGGTGCGGCCACTCGATCGACAGGCCCTGCGCCCGATCGACCGTTTCGCCCAGAGGATAGTAGCCGACTTCCACCGTACCGGCCGAGTTAGGCCCGATCCGGGCGCCAAGGTAGCGCGCCAGGATTTGCGCCCCAAGACAGATTCCAAGCAGCGGCTTGTTTTCGGTAAGCGGAACGCGCATCCACTCGATTTCCTGGCGGATCGCCTCGCACTCGTCGTTGACGCTCATCGGCCCGCCGAACACGATCGCTCCGGCGTGCTCGCTCAGCGTTTCGGGTAACGGGTCGCCGAAACGCGGCCGCCGCACATCAACAGGAATAGAATTCGCATCGAGCCACCGCCCGACTCTGCCCGAGCAGGATCGTTGCTGGTGCAAAACAACCAGCATGGGTCGAATTTCACTGCGATCGCTAAGCTGTTCCATTCCTTCAAATGACAATTCAGGGACGACGGCTTGCACTTGGCTTAGCCAACTTTTGGCCTGGCCACAAAAGCCCACCGACAATAGGCACAAGAATATTGTACGGAATAATCCCTGCGAAGCGGCTAACCAGCCAATTGAATATCCCAGGTACGATCAGCCGGTGCCCCAACCGATATCCGCGAGACACACTCGAAGCCACCTCATCGGGTGTCAAAGACGGCATGATGTAGCGGTAGAGCGCATTGTTGGCGCCCATCTCAGCGTGGAAACTCGTCTCAACCGGTCCCGGTAGGACACTCACGACCCGCACGCCACGCCCGGCTGTCTCGGAAGCCACCGCGCGCGTTAACGACACCACATAAGCCTTGCTGGCATAATAGGCTGCCTGATAGGGCCCCGGCATCAGACCTCCCAGAGACGCCATATTGATGATCCCGCCGCGCCCGCGCGTGATCATTGGGGCGAGTGCATGCCGTGTCAGTCGGGTCATTGCGGTGACGTTGAGTTGCACGAGTGCGTCGAGTTCTTCGGGATGCTGCTCCACGAAGTCGCCCGCCAGCCCAACGGCAGCATTGTTTATGAGGATATCCAGATAGCACCCCTGTGCATCCAGAGCTTCGTCGATCCGGCGGCCGGCGTCAGATCCGGTTACATCAAGAGCCAGTACAAGCGGCTCACTGGCCTGTGTAGCGCGTAACTCTGAGCAAGCTGAACGCAGCGAAGTTTCCTCACGTCCGATCAGCATGACCCGTCGGCCGTCTTCGGTGAACCGCTTTGCCAGCGCCAAGCCGATACCGCGCGCGCCACCCGTAATGACGACGGCTGGCGTAAGTCCCTCCACAGCCGCGACCGCAGCGGGTTCGGGCCGCGCCCGGCGGCTGATCCACAAATCCGAGATTGATGAGAAGATCATTTGATTGCGGGTGTAACGAGTGAGGGTTTAGCCATCACCCATTATACCTGGTTGGGTAACAGCAGTCAGAACACGTCAACGGCTGCAGAAAGCGCGTGGGAAGTTTTTGACCGTTTGGCACCGGTCCAGCTGGAGTGCCTGATTAGCCGAACTTGAGATTCTTGATTCCGAGCCTGCCACAGGTCGTGCTGCATTTGTAGCCCCAGCCAAAAGTGCGCACCTTGACCGAATGCCGCGCCGAGGCGCATGGCGAGATCAAGGTTGATATCGCGTCGCTCCCGCACGACTTCGTTGAGCAGGCGCGTGGAAATCTGCAGGTGTTTGGCCAGTTGGGCGCGGGTCATTGTGTAATGAGGAAGAATGTCTTCTCTCAACACTTCGCCGGGATGTGGCGGCGAGGTCTGCCGCCCGAACAGATCTTTCGTGGTCATCTCAGCCGATCCAATATTCGCGTTGAGCACCGAACGCTGAGCACTTTCGTCGTGTTGTGGACTGTGGAATTTCTAGGGTTTTGCATAGTTGAAGCTTGTATATCTGGGTTAACAAAAGGTTAATATTGACGCCTTTGCGACAAAGAGTCAGTCATTTGTGCCGGTTGAGCATAGTTAGCTAGACTTTGTGTCGTATTTGCGAAGTCGATACCAATAAAAATCCCTCGAGAGCCACGGATGGGGGATGGAAAAGCGCTGCTTTTCTGAGTCTATGCAAATGGAGAGAAGCACCTCAAGGCATAGAAATTCGCCAAGCGTGTGGTCATTTGAAATGGAAGTGATGAGCTTCTATTGAAAGCGTCAAACGCTCCGCGCAACACGAAGCTTCGAGCGCGCCCAAAACGAACGGCGACCTCAGGCTTGTTCGAACCAGCGCAAGCAGCGGCTCCCAGCAGTGCCTGAGCGCGGATCCTAATCCTGTCGAAATTCCCCAATCTGGCTCGCGATTTGCAGTCAGGAACAATATCGCATGTTCCCTGCGGAGCAGATGTCCCGCTCGTTTACTGATTGAACAGGGTTAACGACAGTCAACCCTAGGAGATACAGATGCTGTTCGATTTTCTCGACCTGATCAGCCACCCAGAAAACTATCGGAGCGCCTGGCGCGATGGTGACCTGGTCATCGAATTCGCCCCGGAAACGACGCTGGACGTTTCTAACGAAGACCAGCAATCAGAACGAGTACAGGCCGCCGTGGCGGGCCACTTGGCTCAAGCACGCGAGCCAGCCGAGTGAAACACTTGCAATTGTGACGGACGAGTTTTGGTGCCGCTTAGGTGACTTGAACACCTGACCCCATCATTACGAATGATGTGCTCTACCAACTGAGCTAAAGCGGCTCTTTCGACGCGCGACTCGCGCGCGCCGAAGTATTTACCTCAGAACGTGGCTCGTTCAAAGAGCATTTCTGCAGCACCGTTCCGCACCCTGCGGGATCACGAATGCATGCGGAATGGCTTCTCCGGCTTGGGCTCGTCGCTCGCCCCTTCGCGGTCGGGACCGGGGTCATCCGGGGCCCGTGGTGAAACGAAAATCCGGGCATCGTCGGCGCGTCCGGATTTGTCCAAGGTGCCCTTCGGATCATCCTTCACCGCACCCGTTTTCGACCCCTTGCCCGTCAAGGAGACCGTTGGTTTCACGGTTGTTGTGCTGGCAGTGGTCTTAGTGCCGGTGCTCACCACGCTTCCTTTTGCAAGAGCCGCCATGCTTGCGTCCGCGCCAGTCTTTTCCGGTCTCGCCTTGAGCTTTGCTTTTTCTTCAACCGTATCCTTGGAGACTGCAGCGGCACTGGCTCCAGCGGCGACCGGCTTTGTGGACGCTGCCTTGTCGTCCTTGGCGCCAGTTTTAACGGTGTCCGCCTGTTTACTTGCTGTTGCAGCCGGTTTCGTGTCGGTCTTAATAGACACCGTGGTTTCAGCCGCCTTCGACTGCGCGGGGTGGTCGGCGCTGCCGTCTTTCTTCAAGGCTGTTGCCGCAGCCGTCGCCGCCGTGTCCTCAGTTTTCGGCTGTGTTGTCTGGATAGGGGCTGCAGTCGTCACTTCCTTTGCGGCAGCTGTTTCTTGAGGCTTGGCCGAGGTTGGCTCGTTGACCACGACGACGTCGGCATCTGCAACAACAGCGACAGGCTTCTG
>Ga0209013_10002175_pt1 | contig 17859 bp, 14 predicted proteins | sample Cruoilmetagenom2_FD_187291 | JGI IMG/M metagenome (GOLD analysis project Ga0209013, IMG submission 187291) | Oil polluted marine microbial communities from Coal Oil Point, Santa Barbara, California, USA - Sample 2 (SPAdes) (version 2) | ecosystem: Environmental > Aquatic > Marine > Oil seeps ...
CGTCATAGTCAAAGCGGATCAACTGGCCATACACATTCTCGAAAAGCGTCGCGCTATAGTCGTCGGTGGTGATGTAGGGGTTGAAGCTCTGGGGGCCGCTCCACATGCCAACCCGGAAGATCTGGCCCTTTTCAGGAACCGCGGTGACCTCGACGACCTTCTCAACGACTTTTTCTACCTCCTTCTCTGTCTCGACCACCACCGTTTCTACCACGACCATGGTCACTTCTTTCTCGACCACCTGAGGTGTGCCCTCGACGATGACGGTCTCTTTGACGACCTGGGGCTCTGAGGACGCGCAGGCCGCGATCAGCGCCAGCAACAGCAACAATGCGAGGGACAGCGAAAGTACCTTCTTCATTTTTTCTCCTCTTTCTCCATCTGGTTGATCTGAATTGGAACTGCTGGAGAGAGCTGCCACGATGGCTCGCTCCCTTCACCCACGGGACATCTTTTGGCCGGTGATCCTCTGCCTCCTTTCCACGCTATTCTCCCGGAGAGTTTCAGACCACAGCAAGCACGGTCTCTTACTCGCCAGGAGCTTGGGTGAGCCGCCTGCGGATCAAGGCTACACCACGCACGATAATTGCCACTTTTGGGAGTCCAACTGGCTCCTACAGCGTCCTGGACTGCGTCCCTTCAGCATATGCACGGCCGGCCTCGATACCGGGCTTTGGTGCCGTGTACAAACTAGCGACACCCTCGTTCTCAATCAGGTCATCAGTAGGCGAAAAGAAGAGTAGGGAAGGGAGAGATGCAACGTTCGATGATGTTTGCAGCGATGTGCATGACCTGTCATAAACTGGACTCCCCCTCCTAATCGGGCAGCGCCAATTGTATCATAGGTGGTGATCGATGTCAAGGTTTGCAAAAAACTGCTTATTTCTGGCCGGCTTCGAAATGCGAGCGTGAAGGAGAACCCTACATCGCCCCCGGCCACAGCCAGGGCGTGAGAATGATGGTGTCTGATAGATCAGGCACGACCCCTTCGATTGCCTCGACGACCTCCGGCGGCAGAGGGCCACGGGCGGCGATCTTGGCGTTGGCCTCCATCTGCTCCACGGTTTCCACGCCAGTCAACACGCTGGTCACCCCAGGCAGGGACAGGCCATAGCGCAGGGCCATCTCGGACATCGTCAAGCCCGCGTCGCCGGCAATGCCCTGCAATGCCTGGCGAGCAGGCACGACCTGGTGCAGCACTGGATCGATCTCTGCCTGTGGCATGAGCAGCAGGCCCTGCAAGTAGATGCTGCGCACGAATACCGCCAACCCGGCATCCGCTGCCCTGGCCAGGTCTCCTGAGCGCTGGATGCGCTGGTCTAGCAAGCTCATGGCGACCTGGATGGCCTCCACTCCTGGGGTAGAGAGGACCATCTCCATCTGATCGGGCGTGATCACCGACACCCCAACGTGCTGCACCAGTCCCTCACCCTTGAGGGCCAGCAGCACCTCCATGTGGGCGACGTCGATGGTGTTGTGAAAGAGGCACACCGGCAGGCGGTCGATACCCAGCCGCTCCAATGACGAGACCACCGAGTCCCGGATCCAGCGCTCAATGTTCTCCGGGGTATGTTCCTGGGCCATCGTCTTGAGGTGGCGTACCTTGCTGACGATGGTCACCCGATCCTGGGCGCCAATCTCACATAGCGCCCGCCCCAGGACCGACTCGCTCTCGCCATAGGCCGCCGCGGTCTCCAACGTCGTCGCGCCGTGCTCGACGGCGCAGGCCAGGATTTCACATACCTGTTTGAATGAGGGCTGGCCGGTCCGGTTGGCAACCCCGTAGGGCAGGCCAAACTGTACCGTCCCCACGGCCAGCCGGGAAAAGTCAAGATCGAGGATATTCTTTGCCATTTTCTCTCTCACCACTCACGATAGGCGAAGGTCCCCCTCTCATGATGGGCGGACGCATTCCCATGCGCGGACTCCCGACCGAGCCCCACGACGGCGCCGTACGATTTCTTCGCCTCACGATGCGCGGACGCATTCCCATGCGCGGACTCCCGGGCCCAGACTCAAGCCATACAGCTATTTGGCCGTATACCCGCCATCCACGACCAGATTAGCGCCGGTCACATAGGCCGAAGCATCGGAGGCCAAAAAGACGACCGCGCCCTTGAGATCCGTCCCGTCGGCCATGCGGTCCAGAAACGTTCTGCGCTCGTAGCGCGACAAAAACCCCTCGTCCTGATTGCTGAATAAGCCGCCGGGGCTGAGAATGTTGACCCGGACGCCCTTGGGACCCAGCACCGCGGCCATGTAGCGCGTCAGGTTAAGCATGCCCCCCTTGTGGAAGAAATAGTCGGGGATGAAGCCGCTCCAGGATACCTCTTCGTAGAGCCAGTCATCGGGGCCGATCATGCCCTGGATCGAGCCGATGTTGACGATGCTCCCCCGCCCGGCCTCGGCCATGACCTGGCCAAACGCACGGCTGATGAGGAACAGCCCGGTGGCGTTGACCTGCATGCTTTGTTCCCACTGCTCCTTGGGCGCGTCGTGGCTGAGCATGGGGCGGAGCACGGCATTATTGACCAGGATGTCCACGCGGCCCTCCTGGGCCACGATGCCATCGCGCAGCGCCAGAATCGACTCTTCACTGGCCAGATCCAGCTGGCGGGCCTCCACCTGCAAGCCCCTATCGCGCAATTCTGAGGCAAACTCCTCCAGAGCGGCCAGGCCGCGACTGGCGGTAAAGACCTGCGCTCCAGCCTCGGCCAGCGCCTCAACGATCTGCCGTCCATAGAGCCCGGCCCCGCCTGTCACCACGGCTACGCGCCCGTCCAGCGCAAAACTTTCCAGAACGTTCATGGTTTGCTCCTCACTCCTCAGTTTCGAAGATGGGCAGGGTCGGTTCTACCCCAGCCTCGCGTACTGCTCGTGGAAATACCGCTGGAGATCTTCCCGCACCTGGCCTGGCAGTGGGCTCTCAAAGTCAGACACCATCTGCTCCACTTTCTCGTGGGCTCGCTCCAGCAAGGAAGGATGGGGCCCGTAGGCACCGGTGTGATCAAAGATCTCCTGCTCAAAAAACTCGCCGGTGCGCAGGTACTTGAAAGTCAGCTCGTCAGCCAGGTAATGCCCCCCTGGACCAACCCGCTTGATGCTCTCCACGGCCGAGTCCAGCCCCTCACTGTCTATCCCTCGATCCAGGAACCTGGCCGCTTCCAGCCAGGCCGTCTGGATGACCATCATCTCCGCCGACATGCCGACGGCGTTGTAGCAGGAACCGATCCCGGCCAGGAGACTTGCCCCTGACTCGTAGGCCGACAGCATAAATAGCATCCCCTCGGCCCCGTTCTGCTGGTCATAGCGGTAGGTCATCGTGCCGCCGCACTCGGAGGACACCGGCATATGGTAGGCCCGGCCCAACTGGGCCGCGCCGAGCTTCCACAGCACCTTGTCCAGCGTGTAGTACATGTCGTCGCCCGTCTTCATCTCGGTTCGTGACGGGCCATGGGCATAGAGGTAGGGCTGGCCGGGTCGCACGATCTGCGTCATCGCCGCCAGAAAAGCGTTTTCGGCGTTGCCCAGCAGCAGCGTGCCGATCTGGTTGTAGGGCCCGGTCGTCCCGGCCATGGGGCAGACGGTGGAGACGATGGGGAAATCCAGGGCACAGGACCTGATCAGCAACTCGGCGTTGGTCCCGGTGAGCCGCAGCGGCGAAAGCACCGGAATGCCGATGGTAAAGAGCCGGCTCTTGGCCAGCTCCTTCTCCTGGGTCAGAACTTGACCAATTTCCAGCCATCGTTCAAAGCTCTCAACCGACGTGGGCAGCACGTAGATGTGCTTGCCAAAGTGCATCAGATGCTCTTCGAATGCACGCAGGTTGGAGGCAGGCCCTTTCACGTCAGTGACTGGGTAATCCATGCAACTGACGGCCACCACCGGCTCCAGCTTCTGGGCAAGGATGGTGTGCCTCCGAAGGTCTTCCAGACAGGGCCGGCGGGGCTGCTTTGTCTCATAGTCAATGATCCACGGGTCGGTAACGATAGCCAAGCAGCCCAAGCTTGTCCTGAGCGAAGGCGAAGGAGCTCCGCCGGCCGTGAACTGGTTGCCAAGCAGGTCGGCGATCTGGTACTGCGCGGGTACCTGGCCCAGCAACTCACGCAACAGAGGCGCCGGCAGGCGTACCACGCCGCTGGCCTCGTCCACCTGTGCCCCCGCAGCCCTGGCGCGTTGCAGCAACCCATCGTGCATCACCTGCACACCGGCGTTTTCCAATACGTCCTCTGTTGCTCGCAGAATCTCCTCGATCTGGCGCGGTGTTAGCTGCCAGCGCGATGTCCGTGTCTTCATCGGATGATCCTTCCTAGTCAATGAGCCGCTGGAAACCACTGTGGGCCACCGGCCCCTTCAGGCGTCCCTGGACATCGCCTGTCGCCAGGGCGTTGGCAATCTCGGCAAAGACCTCGTCGATCGCCTCTCCGTAGAGCCCGACGATCTCGTCCGTGTGGGCCAGCGTGGCATAGACGGAGGGCCCGGCCAGGAACCCGCGTTCCAGCATGAGCTGGGTGTAGAGTGTCCTCAGCTCGTCCGCCAGTTCGTGATCGAAGCGAAAATTGGCCAGGCAGGGGTAACCGTCGCCGGTCAGCACAGGCAGACCATACTTCTCACCGTAGCGCTGCCAGGCTCCTGCTACCATCACCCCGATCCGCTCCACGTGCGCCGGAACGTCGATCGCCTGCATCTTGCTCACCACGGCCAGGGCCGCGGCCGGTCCAACGCTTTCCGTCCAGTAGGTGCTGCTGATAAAGGACGAGTGGGCCCCTTCCATCGCTGCCCGCGTGCCCAGGACGGCGGCGATGGGGTGCCCATTGCCCAGCGCCTTGGCAAAGATGGCCATGTCCGGCTCGACGCCAAAGTTGAGATGTGCACCGCCGCAGGCCAGCCGCCAGCCGATAGTGATCTCGTCAAAGATCAGCAGCGCGCCGCATTGGTGCGCGCCCTCGCACACGAATTCCAGATAGCCCGGCTCCGGATCGTGGTGGCGGCAGGGTTCCATGATCACGGCCGCCAGACGGTCTCCATGTTCATCCAGGATTCGCTGCAGCGCGTCCCGATCACCATGGCGAAAGGTCAGGACCGTTCCGCGCAGTTCCCGGGGAACACCCAGCGGCTCCAGGCCCGGCAGCAGGTGGCCGCGCAGGGAATCATCCCCGCCCAGGTTGGCGGCCAGGTACCAGTCGTGCCAGCCGTGATAGCCGCTGATGGCCACCAGCGAGCGGTCCGTCGTCGCCCGGGCGATGCGCACGGCAATGGCAGCGATCTCGCCACCACTGCGGGCAAAGCGAACCTGCTCCGCCCAGGGGTGGATCTCGCACAACAGGTCGGCCAGGTCGACCTCCTCCGGTGGATTCAGTGTGGACATAGCGCCCAGGTTGACCCGCCGCAGCACGGCCTGTGTTACGTCCGGGTCGCGGTAGCCCAGCAGGCAGGACCCGATGCCATTGATGGACATGTCATAGTAGTGGCGGCCGTCCAGATCCCACACCTCGCAGCCGCGCGCCTCGCAAAAGTAGGCCGGCCATTGGTCCGGGGCAAACTGCTCGGGCCGCTTGCTGAGCAACTGTACGCCGCCGGGGATCCGCTGTTTGGCCTCCCTGTATCGATCCTGAGTCAGCGTGCCAGACTCGGTCTTCAGACCCAGCAGGCGCCAGGAGTTGTCACAAAAGATATCCTGCACGTCCTCATCGTTCAGGCCAAGACCGTCGGCTGCTCCTTTCAACGCCCGGAGTGATTCCAGCTCGACGAGAATCGGGTGGCATTCCGGGGAAACCTTATCCCAGTTCACAGTGTCCGCCTGGAGCCAGACAAAGCCATCGCCGGCCGTCACTGCCCGGCCCCGCGACTCGGAGACGGGGAAATCGCTGCCCCAGAGCAGCCGCCGGGGGCCAAAGGCGCGCAGGATGGCGACCAGGGCCTCTGGCTCGCAGATCGCCGACATGTCGAACCAGACGTTCTCCAGGCCCCTGAGTGCGTGCAGGCCCTTGGCTGTGTTGGGGGCGTGGAAGCCCCGTGCCGCGTGGGCCAGGATGAGCTGGGCGCCGGGGTATTTGAGGCACATGCTCCGGATGTGACGCTGGTTGTCGGCGTCGGCCAGGGCCAGGCTCTTGACCATGTGCAACGTGATGGTCAATCCCCGCGCATCAGCCAGTTCCCGGACCCATTCGGGCAGGTAGCTGGGAATGGGTGCCTGGAAAGTGGGCTTGTCGTGGCTGAAAAAGTGATACGGCTTAAAGCCCATCACCTGCGGGTGCTGCAGCAGGGGATCGAGCCCTGCGGCTGTGTCATCCGGCGTGACCAGGATCGAGCCGCGGCTGCCTGGCTCGGCCTCCAGTTGGGCGAGCAGATAGGCGTTGACACGTTCCGGGTCGCAGTTGGCCGAGGGCGTGGCCAGGAATAGCCCGCCCTGCAGCCGGGCTTCCCCGAAAATCCTGGCGCCGTACTCGCGCCAGGTGCTGATGCCCACTTCCGGCGGCCCTTCCCCGAACAAGCCCTCTCCCTCCATGTTGAGATCGGCCAATCGATAGACGTGGGCATGGGCGTCAAAAATACGCTCCGGCAGGAAATCTTGCAGCTCTTGTGCCACCTGCCCGTCCAGGTCGGTGAACGTCCAGTTCTCTATCATCAGTACCTCCCGTGTTTTTCCACTAACTCGCGCATCATCTCGATGCGGTATTCTGGAGCGCCGGGCGGTACCTGGTCGCCGGCGTTGGCCACAAGACGTGGGCTCAGCTTGCGGATCTCCAGCCAGTCCAGCACCGACTGTTTGAACGCCTCGTCGCTGACCTCCGGCAACCACAGGTTGGGCGGCGCCCCACCTGAGAGCACCATGTCCGGTCCGGCCTCCTCGCGGCACTGGCGTGGGGTGAGGTCGCCCATAGGCGCAGGGGTGACGGCGTCGGCGCAGGAAGCGCCCAGATCAGCAAAGCACTTGAGAATGCCCTTCAGGCGGCCGTCGATATGGATGGCCGTGTACTTGCCCGCCCCCCGCGCGCGCTGGATCGCCTCGCGGTAGAAGGGCTCGGACCACTCTTTGAAAAACCGTGGCGACTGGATGTCACCGCTGAAATTGTCGCCCATGATGATGACCTCGGCCGGGCCCTGGCAGACCATGTCCACACAGTTCAAGATGTTGTCGTTGATCTGGTCCACCACCTCGTGCAGCACGCTGGGCATATCGACCGAGGCATAGATGGTCCCTTCGATGCCCATCCAATAGCCCAGCAGGTGGCCCATGGCGCTGTAGCCGATAGGGATGTACACCACTCCATAGTCGCCCAGGGACTCTACCCACGGGGTATAACGCTCCCATGCAGGCTGATAACGGTAGCGGCCGAGGGCATAGCCCAACACGCGCAGGTCCTGCTCCGTGCGTACGCCCCATTGGGAGACGTTCCAGGAGTAGCTCTGCTCCTCCCACTGGCGCTTGCGCTCGATGGCGCCGATGGGCGTCTCGATGCGCCAGGTGATCTCGGGTCCTTGCGGAGTCATTTCTTTCGTCGTAGTGGCCACCACGTCAGGAGGCAAGGTCACATCAAAGTAGGAGTTGAGGTTGGGCACATAGAATCCTGCGCCCACTTTTTTGTGGTAGGCGATCAGATCCCATTCGGGCTCCAGGTGCGGCACTGACAGATCGAAGGGGATACCGTGCTTCTGGTAGAACCAGTGGGAGAGGTCCAGGAAAAAGGGTACCCGGTCTGGCGTTTCCCCGCGGTAGACCGCCAGCAGCCGCTCGCGCTCGGTCATGGCCACAGCTCAGCCCCCTATCTCGCTCAGAAGCACTTTGCGCCCGCCTGCTTCCCGGCTGCGGATGCCGGCGATGATGATCTTCATCAGCTCGACGGTTTCCGAGAAGGGGAAAGCCCGTTGCCCCGTCTGCAGGTACTTGACAAAGGCCTGGAGTTGGGTCCTGAAGGCATAGAAAGTATCACCAAAGCTGACCGCAACGTGCCCGCTGGTCCCGGCCAGGGTTAGCGCGCCAAAGGCGCCATACATATCGCTGATGGCGGCAATGACTACGTCGGCGCCGCACTCGTGCTCGAGGTGGATAATGTTGCGATCCTCCGTGCCGGTGTTGCGGGCCGAGACAAACCCCGGCCCCAAGATAGGATAAATCCCCTCCAGAGCATGGATACCGTAGCGCTCCCAGCTTTTGGGGGTGGTGATGGAGGCGTAGCGTATCGCACCTAATTCATGGGTCGAGGTGCGGTAGGGCCAGAACTCCTTAGCATAGCGCATGCAGCTTGAGGACATGATCTGGTTGCCCGCCTGGACCCATGCCCCAAACTGTACCAGGTCCGGCTCATTGTCAGTCAGGGGTTTGTCCACAAAGACGGGCAAGCCGGCCTCCACGAAGGGGCGGCAGCGATCCACGTGCTCGTGGCCCTTGTCGGTGGCCACAATCACGGCGTCCACGTGACCGATGACGTCCTCCGGCCGGTCTACGACGTGCGGGATCAAGCTGGCGCGGGCCACGTGCACGGCATCGGCAGGGTCATCGGTCCAGATGTGGGTTACACGCGCGCCCGAGATCTGAAGCGTGTCCTTGGGCTCCTTATCCAGGTACTCTGGGATGCCGGCGTAGGGGCAGCCGGCCATGACATCGGGATCGTAGCCGTTGAACATCGCGCCCCACGAGTAGGGGTGGCCGTTGCCATCCACCATGCCCAACATCGCCAGGCGCAGATCGGGTTCCTGTACCATCTGTTCTCCTCCTGCTTCAGGCCTGTCCGAAAGATCGCTCTCAGCCCCCGGTTCTGAACGGGATCTGGAGCCTTCTGCTCGTCTTTGGCAAAGACGAGCAGCCCGGATCGGCCTCAAATTGGCATTCGGTGCGAAACTCGCTCAAGCCCCGTCTCCGGGGCGGCTCTGGCTCCAGAGTCCGAGCCAGAGATCTGTTCCTCACCAGAAACTAGACTAACGGCGCCCCCATGCCCTCCAGGATGGAGCGTACGTGAGCCCGCTGCTCCTCATTGAAGGTAACCATGGGCGGCCGGCTGGGGCCTCCGTGGAAGCCGGTCATCTCGGCGGCAGGTTTGACCGCCAGGGACTCGCCGCGGGCGACGCTATTGTAGGCCCAGGCACGCAGGCTACGCCAGGGCCACTGGACCTTCAGGAACTCCTGGGTCGCCGCCTGGTAGTCCCCATTCTCGAGCAGATCCGAAAGGGCCACCTGCTGCTCCGGCCAGACGTTTGCAAGATGCGTGACAAAGCCAGTAGCTCCCAGCAGCGCGGCCTGCAACAGGCTGACGCCGTTGTTGATCATGGCGTATGTGTCCGAGAGCTCGATGTAGCCCGCCATCGCAGCGGCTGCATCCCGCGAGCTCCACTTGATGGCCCGCACGTTGGGCAGTTCCTGCGCCAGGCGCAGGAACATGTCGGTACTAATCTCGGAGCCGAGCCAGGGCGTATGATAGACCATGACACAGATATCGATGCTCTCAGCCACGGCCTTCAAGTGCGCGTAGATCTGGTCCTCATTGGGTGGGTAGTACCAGGTGGGGCTGAGCTGAATGCCATAGCAGCCAACCTCCTGGCTCCATTGGGCCAGCTCAATCGCTTCCTGGGTCAGGGGCGACTGGGCTGTACCCAGAACCGTTCCCCGCTCACCGGCGGCCTCCGCGACGGCCTTGATGACGGTCTTGCGCTCCTCGTGGCTTAGCAGGGGAAAATCGCCGCCCGCACCGGCGGCCAGCAGAACGCCTTTCCCTTTGGCCATCCCGCGATGGATCTGTTGATCCACGTTCTCCTGGGTCGCCTCCAGATCCAGGGACAGGTCTTCCTTGTAGACCGTCAGCACGGGGGCCAGTGGCCCTCGCATGACCTTTTTGACTTCTGAGATTCTCATCTTTCTCCTCTCCTTGATTGTTGGAATGGAAAACAGAGTTCAGGCTACTGAGCGTCTCAACAGATGATGCCTCCATCGAGATGTGCCTCAGGCTTGCCCCTCGCGCGGGTAGACCTCCAGGCCGGATAACGCCACGAGGTTGGCGACTGGCTTCACTTCCGGAGCTCAGTTGCATGGCGATCAGGCTGTTAGCGTTTTCTATTGCCACGGGGTGATGTGGACATGCGGCAAGCGGGGCATTGAGGGAAGGCTCCCCGATCCAGCGAACCATCTGGTCGATGCGTTCGAGTCTTTCGGCAGCAATCACAGTCGTCATCTACCTGGCCTGAAAGGCGCAAAGATGCTCTTGAATGCGTGATGCAATCGGATTAGAGCCAATGTACGGTACTGGTCGTAACGGCGCAGAAACGAGCACGAATGAGCAAGATCTGCCACCTGAAGTCGAATGCGGCGCTGCTTGACGGAGAGCATCATATCATAGGAATAGGCTCATGTCAAGTCTTGTTCTGTTTTGGCTACTATTGACCAGGCAACTTGACACAGGGGGAAAATGTGCTATTCTACGTGACACTGTCTTCGAGTGTAGTGTAAAAGGTGGGTAAGAACCCACCTTTTACACCACACATTGGAACATGACCTTCTATGTTCAGATCTTTACCAGGAGGTGACGCTCAAATGACCGCAATGGGTTCTGAGATCGAATGTACTGGAACAGGCCTCGTTTATCGCAACCCCAAAGCACACGTGCGCAGCGTTCACGCCTATTTCCCCTCTGTCGCGGTTATGGACAATGGCGATCTGCTCTGCTCCCTGGTGCTGGGCGAGGCCTTCGAGTCCCCTGACTGTCACACCTATATTGCACGCTCGGCCGACCAGGGCGATAGCTGGCAACTGCTTGGCCCCATCTATCCCGGCACCACAGATCGCCTCACTTCGGATGGGTCACGGATCACCGCTCTACCAGGTGGTGAAGTGGTGGCCTTCATGGTGCGGTCAGACCGCACCGATCATCCGGACGAGGGGCTCACGAACCCAGAGAACCTGGGTTTTGTCCCGACTGAGCTTTTGCTCTTGCGTTCGGGCGACTATGGCCAGACCTGGACCGAACCTAGACCCATAACTCCTCCGTTGGTTGGCCCGAGCTTCGAGAAGTGCTGCCCCATCACGCCCTTGCAGGATGGCACCTGGCTCCTGCCGACTTCTACCTGGCAGGGCTGGGACGGGTACAATCCCAACGGCCACATGATGCTGGCCCTTGTATCTCACGACCGTGGCGCTACCTGGCCGGAATACGTGGAGGTGATGAGGGACCCGGAGCAACACGTCGTCTTTTGGGAGTCCAAGATCGTGCAACTGGCTGATGATCGACTGCTTGCAGTCGCCTGGGCCTACGATCGGGCCGCAGCCCAAGACCGGCCGAACCAGTATGCCCTCAGCCACGACGGTGGCGCATCGTGGTCCACACCCACCTCGACGGGCCTGACGGGCCAGACATTGACTCCCTTTGTCCTCCCTGATGGGCGGATCCTGTCCATATACCGCCGCACGGACCAGCCGGGGCTCTGGGCGAACCTGTCCCACCTGGAGGGTGACGACTGGGTAAACGATTCTTGCCTGGGCCTATGGGGAACAGGTGCCTCAGACCTGACCGGCGCGTCGGAGAACATGGTGGAGAACTTTCAGGTGCTGCGTTTTGGCGCCCCCTGCATCACCGCTCTGCCGGACGGGACGCTCTTTGTCGCCTTCTGGGGCTACGAAGACTGTGTCTCCAACATCCGCTGGTTCAAGCTGAGGATCAACTAGGCGGAGGAGCGACCGCGAAGCCATGACCGGCAAAGAACGTTTGCTCAACGCCCTGTCGGGTGGAAAGCCGACCGTCACGCCGGTGGCCGTCGACTATATGCTCCTCTACCTTGCCGAACGCATCGAAGGGGCCTACGTGGCGGCCTATCGCCCGCGCTTGGAACGTGAGGGGCGTGTGCGCCTGGACCCCGACGAGGATGTGGAGATTCGGGCCCAGGCTCTCTTGCAAGCCCATGCCTGCTTCCAGGAGCAGGATGACTGGCTCCAAGTCTCTGGCGTCCCGATCCACGAGGTGTTGGGCCAGCGCGAGTTGGTGCTCGAAGGCGACCAGGTTTTTGAGGTGGACCGCGTAGCGGGCGCACGCCGCCAGTTGTTGCTGGATGGCCAGGAATCCAAGACGGAAGAGATGCGCCAGCGATTCGAACGGACAGGCCAATTTGGCCTTGACCAGGCCGAGCTGTCGCAAGAGATGGTGCAACATCGAGAATCTTCCCGCGCGGACCGCGGCAATCTGCGCCTGGTCGAGATCCTGGCCGGCCAGGTGGGCGATGATCTCTTTGTCTACACCGGCGGCAGCGCCCCATTCTGGTTGCTCTACGACCTGCTGGGTTTCGAGGGCATGATGACGGCCCTGCACGACGCGCCCAAGTTGGTGTTTGAGATTATGGAGACCTCGCTGGAGGCGACGCTGGAATATGCCCAGGCCTTCAAGAATGCTGGCGGGCACGGCATCCGCATCGAGGAGTGCCTGGTCTCAGCGGACATGATCTCGCCCCGTATGTACGAGCGCTTTGTGCTGCCCTATGAGGAGCGACTGTTTGAGCAGCTTCGTCGCATGGGACTCAAGAGCATCCTCTACTTCTGTGGTGACGTCATGCCCCGCCTACCTGCACTGCGCCAATTGCCGATTGATGCCCTGATGGTGGAAGAGAGCAAAAAGAACTTTGTTATTGACATTGGCGAGGTCCGGGCCGCCGTAGGCCCCGATCTCTGTCTCATGGGCAATATCGACGCCTATGGGATAATAGAGAAGGCTACCAGGGCCGAGCTGGCCGCCGAGGTGGCACGCCAGGTGCGCGTTGCCGGTTCCAGCGGCGCCTTTATCGTAGGCCTGGGCAGCCCGCTGACCCTGGGCACCCCGCCAGAGCGAGTGGATCTGCTGATCGGCAACACCCGTTACGGTGCGTCAGGAGGGGATGCATGAACTCGGTCCAGCGTATCCACAATGGTCTGGTCGTCTCCTGCCAGGCCTGGCCTGACAGCCCGCTGCACGGGCCGGTCTACATGGCGGCCATGGCCCAGGCGGCGGAGAAAGGCGGCGCAGCCGGTATCCGCGCCAACGGTGTGGAGGACATTGCGGCGATTGCCGCAGCAATAGCCGGGCCCCTTCACCGCCGGCCGCGTCTGCCCATCATCGGCATTCAAAAGAGCCACGACGAGGCAGGCCAGCTATGGATCACGGCCACGTTTGAAGAGGCCGCAGCGGTAGCCCGCGCCGGGGCGGATATTGTTGCCGTGGACAGCCGCCGCGAGGAGCGCCCGGATGGCACGCGCCTGGGCGATCTTTTCCTCCGGGCGCGCGAAGAACTGGGTCTGGTGATCATGGCCGACATTGCCACGTTTGACGAGGCGCTGCGGGCGCAGGATCTGGGGGCAGACCTGGTGGCCCCAACCTTTGCTATCCATGGCCGGGGAACGCCTGATTTCGACCTGTTGCGCCAGTTGACCCAGAACCTGTCCGTCCCGGTCTTGGCCGAAGGTCTATATTGGACGCCTTCTCAGGTATGCAAGGCTTTTGAGCTCGGAGCACACACGGTGGTCGTGGGGACGGCCATCACCCGGCCCGATGACATCACACTCCGTTTCGTCGACGCCATTCGGGCGTATTTTTCAGCAACCTAGAACTCCATATAGACATCGGAGGTCTGCATCGAACCGGGGGTTCGCGACTTCTGAGGTCTGGTTTGTGGTAGAGAGTACATGCCAGCGTACATCCTGGGTGTGGATGGCGGCCAAACATCAACCAAAGTGCTGATAGCTACCCTGGACGGCCAGGTGCTTTGGAATGCTCAGGTCGCCTCCGCTTTTTCCAATCTCGACGACGATTTTTCCGGTAGCCTGGAACGCCGGTTGAGGGAGATCCTGGCGCAAGCACTCTCCACTGGACCGTGGAATAGTATGGCTTTTGAGATGGCCGTCCTGGGCATGTCAGGCGCAGAACCGGGTTCTCCCCTGATAGGGGCTTTCCAGCGGGCTGTGGAGGGTGCGGTCCGGGCCGGAGGCTACCTGGTGGTCCACGATGCTGTGACCAATCTCCTGGGCGCCAGTGCTGGGCAGCCTGGCATCGTTGTCATCGCCGGCGGAGGAGCCGTGGCCTATGGGTTCACGGAGGACAGCCGCTCGTGGGCGTCCGGCGGCTGGGGCTACGCCGTGGGAGACGAAGGCAGCGGGTATAACATCGGAAGGGTTGCCATCAACAGTGTCTTCCGCGCCCTGGATGGGCGCGATCCCCCGACACAGTTGGCCGATCCGATACTGCGTCACTTTGAGGTCTCCGGTCCGGTGGCGCTCAAGTATGCCATCCTGGGTGGCGAGATACGGTTCCAGGACATCGCCGGGCTGCCCCCTCTGGTGGCCCGGACTGCGGCCGGGGGAGACGCCACAGCCCAAAGGCTTCTGCGAGAGGCCGGCCAGCACCTGGCCGAGGCGACGACGGCGGTAGCCCGGGCGCTGGATATGCAACGTGCGCCGGTGAGGGTCCATCTCACAGGCGGCTTGCTCCATGAGACCCGCTACCTCGTCCCATCTTTTCAAGCGGCTGTCCGGCAGGCGCTGCCCCAGGCTTCATTCCATCAGCCTGCCTTTGAGCCTGTGGTCGGAACCTTTTTTCTGGCCTGCCGGGAGTTGGGCAGAAAGATCGATGGGCCCTTGCTGGAAAGGTTGTCGGAAAGCTGGAAGATGAACCAAGGAGATGAGTTATGAGTGAGGAATTCGATTTTCCCTTTCAAGTCACTGGCGAGAAACGAGCCCTGGCTTTGGCCCACTGCCGGGACACGATCCGAAACTGGGGCCTGACCATGCCCGACGTCGAGCCGTTGGCTCTGGATTTTGGCCTGGGCAGGTTCGGTGAGATCGGCGAGATTGAATACTGGGTCGCCAACGACGAAAAGACCGGCTATTGTGGCAAGTTCCTCTTCGTCGCTGACGGTCAGACCTGTCCCTACCACCATCATGATGTCAAGCACGAGACCTTTTTTGTGATGAAGGGTACGCTCCGCATGGTCGTAGATGGTGAAGAGAAGGTCTTGCATGAAGGGGACACCCTGGTGATGCCGCCTGGCCAGCGCCATTCCTTCACCGGCGTGGGGCCCGCTCTCCTTCTGGAGGTCTCGATGCCCAGCGTGCGGCAGGACAACTTTTTCGCTAATGACGCCATTGGCGACGACGGCGTCATCTGAACCAGTACTTTATACTCCAGAGTAGGCGGCCGGGTGATGGAGGTGAACCCTACCGAATGATCGCATTCCACGCTTGGCTCTATGAAAGGAGAAGGCCATTATGGGCCTGACCAGAGATACTTTGCAAGCATATGCCGGCTTTTACCGGAAACACCTTCTGGAAGACATCATGCCCTTCTGGGAGGACCGCACCCAGGACCGGGAGTATGGCGGCTATTTGACCTGCTTTGACCGGCAGGGGCAGCTCACCAGTGGCGACAAGTATACCTGGTGCCAGGGCCGGCAGGTCTGGATGTTCTCGGCGCTGTACAACCAGATAGAGAAGCGCCAAACATGGCTGGACCTCGCTCGCCACGGCCGTGATTTCCTGGTGGAACGCGCCCACGCGGGCGGTGGTCGCTGGCACTACCACCTCGACCGGCAGGGGACCGTGGTCGTTCCCAACCTTTCGCTCTTTACCGACGGGTTTGCCATCCTCGCCCTCTGTGAGTATGCGCAGGCTTCGGGCAGCGACGAGGACCTGGACCTCATCCGCCAGGCCTTTGACCGCTATGAGCGGAATCTCTACGACCCTGCCTTTGATCAATACCACCACTTTACCCTCAATCCCCAGTATCTCTACCACGGTCCCTACATGATCACCGTCAACGTCGCGAACGTGGCAGCCCCGGTACTGGGCCAGGAGCGCACCCGTCCCATCACCGACTACTGCCTGGACAAGGTGCTGAACGTTTTTGCCAGGGACGAGGAACGGGTTCTATTTGAGATGGTAGCCCGCGACGGGGGATTGGTAGACAGCCACGAAGGGCGCATGATCAACCCCGGACACGTCCTGGAGTCGATGTGGTTCGTGCTGCACGAGGCCCGTGCCCGTGGGGATCGGGCGATGGTGGATCGAGTCGTCCAGATCTGCGACTGGATAGTGGAAAAAGGATTTGACCACCAGCAGGGTGGCATCCTGGCCTTTGTTGATCCCGGGGGCAAAGAGCCCTACGTGCCCCAGGTCGTCAGGGATCTGGGGGAGGGCTGGGCCAGCAAGATCTGGTGGGTCCATTCCGAATCGCTCTATACCCTGGCCCTGGCCGCGCACCTGGGCGAACGCGATGACTTTTGGCAGCACTTTCACCACGTGCATGACTACACTCAACAGCACTTCTTTGATCCGGAATACGGCGAGTGGTACAAATATCTCCATCGCGACGGCAGCGTTAAGGTCGGCGACAAAGGGTCCAAAGTCAAGTCGGCCTTCCACATCCCGCGGGCGTTGATGTACCTGGTGCTGCTGTTTGAAGATATGCTGTCCGAGGATAGCTGAGGCGAGAGACAAGTCAGGAGAGCAATGGCATGAGCATACCCAAGATCAGGGTCACGGTGGTCAACAAGCTGGACATGCGGGAGGTACATCCCGAAGGCGATGGCGGCAGCGCGCCAGGTTTTGAGCCGGTGTGCCCCTTGTTCAATGTGGGCGACGAGTTCATTCTCGACGTGGGCGAACCACCGCAGGGTTTCTGCCAGGCTGCCTTTGACGACATCTATCGCTACATCAGCGGTCTGCGGTTCGGCGCCAACTATCCCTGGATGGCAAAACCGGGCACAGCAACCGCCTGCTGCACAGACGGGTTACGGCCGGTGGTGTTTTTCCTGGAGCGTTTAGAGTAGCAGCCATCTATCTCATCTCGGCTCTTCGCGGTCGCAGCAATGGCCCGACCGCGTGGAGTAAGATGGCGTCTTGCCCAACCAAGAGAGGTGAACCATGACCCTAGGTGCGTCTGACCCACCTGCAGTGCTGGACTCCATCCTCGATTGGCTCGAGGAGCGGTTGGATCTGGAACACGTCGCCCGGGCGGAGGAGCGCCAGCGGCGGGCCTTGAGTTGGGATCCCATAGATCACCCGCCCGTGACCATTGCCGCCCCTGCCTCTCAGCGCTTTCCGTACTACCCCTACAGCCAGGCTTTTCGTGATCCGGTCAAGATGCTGGTCAACGAGCTGGTGGATGCCTCGGCCGGCTTGGCTCCCATGCCCAGTGTGGTCAATAGTGTTCTGTTGAAAGATGATTTCGCCTTGCAGATCAGGGCCAACTATGGCAATGGCTTGATCGCCTCGCTCTTTGGCGCGGAGGTTTGCCAGGTCGAGGATAACTTTCCCTGGACGGCGCCGGTTGGCCCGGAGCGCGCCACGGCCTGGCTGGCCCGCGGGCTGCCAGAACTGGAGACCGGGATCTATCCCCGTGTCACAGACACGATGGCTTACTATCGCGAGGCGCTGGCCCCGTATCCCAGCTGTAGTGCGGCCATCCACATCACCCAACCGGACCTGCAGGGACCTTTTGACATCGCCATGCAGCTATGGGGGGGTGAGATCTTGACCGCGCTGTACGATGGCCCAGAGCTTGTCCGGGAGTTCATGGACATGGTGTCCGAGAGCTACATCCGAGTCTGTCGCGCCATCAACCTCCTGACCACACAGTCGGCTGGCGACGGTTTCATCTGCTTGCATTGGTCGATGTGCAAGGGGGGCTGTCTGATCAAGGACGACTCGTCCACGCTGCTTTCCGCGCGCATGTATGCTGACTTTGTCCAGCCCGCCAACGAAAAGGTCCTGGTGGGCCTGGGTGGGGGTGGCATCCACTGGTGCGGCTCGGGTGACCAGTGGCGGCGGGAGTTTGTCGCTACGGGGGGGCTGGAGACGGCCGACATCAGCCAGCCGGAGATGATCGATCTTCCGGCCTGGGCCGAGAGCCTGAGCCA
>Ga0209013_10002176_pt1 | contig 17856 bp, 18 predicted proteins | sample Cruoilmetagenom2_FD_187291 | JGI IMG/M metagenome (GOLD analysis project Ga0209013, IMG submission 187291) | Oil polluted marine microbial communities from Coal Oil Point, Santa Barbara, California, USA - Sample 2 (SPAdes) (version 2) | ecosystem: Environmental > Aquatic > Marine > Oil seeps ...
CTTGCAAAAGTGGGGAACCTGCTTGCAAAAAATAGTGTAGCCTGTTTGTAGTCCGGTCTGTTTCCTCTGCGAGGACAAGGGAAAAATTGGAGTGTACACATGAAGTGTGGGGAAAAATGTGCAACGTTTTTTTCTTCTTCCTCCGATGATTCTGCAGAGAAGAGGCTTTCGGCTTTTTCGGAGAAGGGCAGAGAAGAGGCTTCCAGACTTTTTTCTGTGCGCTACAACGAACCTACACTCCATTTCAGACAGGGTGTGAGCCGTTTGTTTTGCCCTGGTGCGTGAGACAACAGACAAGAAGGGGGCGAGGCGCTGTGGCGACACTTTTATTGCCCGCCCACCGAGATGCAAGCGGCGGATGCGTAGGGGCATCGAAGGATGATTCCTGGCCCGTATTTCGTCTTTGACATTTTATCCCGGCGATAACCAGGGGAGCACGACTTTATGAGCGGGCAGCCGAAACGGGATCGACCGTGGGTGTTTCGCACCTACTCCGGGCATTCTTCAGCAGGGGCATCGAATGTCTTGTACAAAAAGAACCTGGCGAAGGGGCAGACGGGACTTTCAGTGGCGTTTGATCTGCCCACGCAGATGGGATATGACGCTGATGCGCCGGAGGCTTTCGGGGAAGTAGGAAAAGTTGGGGTTCCCGTGTGCTCTATCGCAGATATGCGAGAGCTTTTTGATGGGATTCCCCTGGACAAGATGAATACCTCGATGACGATCAATGCCACTGCGGCCTGGTTGTTGGCGCTCTATATTGCGGTTGCGCAAGAACAAGGCGCCGAGGTGCAAGCGCTCACCGGTACCACGCAAAATGATATCCAAAAAGAATACCTTTCGCGTGGTACGTTCGTTTTTCCGCCCGAAGCCTCCTTGGGTCTGACCGTCGACACCATTGCCTATACCCTCACCCATCTTCCGAAATGGAACCCTGTCAATATTTGTCCCTACCACTTGCAGGAAGCAGGCGCGACTCCTGTGCAAGAGCTTGCGTTTGGTCTGTCCATGGCGACAGAAGTGCTGGACGCGGTGCGGGAATCCGGGCAAGTGGACGAAAGCATGATGCCCGATGTGTGTGGGCGGATCAGTTTCTTCATGGACTCCGGTATTAATTTTGTGGAAGAAGTCTGCAAGATGCGGGCCTTCACGCAAATGTGGGATCAGCTGGTTTTGCAGAAATATGGGGTGGAAGATCCACGCAAGCGGCGTTTTCGGTATGGGGTGCAGGTCAACTCGCTTGGTCTGACGGAACAGCAACCAGAGAACAACTTCATTCGTATCGTGTTGGAAAGCCTTGGTGTCACGTTATCGAAGGGTGCCCGTGCCCGCGCGTTGCAGCTTCCTGCCTGGAATGAAGCCTTGGGTCTTCCGCGTCCTTGGGACCAGCAATGGTCTTTGCGGGTGCAGCAAGTGCTTGCGTATGAGACAGACCTACTTGAGTATGACGATATTTTTGACGGATCGTATGTGATTGAGGCAAAGACCAATGCCCTCATTGCTGAAGCAAAAATGGAGATGGACAAGATCCGCGAGATTGGCGGGATGGTCAAAGCCATTGACACTGGGTACGCCAAGGGTCGCATCGTGGAATCAAACGCGGCCCGCGTCGCCGCGATTGAGAGCGGGGAACATGTGATTGTGGGTGTGAATCGCTTTCTGGAAGGGGAAGAGGGGCCACTCACAGCCGACGGGCAAGGGGGTATCTTGCGGCCTGACGCCCGTGCGGAAACTGCCCAGCGAGAGCGCCTTGCCCGCCATAAGGACGCACGTGACGCAGCAGCGGTCACTGTTGCCCTCAGCGCCCTCGGACAGGCCGCAAAGACTGGCCAGAATATTATGCCTGCCTCGATCCAATGCGCCCATGCGGGGGTCACAACAGGAGAGTGGGCAAATGAACTTCGACAGATTTTTGGTGAGTACCGTGCGCCGACTGGCCTGGCGCAGGCAGTGTCCACGCCTTCGGACGCGTCTTCTTTGACAAGCCTGCGGGCCGCAGTGCAAGAGACCTCGAGTGCGCTTGGGCGTCCTTTCAAGATTCTTGTGGGGAAACCTGGATTGGATGGCCATTCCAATGGGGCGGAACAAATCGCGATGCGGTCGCGTGACGCGGGAATGGAAGTGGTCTATGAAGGCATTCGTTTGACACCGGCAAAAATAGTCGAAGCGGCGCTAGAAGAGTCTGTGCATATAATCGGCCTCTCTATTCTTTCCGGTTCACACCGCGAACTTGTGCCGGAAATCCTACGCCTCATGCGCGTGCAAGGCATTGATGACATTCCCCTGGTGGTTGGTGGCATTATCCCAGATGCGGATGCTGCCGAACTGCGTTCTCTCGGAGTGGCCTGTGTGTACACCCCGAAGGATTACGAGCTGAACACAATGCTCGCGCACATCGTCGAGATCGCGCGTGAGGCCCATGGCCTGTCGTCGCGCGGACTCGAGGAGTTTTCTGTTTGAGCATTTTCCAAGCAATAGTTCTGGGGATTGTGCAAGGACTGACCGAGTTCATTCCCGTGTCTTCTTCTGGCCATCTTGTCTTGACTCCCTGGTTGTTTGGCTGGGATCTCCCTGATGAACTCGGTAAAACCTTTGACGTCGCCTTGCATCTCGGGACTTTTTTTGCAGTTCTTGTTTACTTTCGTGCGGAAGTAGCCGGGCTTTTTTCGGCGGTTTTTCGCACTTTTTCTGACCGCCGTCTTGTGACTTTTGAGGATCGTCTTCCCTGGTTGCTGCTCCTGGCCTCTGTACCAGCAGCGGTTTTTGGGCTGGTGGGGGAGGATTTCATTGAGGAGAACCTGGACCGTCCTCTCAGTGTGGGCATTACCCTTGGTCTCTTTGGCCTGCTCATGTTGTATGTGGACAGGTCGTCGAAAACATCCCGCAAGCTTGACACGACAACATGGGGTGACGCCATGTTCATTGGGTTTGCGCAAGCGATTGCGCTTGCGCCTGGCACCTCTCGATCCGGCGTGACGCTTACTGCGGGCGTGTATCGGGAGTTCTCTCGTGAGGACGCCGTGCGCTTCTCCTTTCTTATGTCGCTTCCCGTGATCGGAGGCGCGGGACTGCTGAAAGGGGCGGAGCTCGTAAGCGACGGCTTCCCGGCAGGCATCGGCGTCTGGCAGTTTGTGATTGGGATCACCGCCTCCTTTTTGACGGGGTACGCGGCAGTCTCCTGGCTTTTGCGTTTTCTCCGCACCCGGACACTCGTCCCCTTTGTGATATACCGCCTTGTGCTGTCTGCGATCGTGATTGGGGGGGCGCTGCTCGAATAGGGAGCGCCCCACTCCTGCAGCAGCTGTATCACGTGAATGGAGCGCACAAGAAAAAAGGATGACGGAGGAGAAGCACAGGCAAGAGATGCCGCCTCAGCTGGTTTTCCCGGTGTGCGGAGAACCGAGAGAAAAGGCAGAGGGAGCTTGAGCGTGAACGGTGACGGAGGTAGGAGCGAAAAAGTCGGAAAGTGAGGCGACGTGCCCGGCAAGAAAAAGTATTTTTTTCGCGCGCGTGCTGTTTGGGAGATCCGCCCAAGGCTGTGTTTCTCTTTTTCTTCCTTGTTTCTCGTGGAATTACTCTTGTTGCAAGCGCCGGAGTTTGCGTAGTTGGCGTTTTGAGAGCAGGCTACGCAAACGCTCAATTTCTCTGTCGCGTGTTTCGCGACGGAGACGTTCTTCTTCTGATTGCGTCCGGAGCAGGGTGATCTCTTCTCTGTGATGCTCGGCGATTTTTGCGGCATGGTGCTGCGCGGATTGCAGTTCTCCTTCGAGTCTGGCCGCGCTCTCTCGCGAATATAAACGCATTTGTTCGCGTTCTTGGCTTTCCTCGCGTGCTGCAGTGAGCTCGAGCCGGCGACTCTCGCGCTCATGGCGGAGATCAGCCCTCATGTCAGCGAGGAGCTTGAGAAGGACGGTTATATCTTCGGAGGTTGGGCGGTGTTTCGTTGGTCTTGGTTCGGTGTCGGGTTCTTTGAGTGGAGTGAAAAGATTGTCGAGAGCGTTGATTGGAAGATGCCATTCTTCGCCATGAACAGACGGTTTTTTGTGGGCACCCTCAATTGCACCATCTGCGAGACGCCGCTGAATAGTGGCGCGGCTGACTCCATAGCGGGCGATTGCTTGTGCGATCGTCACGGTTGGTCCCAGGCGTCCTGGTGTGTGCATTTCGATTACCCGGTGTGATACCGGAACGCTTTCGGAAGGTGGCAGCGCGACAGTCATGCCCAAGAGGATGCCATATGTCGACGAGAAATGCGACATAAGTTCGTGCAATAGGTTCTACAAGGGGAAACGCTCGGGTGATATAGCATGACATGTCGCGTGGACTCTCGAAGAACCTCTTTCGGGACGGGTGATTTTTCCTCCTGTTGTTTGCCGTGAAGACGCCGAGCGCGACTTTTGCATGAGGCGTGTGGGCGTGGAGTGCGGGGTGTCATGTGGGCATGTGGGCATGTGGGCATGTGAGTGTGGAGGCGTGAAGGCGGGGTGTGCGGGGTGTGTTCCAGCTTTTGTGTGTAGGGCGAGCGTAACGAGGCTGGATATGTCTCGCGGGATTACGGGTCTCGAATCGGGGGTGTTTTTCGGGGGGCAGCCGGGCGAGTCAGGAACTGCACTTTCTGTGGGTATATTGCAGTCCCATCTCGGAGATGTTGGGAGCCGTGCGTGTATCGGTTTTGCAGCGTGCCTCGTGAGGACCGGCTTCTTTCTTTTCCGACAAGCCTGACCGGGGTGCTTGTCGTTGTCGTCGTCGTCGTTGTCAATGTCGTCAATGCCAAGGGGCTGTGGTTAGAGCTGCGCGTGCTCCAGTGCGTTTTCACACTGACAGCTTGCAGTCGCGGCGGGCGGGAGGGAGGCGATGAGCACTTCGAGGACATCGATGAGTTTTTTGTTGTTTTGTTGGGATACCTCAATGATCTTGTCGACAGTGACTGCTTCGATGCCGGAGTCCAGGCTGAAACCGGTGTCCCAGTCGGTGACAAGAGAGATGTTGACAAAGCAGCATTCTTTTTCGCGTGCGAGGGCTGCTTCTGGATACTGTGTCATATTGATGACTTCCCACCCCTGAGAAGTGAACCAACGTGATTCAGCTCGTGTGGAGAAGCGGGGGCCTTCTACCACAACAACTGTTCCGCTTGGGTGCATGGTGACGCCGGCGGTTTCGCAGGCTTGTGTGGCAAGCCGGCGTAGTTCTGGGCAATACGGGTCTGCGAAGCTGATGTGGGTTGTGGGGCCAGTGCTGGGTGAATCGTAGAAGGTGTCGCCGCGCTGTTTTGTGCGGTCGACGAGCTGGTCGCATACGACAAAGTTGCCTGGTGCCACGTGTCTCTGCAGACTTCCCACCGCGCAGGGAGAAATAATGCGTTTTACACCGATTTCTCGAAAGGCTGCGATATTCGCGCGGTATGGGATGGCGTGTGGCGGATACTCATGCGAAACACCATGACGTGGCAGAAAGGCAATTTTTTTCCCAGCGAACATGCCAACGGCGATCGAAGCTGATGGACGCCCCCAGGGGGTATCTATCTCGCGCATTTCTGCCTTTTCGAGGAGCTTTTGGAAGCCTGATCCGCCGAATACTCCTATTTCTGGCTGAGTTGTCTGGGAAGACATGTCCATGTCCTTTATGGAAAGAGAGAGGTAGATCTAGCAGGTTTCAAGCGCTTTTCTCGCTTGATGAGGAACCTTTGGAACTCGAGGAAGAGCTATTCGAGGAAGAGCTATTCGAGGAAGAGCTATTCGAGGAAGAGCTATTCGAGGAAGAGCTGTCGGAGGAAGAGCTGTCGGAGGAGGAATCACCGGAGGAGGAATCACCGGAGGAGGAGCTGTCTCCCGAAGACTGGGAGGATCCTTGCGAAGATGACGCTCCGCTTCGGTTGTCGGTCTTGTAGAACCCGGAGCCCTTCAAGACAACCCCGATGGGGTAGTAGACCTTACGGATACTCTCACTGTTGCATGTTGTGCACTGTGTGGGAGGTGCGTCAGTGAAACTGTGGACGACTTCGAAGTGACCGCCGCACTCCTGACAGGCGTATTCGTAAGTCGGCATGTTTATTTCCTTGTTGGTGTGGGATTGTGGTGAACAGGTGACTACCTGTTTCGCTGGACTCTGAGCGCAAGAATGCAGAGAAGAAGAAAGCCTTGCTTCTCTTTCTGTGTTTTTCGCGGGATGGATCGCGACAAGCGGAGCGAGGGTATGCACCAGTTTTTTGTTTGTTGTTTACTGCCCAAGACTAGAGGAAGGAAGGCAAAGGAAAGAACGATCCGCCTGAACAGGTTAGGTAGCGGCCCGTGTTGTAAAAGAAGAATGAATGGCTTTTTCTTTTTTACCGGCCCTTCTCTGAGCCATTACTTCGCGAGAAGGTCCTTCTTCTGAGACTGTGGTGACTACTGTTTGGAAAACTATGTTTTTTGCCGGGTTTCGCAGGGCTGCTCCAGAGTGCTGGTAGCGATGGGTCTCAGCTCTTTTTGGAGTTTTCCATATTGCTCTGTTTTTCGTAGTTTCTTTGGCTGCGAAAATTTTTCTGGAGAGTGCGCTGCGTCATTTGCCATATGCGGGCATACCCGGAGTTGAGATGGAGAGGAGGTGACGTGCGCGTTCGTAAAGTTGTGATTCCCGCTGCTGGGTTGGGTACCCGTTTTTTGCCTGCAACCAAGTCCCAGCCAAAAGAAATGTTGCCGCTCGTCGACAAGCCGGCAATCCAATATGTCGTCGAAGAAGCGATTCGCTGCGGCCTGGACGATATTTTGATGGTGACGAGCCATTCGAAACGCTCAATAGAGGATCATTTCGATCGGTCTGGTGAGCTTGAGGACAGTCTCGAACGAGCCGGAAAATACGATGTGCTTGAGGAGATTCGGGAGATTTCGCGTTTGCCTGACATACATTATGTTCGGCAACGGGAGCCGAAGGGACTTGGGCACGCGGTCATGGTGGCAGAGAAGCATATTGGGCGAGAACCCTTTGTGGTGATGCTCGGAGATGATCTGCCTGATCCGGAGAGCAATCTGCTCGCTGAAATGATCAACGAGTTTGAAAAGTACGGACGGTCAGTCATTGCCGTGACTGAAGTTGAAAAAGATCAGATCTCCAACTATGGCTGTATTGAATCTGAGGCAAGGCGAGACTGTCTTGCCCGGATTCTCAATATTGTCGAGAAACCAGACCCCGAAGATGCTCCTTCGAACCTTGCAGTGATTGGTCGGTACGTTTTTACCCCAGAGATTTTTGATGCCCTGGAAGACACTCCTCCAGATGAGCATGGGGAGATCCAGCTTACTGACGCCATTAGGAACCTGGCTGGATTTCAGACAACGTATGCATACGTGTATGACGGGGTCCGTTACGATATCAGTGACAAGATCGACTACATGAAGGCTATCGTCAACTTGGCCGTTGCACGTGCAGATGTGGGTCCGCAATTCCGCGAGTTTTTAGGCGCGTTTTGTAAGCAACACGGGATCACTTAATGCTTTCATTGGAAGCTTCTCGACAGCGTATTTTTGATCAAGTGTCACGACATACTCCGCGACAACTTCCCTTTGATCAATGCTGGGAACATGTCACTGCAGCACCAGTCGTGTCGGCGATACCGGTTCCTCCTTTTGCGAACTCTGCCATGGACGGTTATGCCGTACGCCAGGCCGACGTGGCCACTGCTTCCCGAGAAACGCCAGTTGCGCTCCGCGTGATTGGCGTGGCGGCTGCGGGCCATCCTGCTCCACAGCGGGTCGGGCCAGGGGAAGCTGTGCGCATTCTCACCGGCGCAGTCATGGTGGAGGGAGCGGACACTGTAGTGCCTGTCGAATGGACACGACAGGAGGAGAGTGTCGGGGAAGAGCCCGCGTGTGCTCCAGAGGTGACGCCGGATCGAGGAACAGCGGATCTCTCCCAAAGAGACGGCAGAGACGGCAGAGACGGCGCAGAGGCCAGTGGCGGAAACGACCTTGTGAAGCGTGTTCTTGTGGAGGAAGCCGGCCCAAAGGCTTCTCATGTGCGTGGGGCAGGGGAAGATGTTCCCGTCGGAGCAGTGGCAATTCCCCTGGGAACCCGTCTCAATGCCGCCCATCTTGGTGTTGCTGCCTCAGTCGGCGCGGCGGAGCTTTTGGTTTACCCTGCTCCCCGGGTGGCTGTTGTTTCTACAGGAGATGAGTTGCGGCATCCTGGAGAAGGCCCGCTTGCTCCCGGACAAATTTATGACTCGAATTGCTTTGTGATAGCGGCTTTGCTTCGCAGCGGGTTCAACATTTGCGCCCCGACTGTTTTTTCGTGTGGTGATGACATCGAGACGGTGCGGTCGGATTTGCTGGAATTAGCTGCTTCGCACGATCTCATCCTTTCCACCGGAGGCGTTTCGATGGGAGGCGAATACGACGCCGTAAAAATGGCTTTGAGTGATTTGGGAGTCGAGTTTTGGCAGACTGCGATCAAGCCTGCGAAACCAATCGGGTTTGGTCTGGCCGGTGGGGCTGTTTTCTTTTGCCTGCCAGGAAACCCCGTGTCGGCAGTAGTGGCTTTTGAGCTTTATGTGCGTCCTGCAGTACGGAAGATGATGGGTATCACGCCTGTGGTTCCTCCGTTTGTCCAATGTCGGGTTGGAACACCTTTACAGCGGCCAGATGATGGAAAAACGCACTTCGTGAGGGTGCAATCTCGGGAAGGTTCGCTGTATCCAACAGGCGGGCAAGGATCTCATATGCTTTCGGGACTCGCCCTTGCCGATGCGCTCGCGGTTCTTCCTCCGGGCAAGGACGAATGGGCGACAGGTCAGCTTGTTCCGACAATTCCTTTGAACTGGGCCCGCGAACGTCTCGACAGCGGTGTGCGCGTGTGAGACACGGGGAGAAGTCGTGAGCGAGCAGAATGCCGGTACGGATATGTCGCCGAAAACGGAAAGGTTCGAGGCGCGCGCAGAAAATAGTGAGGTGCTGCGTGAGGGAGAGAAGGCCACTTCTGGTACCTCCAACTCTGAGATCGGAGGTAGTCGCGATCTTGGTGACGCGCGTATGGTGCAAATTGGCGAAAAAGCAGAGACGCGACGCAGGGCTGTTGCGCGCGCTGTGTTGCGATGCCGTCGTGAGACCATTATTTTGCTACGAGAGGGTACCCTTCCGAAGGGGAACGCCCTGGAGACCGCCCGGATAGCAGGCATCATGGCAGCAAAAAATACTCCGGGAATTTTGCCTTTGTGTCACCCTCTGGCGCTCACAGCTGCGAAACTGGACTTCGACCTTGGCGAAGACACTGTGGAAATCACTGCCGTCGTCGAAACAGTTGGTCGTACGGGCGTAGAGATGGAAGCTCTTACCGCGGCGGCAGTGGCAGGTCTCACGATTTACGATATGGCCAAGAGCGTCGACCGTTGGATGGAGATCACTTCAGTGGCACTTGAGGAGAAAGAAGGAGGGCGGAGCGGCCACTGGCACAGACCTCTCGGGCCAGATGAGAAGACGGGCGGGCAAAGAAGCCTGTGACGTGATAGGACGAGGCGCGGGGATGAGGCGGATGGAAGCGGCGAGATAGGTCTCGTTCTCACGGACTTTTGCCCTGACTGCCTGTGGCATCTGTGCGCTCAGGGATTGCGTACGGCAATATGGTGACAAAACGGTGTGCCGTTTGCGCGTCGTTTATGGAAAACAGCCACGAATAGACAGAGTCTGGTCAGAAAACGGAAATAGCGATAAACAACCCGACGGATAACAAAGGATAGTACAGGTACCCGGGACCGGGTTGTGAAGACGATGAAAAGCCACGTGTCCCTGACCCCTGTTCCTGACACTAGGGTGGGCACAAGGATGGAGACACATGAGCGAAAGTGTTGCGCTGCGAGCTGCTGTAGTGGTCTCGAGCGATGGAGTAACAGCAGGAACGCGTGTGGACAAATCGGGACCGCTTGCTGCGGAACTGCTTGAAGCATCCGGATTCTCTCTTGAAGGGATTCGCGTTGTACCTGATGAAATTCCAGAGATAATGGAGGTTTTACGCGAATTCGTGGGTGCAGGAGTGAATCTTATCGTCACGAGTGGCGGAACAGGGTTTGGTCCTCGTGACTGTGTTCCGGAAGCGACGCGGATGGTCATTGAACGTGAGGCGCCAGGTTTTGCGGAGGCTGTAAGGAACGGTTCTCCCTCTCCCTTTGGAATGCTTACTCGTGGGATTGCAGGAATCTGCGGAAAGACGGTGATTGTGAACTTGCCTGGCTCCTCCGGTGGAGTACGTGATGGTCTCAAAATCCTTGTTCCAGCGCTACATCATGCATGTGAACTGGTGAAAGGAGAAATGTCGGTGCATCCTGAAAAAGGTGGTGCTTCGAGATGATCGCGGAAAGTGGGCGAATGGCCCTTTCGAGGAAAAAGCTGCCGTCAGCTTTCGCGCTTGACAGATCCCCTCTTCTTCCGCAAGAGTCGTGCGCCAATTGGCGCATCGACATAGAGGGACGGGGTAGAGGTCCGCTGGCCTTTTGGCCTTCGGCTGTTTTCTCGTCTCTTTTCTATCGTCGATTTGCCGTTATCGATCGTCCGCTTCCAGTGGGCGAGAGAGGTTGAGGAGGCTTCCCTCCATGGATACCGAGGTTGGCTCATTCGGTTCTTCCGTTGAAGCACCTGGGATAAAGGGTGCAGTTGCTGGGCGCCCGGAGCAGAAGCAATCCGGACTACAAGCTGGTCGCAAGTCTGCCAGCTCTGCTCGTCGCCGTCAGAATCTACAGTTTTCTCTTGGAGTGGCTACCTCTGTGTCGATTTTGCTCGGCATTTTTTGGTCCACTTTCTGGTGGGTTTCTGCCGCGCTCGTTGTGCTCTTCGTCAGCTACACATTTATGGCGACAGAAGCTGCAAAACGAGAAGAAGAACAACTATGGGAACGCAAGATGCGCCGTATCGCCGATTACCGGCAGCGTGCGCTACCTGCTGCGGCTGCCGGCGTTTCTGCGCCGATGCCTTTTTCCGCGAGTTCTACTTTTTCTCCGCTTCACCTTGGTGGGTCTGCGACGACTACTTCCCGCCCTCTGGAGGGCAGGGTCGCTCCTGAGCATCTGCAGCCCTCTGCACAGTCTTCTCCGATGCAGGTGTCGGGTGTTGCCCCGGGTGTTGTGGGGTCTGCTCCGTCTCTGACGGAAGTGTCGATACCTCAGGTGCCCCAGGCTTCTCAGGTGCCCCAGGTGTCGGGTGTTGCTCCGGGTGTTGTGGGGTCTGCTCCGTCTCTGACGGAAGTGTCGATACCTCAGGTGTCGCAGGCTTCTCAGGTGCCCCAGGTGTCGGGTGCTGTCCCGGGTGTTGTGGGGTCTGCTCCGTCTCTGACGGAAGTGTCGATACCTCAGGTGTCGGCAGAGTCCTCTTTCCAAGAGGAAGCTCTAGGGACACCTGTTCCAAGTTCTGAGAGAATCTATGACGATATCGATGAGAAAGATCCTTTCTCTGGTGCTCGTAGGAGTTTCCAAGCAGATCTTGACTATACGGGGAAAGTTTCTACGGAAGTTCTGAGAACTGTGTCTTCTCCTTTCTTTTCCAAGGAAGAGGCTGCCCCGACTAGCACTCCTTTTGGTCAAAAGAACAAAGAGCCGACTTCTCCTTTTTCCATGGAACAATCTTCTATGGCTGACCCTGCGGTTGGCGTTCCTGGGAACCTTGCCGGTGAAGGAAGGCGCGAAGAACAGAGAATTTTGCCGGTTCAAGATGGCATGCCTACCGATCCTGGTTTTGGGCAAGGTGTGGTACCCACTGTTCCCCAAGATGCCGTCTCTCGCGACGCAGGAGTAAGCTCTTCGCCGGATGCCACTTTGGCTGCTGTGCCTGTGATTGTCGGACCTGGCGGTGTGCTTCCGAGTGCCCCTCTTGGTGATGCCTGGTCTTCTGAGGAAAACAGAGACATTGGTGACAGAGAAGGCATGGTGGTTCCCCCGGTCTCTGGAGAACAAGACGGTTTTGTGACCGATTCTGAATATCTCACACCAGGCGAAACGCCAACCGACCCTGGAACTGTAGCGGACACTATGGTGGGGGGAGACCTGATGGTGGCTTTTGATTCCTCCATGGATGATGTTGTGCGCCAGTCAGTGGAAAACGTCATGGAAGGACGAAATAACGGCGACCTGACCTTGGCTGAAGTCCTGGACATGAAGGATGAAGTCCCCTCTCTGGAAGCCCTGAGCGGCGACCCGCTTCCCGAAAAGGAAAATGTGGCAGAAAACAAAGACGCGGAAAATGAGGAAAACCCAGCTTTTCTTGTGGATGGGCACGATACCCTTGATATCCCTTCGGATATTCCGCATGCGGACACTCTGATCGAATCTCCCCGGTATGTCCCGCGTGACTCTGGGAGAGACAGGTATTCTCCCGCTCCGTCGCCTCAAGAGGGGAGCCAGAGTCTGCACCCTGATGAAGTGTCTCATCAGCAACCGCCTCCTTCTCGTCCACAGCCCTCACAGGGCAGGCAGCCACCGGGCCGGCAGTCACCAAATGGATTCCCTGAGAATTTTCTTCCGCCTGCGAATGCGGGATCTGTGGGGTTTTCTTCTTTTGAACGCGGTAGAAGTAGGACCGTGTCACAAAAAGGTCTTTCCGAAGCTGAGAGTTCGAGATACTCCCGGTGAGTACTGGTCTTGAAGAAGCGACAGGCCGGATCCTGGAGGAACTCGAGAAAACTTCAGCGGCGCGTGAGATCGGTCTGGCGAATTCCCGAAAAGTGACTCGTCTTGCGGCGAACGCGATACGTGCTCTGCACCGTCGTGACTTTACGAAAGCGCATTCCCTGCTCGAAGAGGCGTCTGTCCTTTTAGAGCAGGCGTCCCAAGTACTGGCTCCTTATCCACGTGTGTTGTGGTCGGGTTTTCTGCATGACGCGCAAAAAGAATACGCCGAAGCTTGTATCTATCAAGCAGTGGTGGCTGCGCATCCCATTCCAGATCATGAGGAGTTGAAAATTCCTGGTGTCGCCTGGTTGCATGGCGTGGCAGAGACGATAGGGGAGTTGCGACGGGCTGTGCTGGACTGGCTGCGAGAGGGGCACTCGCATGAAGCCGAGAAATTTTTTCAAGTCATGGAGAAAATGTACGAGATTCTTCTCCAAGTCGATTTCCCGGATTCCATGACTGCTGGTTTGCGTCGTGCGACCGATGCAGGCCGGGCTATATTGGAACGCACTCGTGCTGACTTGTCGTTGACTATCGTGCAGAGCCGTCTTGAGGCGGCTCTTGCCCGTTCGGTGCAGGCTTTTTCCTCATAGAGCAGCGGACTTGCCGGATGTCTGTGCACTCTTCCTCTTTCCCAGGGAAGAAAAGCCTCAGACCACATCCGGGAGTGTGCTGTCGGACAGCGCCAGTTTTTCCCCTCCCAAAGTCCTTGTACTTGAATGCCGGATTTTCAGGTATTTTGCTTCGTGACAGTTTCGCTTTGGCCTGGGAATGAAGCGGCAGGATCGCTCGGTGTGCTTTCGTTTCCCACCTCAATTGCCGCCTGGTACGCCCTGTTTTTTGCAACCCCGAGGTCTGCTGCCACTCTTGTGGCAATCTCCTTCGTGGACAGTCCCTCCCGCTGGAACTCTCGAATATGAGCGACAAGCGTTGCGGAGCTGACCGTGACCGGAGGGGCTCCTCCTACCACAATGACGACTTCTCCTTTTGTGCCCTCCGCAAAAGAGGCGGCGATTTTCTCAAGACTGCCGCGGCGCACTTCCTCGTGTATTTTTGTGAGTTCACGGCACACGGCACATGGTCGCTCTGCCCCAAAAATGTCGCGCATGTCAGATAAAGCGGGAAAGAGGCGGGTGGGGGATTCGAGAAAGATCATGGTGCGGGTTTCCTGGGCGAGCGATTCCATGCGCCGTTTCCGCTCCCCTGCTTTGCGTGGCAAGAAGGACTCAAAGACGAAACGGCCAGTTGGAAGCCCGCTCAGAGATAAAGCGGCAATTACAGCGGAAGGTCCGGGTACTACTTCTACCGGAAGATTCTGTTCGGCGCAGGCCCGGACCAGAGTTTCGCCAGGGTCGGCGATAGCAGGACTCCCTGCATCAGAGACCAAAACCACATGTTTCCCTTGAGATATTTGTGTGAGAAGCCAGGGGAGTTGCCGTTGCTCATTGTTTTTATTGTACGACACCAGTGTTGGGGAAGGGATGCCTTGGGAAGAGAGCAGCTTGCGTGTGCGGCGAGTGTCTTCGGCAGCAATAATGTCGGCTTCACGTAGACGCTGACGCGCGCGGTCTGTGAGATCTCCCAGGTTTCCAATGGGAGTTGCCGTGAGAGAGAGCCCAAGGCAGGGACTTTGCTCTCGCTGACTTTCTCGCGGTTTCTCAGAAGGAGCGGTGTTTGTGGGGAGAGGGGTGCTGCCGGGGGGCGAATTGGCTGGGGCGCTCATCGCGATCTCGTCGCCTTTCCTGGCTGTGTTCTGGGCTGTGTGATGGAATCCGGAGATCTTTCCCACGCTTGCCCTGCCAAAAATCGACCGCTGTCTTTGCGACAGATGGAGGAAAAACTGGTTTTCTCTTGCATCTTTGCGGGTTGTTGAGACTTTTGGGCGAGTGCAACTCGCCTGTTGGAGAGTGTAGAAACATTTTGCGGGAAGACTTCGGGAAGTTTTGTGAAGCAGGAGGGCAGAAAACTTCTCGTGAGGCCGGGCTTGCGCCAGAGTGTACTGCTTCTTTGTCGGGAAGCGTAGAACCAGCTGCAAAAGAGAGAAGCAAGAGGTACAGCTGAGGGAAAGTCAGGGGAAAAAGCGGGCAGCGCTCGCGGTTGGGATGTGTATTGGCTCTCTTTTTCTGGCTTTGATAGGCTTGGCATCAGGTTCCATGGAATCACGGACGAGAAAAACCTTGTTATACAGGTATCGTATGCCGTCTACCATGCACTACCTGTCGACTCAGGGCTCTTGCATGCAGACGAGTCTGTATGCCCTTTCTTTTCAGAGCAGGGTATGGGCACGTGAGGTGTGGCTTTCAGTCCAGCTGCGAAAGATACTGGTTTTTCGGTTTGTCGTCCGTGTTCTGGTGTTTTTTCACTAGCCTGGCTGCATGCCTGCAGTTTCATAGCATGGCATAAGGAGATTGGCAGAAAACTCAGAGGAAGACCGCGCAGCAGAGATTCTCAATGTCTTTTCTGGGTGTGCACAATGCAAGCGAGATTCTGCCAGAATTTTCTCCTGCCTGTGCTGCGAACGTGTGGCACACTCACTTTTTACACACATGACACTTCTCATCAGTGTGGTGAAGCGAGAAGTTGCAGGAAAAGTCTGAACAGGAAGGCCTGACGATATGAGTAAGAGGACCCGCAAGCGAAAGTCTCGTGCTCGCAAGCGTAAAGCAAACCACGGCAAAAAGCCGAACTGTGGTCGTGGCTGATAGTCGCTGATCCTTCCCGATGATTTGTCCTCGGGATAAAGAAGTGAGAGTAGTGCCTCTTGTCAGCTAAGCTGCGGGGCACCTACGGGGGTGTAGCTCAGTTGGAAGAGCGCCTCGGTCGCATCGAGGAGGCCAGGGGTTCGAGTCCCCTCACCTCCACCCAAACCCTCAGAAAAACCTGCTGTTGCAAACCCTGATGCGCAAGCATCGGGGTTTTCTTGTTTTGTGAAGTATCTTGCGTTTCGGTACGAGTTGCGGCCCTGTGATGTGCGTGTGTGGGGCTGCCACGATCACAGCTGAAGTCGTAGTTGTACCCAAAGAATGATGTCTTGCGTGCGCGAGTGGAGCACAGGTATTCGCAGATTCGTGTAGATATCTGGGTGAGAGTACTGATTCCGGGACCATTGTCGGGTGTGTGGCACACTTGCGCCCTTTTGTGGCTGGAGATCTCTCGTGACGGTTTCCCTCGATATCACCGCAAATCCTTCGGAACGCTCTATCTGTGGAAAATTTTTTTCCACATCCAAATACAATTGGGGTAATTGGGTAGTGTTGCGGTGATCGTGTTGGCAGGGTTTTGCCTTACGAAGACGACCTTGTCGGGTAGCCTAGGAGAATCGTATGCCACCTTTTTGTCTTCTTTTTCGTGTTTTCGGTTGGATAACCGGCATTCTCCTCGCCACCGCCACGAACACCATTGTCCCCGCCGTTCCTGCCGCCCCCGCCACTACTGCCACTGCCGCCCCCGCCACTGCCGCCCCACCCAAATGCGGCGGAAAAACGGCCACGATTGTTGGAACAAACGCGAACGAGACCCTCTACGGCACCTCTCGTCGCGACGTTATCGTGGGTTTGGGCGGGAACGACAGGATCTATGGCAGGGGCGGGAACGACATCATCTGTGGTGGGGATGATCTGGACAAGCTTGTGGGCGGGGATGGTGACGACTGGCTCTCTGGCGGGGATGGTGACGACATACTCGAGAGTGGGGACGGTCAGGACTGGCTGCATGGCGATGACGGTGACGACGTGCTCGATGGCGGAGTTGGTGACGACAAGCTCTGGGGTGGAGATGGTCACGACGAGCTCTGGGGTGGGAATGGTCATGACGAGCTCGATGGCGGGTTCGGTGACGATGTGCTCGGCGGCGGAGTCGGTGACGATGTGCTCTGGGGTGGGGATGATGATGACCTGCTTGATGGCGGCGTTGGCGACGATATGCTCGATGGCGGGAATGGTTATGACGAGTGTTCTGGTGGGGAGTCCTTGTCGGGGTGCGAGATATTGTGAGAGCGCAAGAGGCGGCGTGATGTGCGAGGCGCTGCCGCAAGCGCCGACACTCCGGCTATTTGTACGCGATTGGTTGTGAACTGCTCGTCGGTTCGGCAACATGGGGGATCGGTGAACCCCCCATGCGCGGTGTGGCTGTTTAGGTGGAAGCCTCTACTTGCAGGGGAAGCCGTGTGCATTACGATGCCCTGTAAGGGTCTTGGATTCTTGGCTTGGTCTCCTTGTTCTCCCCAAACCAGACCGGGAGATCCCTTTTGCCGGCAACCTGTTGAGGAATGGCAACCTATTGAGTGGCAACCTGTTGAACAGCGGGAACCTGTCGAGTAGTGGCAACTTGTTGAGGAACGACACCTAGCCGAAAATAGAAAACCGACAAGAGGTGGGCATGGCGATATTTCTGCCAGGAGCGGAACTTCCTGACAACCTCACGGCAGATGAAACACGCGTTATAGAAGACGCCCGCACAGGACATGTCATAATTTTCGACCCGCCCGAAGATGCCGAAGATCCTGCAAGCTGGAGAATGGTTCGCGCCGCGGTTCTTTTCGCGCTTCTTCTTCACCATCCCAGGCAGCCACTCGCGCCAAAAGGCCTCTGCTTGCAACACGCCTGCATCATAGGGTCTCTTGATTTTAGTCATGTCAGGCTTGCTGTCCCCCTTCAGCTCGAAAGTTGTCTTTTTCTTGAAAAGGTTGTTTTTGCGGATGCGTCCTGCCCTGCACTCTCATTCCCGCATTGCACTTTCAAAAATGGTTTCGATGCTCCTCGTTCCCGTATCGATAACACCCTCAACCTCATCCACACAACCATCATTGGTCAACTCAACCTCGAAAACACTTTTATCCGTGTCGATCTCGACCTGGAAGAGGCAACGCTCTCTCTTTCCCAAGATCCGCTGGATGTCCCCCTACCCGTCCTGAACGCCAACAGTACTCAGATCGGGAGCAGTCTCCACCTCACAAAGGGTTTCCAAGCAGACGGCACAGTGAGTTTGTCGGGGGCGAGGATCGGCGGCCAACTCTCCTGTCGGGCTGGGATATTTCGCCGTCCCAATGGCATTGCTCTCAACGCGCAGAGTATTGAGGTGAGTGGGGGCATGTTTTTGGATGGGGGGTTTGTGGCAGAGGGCACGGTGTGGTTGTCGGGGGCGAGGATCGGTGGCCAACTCGGCTGTCGGGCTGGGATATTTCGCCAGCCTGGTGGGGCGGCTTTTCATGCTGAGAATATTGAAACGAGTGGGGG
>Ga0209013_10002177_pt1 | contig 17855 bp, 17 predicted proteins | sample Cruoilmetagenom2_FD_187291 | JGI IMG/M metagenome (GOLD analysis project Ga0209013, IMG submission 187291) | Oil polluted marine microbial communities from Coal Oil Point, Santa Barbara, California, USA - Sample 2 (SPAdes) (version 2) | ecosystem: Environmental > Aquatic > Marine > Oil seeps ...
CCTGCAAACAGCTAGCCGATCTCTCCCCTCGAACGTGTCCTGCAAACAGCTAGCCGATCTCTCCCCCTGGCACGGCCTCAATCGCGAACCAGGAATGTTCCTGAAAAGCGCGTCCAAGAAAGATTGAGTACCTGGTTTATACAACGTTGCTGGAATTCACAGCTATGCCACAGTGAGATAGAAGAATTATTGGCTGAACTAAGATTTGGAAGCTAATTTATCAACACCTGTTATGGACATGGCTGCCCTCCTTCCGGTTAATACGCACGCGCCCAGGAATGCGCCTTCCAGAGCCCCTTTGCCATGCAAGCCTCCGCCGCCAAATCCGGCCGCCTCACCCACCGCGTACAGGCCCGGAATAACCCAGCCTTCCTTACTCAGCACCTGGCTGTCGATGTCGGTCTGAATTCCACCCAGGCTCTTGCGGGCAAGTATAAATTCACGAATCGCTATGAATGGCATGGCTGAAGAGTCGTTAATTTTCTGATACTTACAGGTTCTTATTCTGTCTCCCCTGTAGGTTCTGAAGTTCATGATGAGGCGCAGTTGTTCATCATTGAAATACGTTGGCCCTCTGTCAATCTGGTCATCGTATTCCTTGATTTCAGCGGTCAGGGTGCCCAGGTCCGTTTTCAAAACCCCAAGATTTTTCTCATTCATTTTATCCACAAGTTCAGAAAGGGATCGCGCCACTACGATGTCTTGCGGGCATTCGTTGACAAGCCTGTTAACAAGCTCCTTGTTGCCGAACAGCAAATGCCTGAAGATCTCGAGTTTGCGCTTGTATCGGAACGCCGACATATAGTCGCAACCGGAAACAGCCAACTCCTTTATGGCAATTTTCCAGTTCATCAATTGCCAGGAGTACTGCCCTGGCTCCTTCAGGATTGATTCAACCAGGTGACGGGTATCCGTATAGGCAACAATAGGGGCAGGATTCCGGATGCGCTTACCCAGTGCATTCAGCCACAGGGCGCTGCGTGGAGGCACCAGGCTCAGACCATCATAGGGTCTTTTGTTGCGCGGATGATGCACGCCGGCAGCATAGTGCCACTGCTTGTCCAGATGAGTGAGATTTCCACCCAAGGCCTGAACCTGATCGTGTAACAAACCGTCTCCAAAGATATGCGCACCGTTGAGCAACAATTCGGGCGCCTTGCCCCAGGGTTCATACCAGTTATCACGAACCTTACTCAGATCTCCACCGCAAATGCCGCCCGAAGCCACGACCACGTGTTCGGCGTCGACAGAGAAAGTGGAGCCATCCCGCATTTTCCTGCCGTGGACTCCCACGATCCTTCCGTTTTGCTGTTCAAAACCGGATACTTCGTGTTCGAACATTAAAGTGAGTTTTTGGTTTTTGGGATGATTTGCTAAACCTGCCTCAACTTTGGCAGCAATCTCATGACCGATACCCCAGGCAATGTGCCACCGCGGAAGAGTATTCCCGGTAGTATGCGCACCACGTTCCGGCCAATTCACCAAAGGCAGGAACTCTATCCCGCGGGCATCAAGGAATTTGTATATGTATTCAATGGAGTTTTCACAATAAAATTTAGCCCACTCCAGAGGTAATTTGTCATTCTCTCCAAAATCCGCGAAAGACAGCCAGTCACGGAGCGCCAGTTCGGGGCTGTCCTTGATACCCAAACGCTTCTGCTGCGGAGTATCTACCAGCAATATGCCGCCAAATGATTCTTTGGCCAGACCACCAAAATTCTCCTTCACATCCTTGTCAATCAGGAGCACATTTTTGCCTGCGTTCAGCAGCTCAAAGGCGGTGACCATTCCGGCCAGGCCGCCACCTGCAATGACCACTTCGGTTTGATATTTTTTGTCAGTCAAGTCTAAATCCGTGGCACAGGAATCCATTGTCTATAGTACAATCAATGGGTGAAGTTCATATAAACAGGCCACCGGATTCCGGACTCATTATTGTGACCTGATCATTTTCCGAAAGCGATGCAAACACCGCGCTAACTCGATAATAAGTCAGTTAGACCTTAGGAACCAACCACCCATGACAAAACTAACCACGGTGCAACTCAGGGCGCCTTACCTGATCCTGATCGGTGACATCGCCGATGCGACCTACGCCAAGACCGGCCTGGGCATCGTCCAGTGGCGGCCTGACCTGGTGGCGGGGCAGTTACGCTTTCCAGGCTGCGAAGTGGAAATGGGCGTACCCGACATGTCCGTAGCCGAAGCGGTAAAAGCCGGCGTGAAAAGCCTCATCATCGGTGTTGCACCGATCGGCGGCGAAGCACCTGACAGTTGGTGGGCGTCCATCGAAGAGGCCGCCCGCGCCGGCATGGATATTGTCTGCGGTCTGCACTTCAAGCTGAGGGATTTCCCGGCCGTGGTGGCTGCTGCTGAAGCTTCGGGTGCGCGCCTGATTGATGTACGCACTCCGCCCGCCAACCTGCCCGTCGGCACCGGTATAAAACGCTCCGGCAAACGGGTGCTGATGGTGGGCACCGACTGCGCCATCGGCAAGAAGTACTCTGCCCTCGCACTGGATCAGTCCATGCGCGAAGCCGGCATGAACTCCACCTTCCGCGCCACCGGACAGACCGGTATCATACTGGCCGGTGATGGACTGCCCATCGATGCGGTAGTGGCTGACTTCATATCCGGCGCTGCAGAGGTGATTTCCCCCGACAATGACCAAGATCACTGGGATGTGATCGAAGGCCAGGGCTCGCTGTTCCACCCCGGCTACTCAGGCGTCAGCCTCGGACTGCTGCATGGCTCACAGCCGGACGGTTTTGTGCTTTGCCACGACGCAACGCGCAAGGTGATTTCCGGCTGGGAGCACTTCGACCTGCCGTCAATCCAGGACTGCATCGACCAGCACGTGATGATGGGGCAGCGCACCAACCCGGATATCCGCTGCGTCGGCATCAGCGTGAATACCTCCGAATTGCCTACAGACGAACGTGCAGATTACCTGGCCAGGCTGAGTGAAGAAACCGGCTTGCCCTGTGTGGATCCGCTGATCGACGGTTGCGGGGCGATTGTCGAATACATCAAACGAATCTATTCATAAATCATATTAAAACTGTAAGAGGTCGCTCGCCTACATGGACGTACGTGAGGGGCGTGGGCATATGTCCAGGGATGGACGGTAGTAGAGCAATGCAGGAGCAATTGCCGAGGACGCGGTAGCTTTGCGGCCGAAAGGTTAAATTACACCCAGGCGAGCGTTCTTCCGTAAAAGCCCGGTCGCGTGCAAGCACGCTCTTACAGTGGGTCGAACTTGCCGGCGCGGTAGGCGCGATTGTATTTGCTGCAGAAGCGATCACGGCCAAGAACGGCCTCAGCTGCATGCAGAAGCGGGGCTATACCGGGCGAGGAAGGGTCCATGATCGCTGAGTCCATGCCGGCTTCAATCGCGAGGACCAGGAAGGCCTGGTTAATATACTTCCTGGCTGGCGCTCCGTAGGAAATATTGCTCAACCCTCCGGTCAGATGTGCTTCCGGATATCGTTCGTGCAAGCGGCGCATGGTTTCGCAGGCGATAAGGCCGGCATCATCGCCGGTGGAAATTGCCATGATCAAGGGGTCGATATAGAGCTTGTGGTCGGCGATGCCGGATTCGCGGGTCGTGTTAATCAGCCGCCTTATAATGTCCAGCCGGTCATCGACGGTTTTCGGGATGCCCTTGTCATCCAGCGCAAGCACGATCACCGGGCACTGGTGTTCGGCCACCAATGGCAATACGTGTTCCAGACGGTCCGGCTCGCCGCTGATTGAGTTGATCATCGGCTGCTGGTCAACGGCCTCGATCGCGACTTTCAGAGTCGCCGCATTGGGGCTGTCCAGACACAGGGGGACCTGGACGGTCTGCTGCACAGTCTGCACCAGCCAGACCAGGTCATCCGCCTCCCTTTCCGATCCGGTGCCGGCATTGACATCCAGGTAGTCCGCGCCGGCCTCGACCTGCTCCTGCGCCAAGCGCTCTATCAGCGCCGCATCGCGATCTCTTATGGCGGCGCCGACTTGTTTGCGTGTGCCATTGATCTTTTCTCCGATAATCATCATGCCGATCGTTCCTTTTCAAGCTTATTTTCGGGAAAACGGGTCGCAATCGCGAGTTCGCGATTGAAGTCTTTTTGCTGTTTCAGATCGATCCTCACCGCGCGCCGTGCGATCTGGCTCGCCTGATGACGCGCTCCGACAGAGACCAGAGCCATCTTCGCGCCGGTTCCAGCGGAATTGCCAGCCTGAAGGCAAATCGCGTTCGGCAAGTCTGGCAGCAGTCCAATTGCGACTGAGCTATCCACATCCAGGTAAGAACCGAATGCTCCGGCCAGTATCATTTCCTCGATTTCATCGCCCCGCGTATTCGACAGCGTTAGCAGCGTTTTGATGCTGGCCGCGACCGCGGCCTTGGCCAGCTGAACTTCGCTGATATCCTGTTGGCTAATCACGATGTCTTTGCCGTGCCCGGTATCTTTGGCCTCGACCAGCATATATTCTTTTCCCTCCTTACCTTGGCGGACATGTGGCTCACCTGCCTGCAGATGCCCCCGATAATCGATAGCGCCGGTCTGCCAGATTTGCGCAATTGCGTCGATTACACCAGACCCGCACAAGCCGACAGGCGGCAGGTCATCGATTGTTTTCAGGCAAAGGCCATCCGCCGTGAACCTGATCTTCTCGATCGCACCGGGCGCGGCGCGCATCCCATGACGGATGTGCCCACCTTCGAAAGTCGGCCCGGACGGGCAGGATGCGGTAAGCAGCAGCCCTTGATCGGGCCTGGACAGCGCGATCTCGGTATTGGTGCCGATATCGATTCCCAGGGCCACGTGACCGCAGCGGTGCAGACCATTGGCGAGTATCATCGCAACGTGGTCGGCGCCGACAAACGCGCCGATGCACGGCAAAACATGTACGTAGACGTCGTTGGGCAGCTCGATGCCGATATCCCTGGCCCTGGTGTTCACCGCTGAAGTAGTCGCGGCGATGAATGGCGACGCCAGGAGCCCATCGACCGGTAGCTCGAGTAAGAGATGCATCATCGCTGTGTTTCCCACGATGCACAGGTCTGCCACTTGATCGAGGTCGACGTTTGCCTGGCCGGCCAGGCTGTCTATCACCCCTGAGATCCCTCGCTGCACACTGCGGGCCAGATCCTGCGCGTCCTCCCGGCCCTTACGCGCAAGGACCAGGCGGCTGATCAAGTCTTCGCCATAAGATATCTGCGGGTTGGGAATACCGCAGGCTGCAAGTTGATCGCCTGTTTCCAGGTCGAGCATATAAGCCGCGATTTTTGTACAGCCGAGATCAACCGCCACGCCAAACGGACGTTTGCCGGCCCCGGTGAAGCCGATTATTTCATCACTCCTGGTAAACGCGGTGAATCGCCAACTGGATTCCCGGGCGAGTCGTGAGAGAGTGCGGATAACGCCTGCACTTGCATGCCAGCTTGTTTTGCCGCCGGGTTCCGAATTCAGGGCCTGTGCCACACGTTCGAAGTCGGAAATACTATCTTCCAGCGACGGCGTGAACGCCTCGATATTGTGACGTCGCACGCAGGCATCGACCTTAACATTCTTTGCATCTCCATCCAGTTGCAATCTCTGTTGATTACCCAGTGTCGTGGACGGAATATGCACACCCACATCACCGCGCAAGCATGACCTGCACGCGAGCCGTTGACCTGCTGCAATTTCCTCCTGGCTCAATACGCGGCATTCCACTTCTGTTGGCGCCGGGATGTTTTCACCGAGTACAATCACACGGCAACGGCCGCAAATGCCATTGCCTCCACAGTTGGCGGCGAGGATCAGACCGGCCTCCCTGCCCGCTTCCAGCACCGTCGAACCGGCACTCACCTCGACCCGTGTGCCGACGGGCTGGAAAGTGATTTTGATTGAATCAGCTCGCATTTGTCAGGCGCTGGCTCCGGCCTCCAGCCAGGTTTTCGCGAGCCGGACAGCGGCCTGTGCGTCGGCGCCCCAGTCGTCCGCGCCCACGACTTCGCAAACCAGGCCGTTGACCGGTCCGCCACCGACCATGATCCTGACCTTGTCTCTCAGGCCTGCGTCCTCAATCTGGCTGATGGTTTCTTTCATCGAATCGAAAGCCAGTGTGAGGAGACCGGACATGCAGAGCACACTGGCATTGGTTTCCTTGAGTGCATCGACAAACTGGTCAGGAGGCACGTCGACACCCAGGTCGGACACATTGAGGTCTGCCGATTTAAGCATGTTGACGACGATGTCCTTGCCAATATCGTGGATATCGCCCTGCACCGTGCCAATGACAACCGCACCGCCACTGATCCGTGTTGACGACTTGAGATGTGGTTCCAGGACCAAACCAACTTGCTTGAATATTTCGCCGGACATCATCAGGTCGGAAACGAAGTATTCCTTCCTCTCAAAGCGTTCGCCAACTTCGATCATGCCCTGCTGGCAAGCCTGCAAAATGCCCAGCGGCTCGGTGCCGCCCTCCAACTCGGTGCGCACAATTTCGAGGACCTGGTCCTCTTCCAGATCGGCCAGGGCCTTTGCCAGTTGTCCCAATATCATTCTGTCCTCCCAAATTCCCTGCTGGCAGCTACCATTGCTTCCATGTTTTCAGGTTTTGCGTTAATCGGCGCATCACAGCCCGGGCAAAGAATCAGCCCGGTCGGACCGACGTCCCGGATCAGGTCGCGTACGTAATTGGAAACGTTTTCGGGAGTTCCGGAGGAAAGGAGGCTCGAGGGCACATCCCCCATAATCGCCATGTGATTCCCGAGAATCTCTTTTACTTTGCGCAGGTCGGTCATGCCGTCCGCGTTAAGCAGGCACATCTTTGCCGGCAGTTCCTTGAAACGCTCCAGATCGCGGGTCCAGTCCTGGTCGAAATGCAGTACAGAAACAATACCCTGATCAGCCAGCGCGTGAGTCAATTCGATGAAATAGGGAAACACCATTTCGTCCCAGATCTTTGGGGCGATCAGTGAACTCGCAGAACGCCAGCCGCCAACCCAGACTGCGGGTATACCGGACACCTCGGCCGCATGGATACCGTCGCGAATCATGTGCGGCATCATCACGTCCATGACCTCCTTGACCTTGTCCTTGTTGCGATACAAATCGATATAGAAACGGGCCATCGACCTTCCGCCACAGAGATATTCGAACGGGATTGAAGTACCGCCGAAGGAGATGGGCACGTAACCGTGTTCGCGGCATCTGCGTTGGACATGCTTGACGTTGTTGCGGACCCAGGCCCGGCTCTCTTTCAGCTCATCCATGTCTATGACACGCGGGTAATACCCCTGGAGGAAGGCCCGCCAGCCCTTGTCCAGGATCACGTCATAGTCTTCCGGTTTCATCACTTCCGCTTCCTGGACCTGCCACAGGCTGTCTTCGGGAAGTTCCCTGCCCGGGGCGGCGATGTGTGACAGCCAGAGGTCGGTCAGCGATGGAACAATCCTGCCGCAGGGCAACGCATTGATCCCGTCCCACACATCCGCACCGAGTTTGTCCATTGCCGCGAGCGTCACCTCGGTGCGGTTCTCAGGGACCTCGCAGAAATCTGCGATGGACATGCCCATGTACCGTGGCGCAAAAGCCATACCCATGTAAGCGGTCGGGACGCGGTCCACAGGCTCCAGCGCGATAGTCTTTTCAATTCGAACTCGGCGCGTCTCGTACAAAGCCTGCATGTCACTCATTGGTTATGGCCTCCAGTCGCCGGGAGCAATGATGCCCGCGAGCCGATGGGTTCAGATGTTTTCGCAGCTACCTATAGTAGCCTCATTGATTCAACGCGTCTGTCCTACTGGAATACGACTTGACCGAAGACAATGCCCTGGGGTCAGGTCCAAACTTCAAAAAAACATAAATCGAGAGCAGAAGCCACCCTTGTCACGGCCCAAACTACTCAGGCAAGGTCAGGTTGAACTCGATGCTGGAGGCGATTGATATGGAGCAGCGTTACCAGCTTTCTTTCTGGGATTCTCTGATCGTGGTCGCCGCTCATAAGGGTGGCGCGTCAGTGCTCTTCTCCGAGAACTTCAATCACGGACAGAAGTTTGGTTCGGTGGTGGTTCAAAACCCATTTATCAGCTGAATTCTTCTTCATGCAGGAATGCCGCGTGGCGCGGAGCGCGTTTGGTCTGGCTCCATTCCTCGATCATGTCGGGCGCCACTTCGTGCAACTTTTCCAGGGCGCCCGGTTTGTCCACGTTGGCTACGAGTTCCAGCCGGTGTCCGCTTGGATCGAAAAAATAGATGGATTTGAAAATATGATGGTCGGTCGGGCCGATGACATCGATCCCCGCAGCCTCGATGTGTTCCTTGGCCGCAATAAGTTCATCCATGCTCCCTAGCTCGAAGGCAATGTGCTGTACCCAGCCGGGTGTATTCTCATCCCGGCCCATGGGCGGAGAATTGGGAATTTCAAAAAATGCCAGCACATTGCCCTGCCCTGCATCCAGGAAAATATGCATGTAGGGATCGGGTTCCTTAGTGCTGGGCACCTGGTCTTCGGCAATGGCCAGGACCAGGTCCATATCCAGTACTTTCCGGTAAAATTCGACCGTCTCTTTCGCATCTTTGCAGCGATAGGCGACGTGATGAATCTTCTTGATTTCCATGTAATGCTCCTGCAGCCGTTCAGGCTACATCCTCGGTGCTAATGACGCCACGGCGCAACTGATCGCGCTCCATGGACTCAAACAGCGCGGTAAAATTGCCTTCGCCAAAGCCCTCGTCCTTCTTGCGCTGGATGAACTCGAAGAACACAGGCCCGATCATGGTCTCGGAGAAAATCTGCAGCAACAAACGTGGGTCGCCATCTTCGGTAGAGCCATCCAATAGGATACCACGGGGTTTCAGCTCATCCACGGGCTCTCCGTGGCCCGGAAGGCGCTCTTCCAACATTTCGTAATAGGTGTCAGGTGGCGGCGTCATGAATGGCACACTCCTGGCTTTGAGCGCATCCCAGCAAGCAATCAGGTCGTCACAGATCAATGCAATGTGCTGGATGCCCTCACCGTTGTACGCCATCAGGAATTCTTCAATTTGCCCGGTGCCCTTGGATGCTTCCTCATTCAGCGGGATTCGGATCTTGCCATCAGGCGCCGTCATCGCCTTGGACAACAGGCCGGTGTATTCACCCTTGATGTCGAAGTAGCGAAGTTCGCGGAAATTGAAAACGTTCTCGTAGAAATTCGCCCAGTACTCCATGCGCCCGCGATAGACATTGTGCGTTAGGTGGTCGATGAGCTTGAAACCACAGCCTTGCGGATGACGGTCAACGCCTTCGAAAAACTCGAAGTCGATATCATAGATGCTCTTGCCGTCTTCATAACGGTCGATCAGGTAGAGCGGCGCGCCACCAATACCCTTGACCGCAGGCAGTCGCAACTCCATCGGGCCGGTGGGTATTTCGACGGGTTGTGCGCCCTGTTCCAGCGCACGGGCGTAGGCCTTGTGGGAATCCGCTACCCGGAAAGCCATGCCGCAGGCGCAAGGCCCGTGTTCCTCGGCAAAAAAAGCCGCGTAGCTACTCGGCTCCTCGTTGAGGATGAAGTTGATATCACCCTGGCGGTACAAGGTCACATTCTTGGAGCGGTGCTTCGCCACTGCCGTGAAACCCATCATTTCGAATAAGGGCTCCAGCACACCCGGTGTGGGTGAGGCAAATTCAACGAATTCAAAGCCATCCAGGCCCATCGGGTTTTCAAAAAGGTCAGCCATGGTTCAGCTCCAATTGCTTATATTTGGGGTCAGAATATTATCTTCCATTTTTACAGAATATGTGTTTCAGGTTTGATATTTATCGAACCAGATTAAAAAAGGAAAAAGGCGCCAGATTAAGTTCACCGGCCTTGTCTTGCGTTGACACCCAGGCGATGGGCCGGGGCAGCACGGTGCCGATCAGCAGATTGTAGGTCTCGCGAACACCCAGGCCTTCCAATGAAATTTCCATAATGCTACTCCGCCCTGCCCGGCCGGGCCTTAATTTCCTTGAATCTATCTTCATCCAGGTTGTAACACGACAGGTATGGTTATGTTATCGGAAAGAGTGTTAGGATGCAGGCCGTTCCAGTTGATCCAGACTAAGCAGTGCATGCAGCAGGTTATCCTGGAACATCTCATTTCCAGTCAAGGCATTGTGCTTTTCATTCTTGCAGTTTGATTCCGGCAACGAGACTCGCTTGTGGCACACACCAGTGAACATTAATACTGGCTAATAATTCAAGGGTATTAATCCGGCCACTTCCGGGCAGCATGGGGCAACTGACCACCCGGCACTATATGGGTATGTTTGACGCTAGCATGGGCGGGAGCCTATACGTTCCGATAGCATCTTCAAAGGTCGCCGCCAGGGACAGTAGCCGGTCATCACCCCAGCGCCTGGCAACCAACTGAGCCCCAATGGGCAATCCATCGCCGCTGAAGCCCACCGGCAACACCAGTACCGGGTTTCCGGTGAAGTTGAACAGCGCCGTGTGTCCGCCAGCGGCCTTCAGGTATTCCACGCGCTGCCCGTCAACAACGACGGGTTTGCCGGTCTTGCAGTGTGTGAAGGCCGGTCCACTGGCCACCGGGCACAGCCAGATGTCCCAATCCTGAAGGAAATTTTCAATCTGCACCACGGTTTCATCACGCTGTCTGCAAGCCTGGTTAAAGCGGGAAAAACTCTGACCCAGGCCCCGGACCACGCCTCGCTTCATATCCGAACGGTCCCCATTCATGAAAATGTGCCACCTGAAAAGGGTGCGCGGAATCAAGCCCAGGCCTGCGCCCATCAGGCTGCCTGTAAGCTCACCCCAGCCCTCCCTGGCTGCTGCAAAGTCTAGTCCGGGCGGTACGCATTCCTCTACTACACATCCCGCATCCTGCAGGGCCTGGGCCGCACTGCGCATTGCTACGCCTGTGTCGGCGTTGACCGCAACTCCGGGAAAACCGCCGGTCCATGCCACGCGCAAACCCTTGAGAGCATCCATCGGCTCATTGGGACCTCCGCCCAGCGGAAACGGCGGCACATCGGCCCAACGGGCGTCTCTGCCGGCCAGCGCATTCATGGCGGCCGGCAAATCTGCCGCCGATCGTGTCAAAACACCCGGCATTGCCATGAAACCCAGGTTACTGGGTCCGGCTCTTATTCCTGGAACCGGGCTGCCGGTAATATGACCCACCAGTGAGATCCGGTTAGCGCTGGGCTTGAAACTGGAAATACCGCAATAATGTGCAGGCAATCGTGCCGAGCCGCCCAGGTCACTGCCCAGTTCCAGCGCCGACATGCCGGTCGCCACCGCTGCCGCGCCACCGCCCGTGCTGCCGCCGGGTGTGCGTGCCGTGTCCCAGGGGTTGTTGCTGCGGCCAAATATCGGGTTTCGCGTCTGAAAATCCCCGGCCAGCACAGGAAGATTGGTCTTGCCCACGATAACCGCACCGGCGGCTTTCAATCGCGCCACGGGCGTGGCGTCCTGATCAGGTACGTATTTTTTTAACGGTGGAAAGCCAGCGGTCGTCAGCAGACCGGCTGTTTCATAACTGTCCTTGATGGTGACTGGAATGCCATGCAATGGGCCCAGACTTTGACCTCGCGCGTATGCCTCGTCCGCCCGGCGAGCCTGGGCCCTCGCACCTGATTCATCAAGTGTGACCACGGCGTTAACATAGCCGTTGCAGACGCTGATCTGCTCAAGGACTGCATCCAGGATCTGCTCGGAACTGAGTTCTCCAGTAGCCATTTTCCGGCTCATATCAGTAGCAGACAACAGGGCTGTATTATTCAAGGCAAACTTCTCCCAAAGGCAGCATCTTCCATATATAACAGATAATGGTTAAATGGTCTGACCAAAATACCAGACAGTCCGTTCAAACTGGAAAAGACATTTTGATGGCAATTTTCTGCTTGGATTGCTTGACGTGTTGCACTTCAACAGGAAACTGAAAGCAAACATCCTGCTTTTATCGAGTAAAATACACCGAAGGCCAAACAAGGCTAATATTGAGCCGGAGATAGAATCAAAGTGACGATCGAAAAAGTAGAAGCAGTGCTTCAACGCGAAGCAGAAGCCATACTGAAAATTCCTGCTAATGATAGTTTTGATAATGCCATTCATTTGATTCACCGGCAGGTTCATGAAAAAGGCGGAAAGCTGGTTTCAAGCGGTATGGGCAAGGCAGGAGAAATTGCCCGGAATATTTCTACAACCTTCAGTTCGACCGGAACACCCGCTGTCTTTCTTCACCCATCGGAAGCGCAACACGGTGATCTCGGCGTTATTCAACCTGATGATGTGTTGTTATTGATTTCGAATTCGGGCAAGACACGGGAGATTCTTGAACTGGTCGAATTGGCCGAAAGGCTCTACCAAAACCTGCCGCTGATCGTAATTACCGCCAATGCGGAATCCGGACTGGCAAAAACAGCCGATGTTTGCCTGCTGACTGGCGATCCCGGGGAAGTTTGCCCCCTGGGGCTGTCTCCAACGACCTCAACAACGGTCATGACCGTGATAGGAGATGCATTAATCGTTCTGATGATAGATAAGATCGAATTCACCAATGAAGAATATGCAAAACGCCATCACGGAGGATACCTGGGCAGTAAATCACGGGAACGGGTGAAAAATAAAGAATAGAGAAAAATCAGTTTACCCTCACCCCTAACCCACAAATTGCAGCAATCTTATCGTATTTACGCTGAATAATTTTTGTATTTATTCTTTGTCCAATTTTTTTGCTAATTGCTCCAGCAGCTCAAGAGTGTAGTCAATCACCGCCCGGTGCGTGCGGAAATTGAGGATTGCCAGTCTGAGAGTAAACCTGCCATCAATCCGGGTTGAAGAAATAAATACCCTGCCGTCTTCGAGCACGGCATCCAGCAGGCGCTTGTTAAATGCATCGGCGTCCCCGCTTTTTGGCAGGTAGCGGTAAGTGACAATAGAGAGATCCGGGTAAGGTCCGGTTTCGAAGCCTTCGACCCTGGATAGTCGTTGATGAAAGTAGCGTGCCAGCCAGATTTTTTCCGCCAGGCAGGCACGGAATGGTTTCAAGCCAAACAGCTTGAGCGGAAGCCACATCCTGGGCCCCCTGAACGGCCGGGTGAGTTCCAGCGAAAGGTCAGCGGGTGAATAGGCTGCATCAGGATCATTATCCGCAAGCTTCGCATCCTGCATGTAATCCGCGTGGTAGGTATTTGATTCAGCCAGCAGCCGCTTGTTCCTTATCAACACAGCACCCGATCCGTACGGCAGCCCCAATCCCTTGTGTGGATCCATCACTATTGAGTCAGCATGATACAGGCCCTGCAGGCGTTCGCGACCTTCTTCACATAGTAGAAAAAAGCCACCGTAGGCGGCATCCACATGGAACCACAAGTCGTGTTGTTTCGCGACCCGGGCAATTTCCGGTATGGGATCGACCGCACCGGTATCGGTGGTACCGGCCGAGGCCACAATCATCCAGGGCTTCAATCCCTGGTTCCGGTCTGAATCAATCATCTGACTCAAGCCGGCAACATCCATCCGATGGTACTCATCCATCGGTACGAAACGTTTACGGACATCCTTAATGCCTGCAATATGAAGGGCTTTTTCGATGCAGTGATGCGCCTGCCCGGTCAGGTAGATACAAGTGCGGGGGATGACATCGAGGTCTATATTTCGGGCATCACGAGCGGTTACAACTGCCGAAAGCGTTGCCATACTGCCACCCGAAGTCAAATCCCCGCCGGCGGTATCCGGGTATTCCACCAGGCGGCACATCCATTCGACCAGCGACTGCTCCATCCGGGCTGCACCAGGACCTGCGAATGAAACACCTGAATACCGATTACTGACATCAGCCAGGTAATCACCCAGTGCCGAAGGAAAAAGGCCGCCACCGGGGATATAACCCAGTTGCCCACCCGATGCGGGATTGATCCCCGTCGTATCAACATCGCTGCGGAGCAGTTCCAGTAGGGCGCTCAAATTCGCAGGCGTCTCATCAATAGATGCAATTGAAGAGCTACTGCTCCCTTCGTCTTTGATATAGGCGCGCGCTGCCGGCAGACCTGTCAGGAAAGACTCGGCATAGTCCCGAGCCTCATCCAGCATAAGTTCCCGCTCATCCTGGCCAGGCTCAAGCTGACGCGCGATACGTTCCAATTCTGTTAATTTCTCAAGCACGATTTCTCCCCTGGTCAAGACAGGACACAGTTCAACAGGAAGGATAATGCTTATTGGGATTCCATGCCCGGTCAAACAGCATAACGGATGCGCTATCATGATCTGCCATGTGCCTGATCCTTTTTGCCTGGCAAACCCATCCACGCTACCCCCTGGTGGTGGCGGCCAACCGTGATGAGTTTCACAGCCGCCCTACCGCCGCAGCTGATTTTTGGCGAGAGTCCCCGCAACTGCTGGCCGGCCGCGATCTGCAGGCGGGTGGCACATGGCTGGGTATTACGCGCCGAGGCCGGTTCGCAGCAATCACCAACTACCGGGAGCCGCAAGACAATGAACCACTGCTGGAGAAATCCCGCGGCCACCTGATCAGGGATTATCTTCTTCACACGGAAACGTCAACCGCTTACGCAAAAAAATTGCAAACTCAAGGTAATGATTACCGTGGATTCAATGTTTTACTAGGAAATCTTGATAAACTTGTTTATGTTTCGAATCGCTGCGAGGCGGCTTTCGAGCTCAAGGCAGGCAGCCACGGCCTGAGCAACCACCTCCTGGATACAGACTGGCCCAAAGTCCACCTGGGCCGCAACCGCCTCGATGCCCTGCTTGAGGAAGACAAGGTGGACCCGGAGGCGCTGTTCGAATTGCTTGCGGACCGGAATGTCGTTTCCGGTAATGAACCGCCTGGCTTCGAGTTGAGACTGGCGCCCGAATTGATCACCAGGATGACCTTCATCGTTTCACCGGAATACGGAACTCGCTCATCTACCGTGCTGCTGGTGGATCGGGACGGTGGCGTCACCTTTATGGAGCGGCAGTTCGACGCGGCCGGCATTTCAAGCGGAACACGAAGCCATGAATTCCAGATCAAGTAAGTACGTTAGAGGGTGTTTGCCTTAATAACCCAAATGAAATGTCTGCTGCGGACCGGCTATCATGAGAGTCCTCCTTTTTTCGTTACAAACCAAACTTCCATCTCGCCTTTTCCTTTCACCTTCAGCGACCCGTGTGGTTCACACACAAAGTCGTCTTTGATCAACTCATAAGTGGCGCGGGTGATCTGGATACTTCCTTCTTCCCCGTGGGACTCCATGCGACTGGCGGTGTTTACGGCGTCACCCCATAAATCGTAGCTAAACTTCTTGCGGCCTATTACACCAGCAACCACCGGCCCGGAGTTCAGACCAATGCGAAAGCTTAGTTTGCGCCCACAAAATTCATGGTGGTTTACATAGTCGCGCATTTCCAGGGCCATAGTGGTGAGTACCTGCGCGTGGTCAGAGCGCGGGCGCGGTACGCCGGAAGCCACCATGTAACAGTCGCCGATGGTTTTTATCTTCTCCAGTCCGTGCTTCTCAACCAGCAGATCGAAATGCGAAAATACTTCGTTGAGCAGTTCCACCAGTTCTATCGGCGTCATCGTCACTGACAGGGGTGTGAAGTTAACCAGGTCGGCAAACAGAATACTTGCGCCTTCAAAATAATCGGCGATGGTTTGTGGCTCGTTTTTCAAAATGGACACAATCTCTTTGGGCAGGATATTCAACAAAAGCGTCTCGGATTTTTCTTGAAACCAATTTTTCCGCCCAACGAAATAAAAAACCATCAGGAAAATGAGCGAGCCAACTGCGATAAGATTGACGACAAAAAAGAAAATGATCGTCCCGGGAGACAGATTATTGGTAAAGCCCACAAAGGGTTGCAAAAAACCGCTGAGAACAACGAGCCCCATAAAGGCCAGCAGCCAGCGTATAGCGTAAGAGGGATCACCGAAGAGCAGCGCACCCAGGGGGCAAATCAGCGCCCATAAAATAACCGCACTACCGTTGACAAACCCACCCAGTGCCATCATCAGTAAGAAGGGAAGCAGCAGGATTAACGTGAGTTGGCTGAAACGAAAGAAGTGATACCGGCGCGTCAGCCCAAAGTGGACAATACTGAACAGCGATATGAAGGCGTAGGACAATGGAATAATCCCCGCCAGCACTTCTCCCAAAAGGATATACGTCACAGCCCAGGCTGCCCCGGCAAACGCAAACGGAAAGGCGCAAACTGTCAGTAGCGATTTTTGTAGCCGGATTTCATCATCGTCAGCCGGATCCATCCCAATGCGCACAAGCCAGGCCAAACCCTTTTTCATCAATCGATTCATCTTCGAATCAGCCATGAAGACTTATTGAGGACTGGATTCACAAAAAACACTAGAAGTGCACCACGTAGAAAATCACGATTGCCAATCCGCTCAATACGACCGTTGCGATGAGCCACGACGTATCTCTGAGGGAAAATCTATCATTACCAAACATCGCGAAGACACCATACAGCACCCCGAAGACAACAAGCGAGAGCACACTCTTGCCAATCCAGTGGTGGCCGCCAATTGAAGCCAGCAGTTCCTTGAAGGTACTGGATAATTCGCTGCAGATGGTGACAACAGCGACCCACGCAATGGTCATTGCCGTGGCCCGGGTTAATGCTTTTGGATTCATGCGAGACCAGACTCCAATGCAAATCTATACCCTGAAGAAATGACTGCGCCCATACCGGCTATGGAGAATCCGAGTAAAAAAACCAGGCCCGCAAGCAGGATAATGCTTACTCTTGCGTCTTTATTCTTGATGATTTCCTTATCGAATTTATGCAACAACGCAACGATGAGCAAAGCCAATATCGGAAGGAATAAGAACACGTGTTCCTTCACTTCCATCACGATACTGTGCACCCACTTCGCTTCGCTCGCCTTGATAACAGGCTTGATGGCCGAACCGTACACTTCCACATAATAAAATCCACCGGCAAGCCACGCGGTGAGCAAACAAACAGCACCAATGCTTGCAGCAATCTTCGCACGCTCAATCCTGGTCTCGGTCGGGTTCAATAACTCGACCAAAACCCATAGGAACGCGAACAAGCCAATCTCGGCAAGAATTGCGTGCATAAAAATCAAAGGATTTACCATGGCACCTATTTACCATAGTTTGCGTATTTCACCAACACGGGGCCACCGGGATTGTGCTTAACTGCAGTTTCTGTGTCTAATAGACACTTCCCGGTCTTTCCGTAACCAAACTGAATCTTCAATCAATGTCTAAACTCCCGGTAATTGTTGGTCTCGGCGGCGTTAATCCCGCCGGCCGTCTGTCTTCACATCACGCCTATCGTCGGATGGTAATTGATGTACTGGGCCGGGAAGATGCTGCCCAGACCTACCACGCTCTGGCCGGATTGATGAATCTGGAGGGTGATCCAAGTGATCAGGACACCCGCGATTACATCAATACACATACCCTGATTCGGCGCATCGAAAGCTATGATCCGCACAATATCCCCTGGCACCGCCAGGCCTGGATCAGTGCCGCCAGCGGCAATATATTGACCTTCAACCTGCCCGGGCAACAGCTACCCGAGCATCCGCCCGAAAACTGGCAGGTTGAGGAAAAGGCGGACGGCAGTTGTATCGTCAGTGTCCAGGGTGGACTGGATGTCTTGCTGGCGGACCGGCGAGTGTCCAGGGTCAGCTCAGCCGGTGAATTGCCAACCGGCTTTGCGCCGGGAAAACTCTATCAATCGCGCAATCACCCGCGTGGGTTGCAGATGGCTGTCTTTGGCGCCTCCGATGCCGTGCGCTCGGTCGGTATTGACTGGTCAGTGCTTAAAAACTCCGTGCATCCGGATCAGATCGGGGTCTATTCAGGCAGTGGTATGGGCCAGTTGGGCG
>Ga0209013_10002179_pt1 | contig 17850 bp, 13 predicted proteins | sample Cruoilmetagenom2_FD_187291 | JGI IMG/M metagenome (GOLD analysis project Ga0209013, IMG submission 187291) | Oil polluted marine microbial communities from Coal Oil Point, Santa Barbara, California, USA - Sample 2 (SPAdes) (version 2) | ecosystem: Environmental > Aquatic > Marine > Oil seeps ...
AGGCCTGTACGCTTGAGCCGAATCGCTTTTCGCTTCGGAAAAACTTTGTCAGAAAATTAGTCGACATTGGGCAGAGTCGGTCTGACTGATTCAAAAAACTCATCAGACACGCCCTCCAAGTCGGTCAATACGTTCCTTATTGCTTCAATTGCCCACTCACGATCTATTGAATCGTTGATCATTACTGTAACTTGATCTTCGGAAAGGGTACGACTAAGCCTAAACTCTCCGTTATAAGTAACAGGTTCTTTGCAATCACCATACCCATCGTGATTTCCACCAACGATGACATACGCCCCCGGATATACATCTTTCTGATCAATTATGCACCGGCTGAATATAGCGTTAAGTTGATTGTTGCTTGCACTAAGGATGTCATTTTCGGTTTGTGGTCTTTCTTCAAACTCTAGATTTTTCAAAATATTGCCCTCCCGGGTTGGTTAGTAATTTGGTATGCGGAAAAACCGCATAAATATCGTTCTGTGTTATCAGATTGGCGTGTAATTGCTCGTGCTATTAAAATGGTGTGGTTATTAATTCGACTGAAGGCGTTCCTGTCAGAGAACTCCTGCTCGCCCTTGACTCTTCCCATAATCATATCAATTTCACCAATTACCATTTCAAACATATTGATCTTTTTATCCAGCACCTCAAGAATATAGTCTTCCACACTACCAGTGGCGCACAGGTTGTAAATCATCACTTCTTTTTCCTGCCCAATACGGTGGATACGTCCGATCCGCTGTTCGATCTTCATAGGATTCCAGGGGAGATCATAGTTGACCATCTGATGGCAAAACTGGAGATTGCGGCCTTCGCCTCCGATCTGCGTGGTTACGAGGACATCCTTGTCTTCCCTAAAACTTTTAATCTGTTCATCTTTTTTCCGATTGTCCATACTGCCGTGGAAAAGTGCGTGGGGAATTTCTTCCCAGGAGAGAAAATCAGATATATAATCCAGTGTGCCAAGATACTTGACAAAGATGATCTTTTTTCCTGGTGACGATCGTATCAATTTGAGGAGAAACTTGTTTTTGCGTGTATGATCCAGTGAGCGGCACAGATTGTTGATGGCCCTAATCTCCTTTTCCTGTTCAAGCAAGATGTCCTTTTTGGCGAGAACACGGGAAAGGGTGAGACTAACGGCGCGTGGAGAAGAACCTGCTTCTTCTAATAGATTCTTAAGCAGCAGTTTATGGCCTGTGCCGTTTGTCTCGTTGATATTTTGCACCAGTACAGAAATTCTTTCATAGAGTTCGTTTTCATTTTTATCCGGATCAAGCTTGATGGTCTGAGCAAATCGTGGAGGTATGTCAATCTTTGCCAATGCCCTGGTATTTCGGATCATAACCTGACCAAGAAGTTCTTTAAGCTTGCTGCGGTTTTGGGGATCTGTGGGATCCCCGCGGGTCATAAACTCTTTGCGAAATTCCAAAGCTGTTTTCAACTGGCCGGGTTTTAGGAGAGTAACAAGATTATAGAGCTCCATCAAGTTGTTTTCTACAGGGGTAGCTGTAAGAAGAAGCAAAAACCTTTTTTTCAGAGCATTAACAAGTTTCCAGTTAAGTGTATTGCGATTCTTGAGGTGGTGGGCTTCATCTACAATGACCATATCGTATTCTCTTTCCGTCACCATCGAAAAGTTATTCTTTGACTTTGCAAGGTTGATGGATGCCAGGACAAAGGGCTCTTTCCAAAAAGAAGACCCTTTCATACGATAATCCGGATCATCTGTGGAAGGGATATCAAGCCCGAATTTTGTTTTCAATTCTCCCTGCCACTGACTCACAAGAGGAGTTGGTGTAAGAATCAAAGCGCTTTTTACCATACCACGCTGAATGTATTCCTTAAATACGATCAATGCCTCAATGGTCTTCCCAAGTCCCACCTCATCCGACAGCAGCGCTCTGCCACGAAAGCTCTTCAGCACCTTTCTGGCCGTCTCCTCCTGATACCATAATGAGCGAACATCTTGAATATTGTTGAAACAGATGAGATTTTCAAAAGACTCTTTAAAGCGTATCTGGTAGCCTTCAAGAGTGAGTTCATAGCGTTCAAGAGAGGTAAATTGCCCGTGGGCCAGAGCTTGTTCGAAAGCTGGTGAATTGAGATTGATTGATACTGGTATTTCCGGAAAAGAGGCCGGTTTTGCACGCAATTCAGGATATGTTTCCTTTTTGGGAGGGGCTGAGGCCTCAACCGGTTCCGGAATGCGTGGCCGCGTCTTCTCTCTGTCTGTTCGTTTGGAACCTTGTCCGTGGCGTTCTCGCTTGACTGGGGGGAAGGCTTTACTGGCGGCAAGCTTGCAATACTCCTGGATTCGGAGAATTTCTGCCCGGATCGTTTTTTTATTACGAATCGTCATTTTGGAGATAAGAGGCAGGGTTTCTTCCGCTATACTTAACGCTTGTTCATATTTTCCTTCCTTTTGCAGGAGCCTGCATAAACCCGGCATCTGTTCATTTTCTATGAACCCATTATCATAAAGCGCCAGAAGCGCTTTAAGCTCCACATCGGTCCTGTTCATACGATATCCGAGGAGCCCCATTTCATGGAGCATCTCCTTATTTTTCGGATCCAATCTGAGGGCTTTTTGAGCATAAGAGAGTGCCTCCTCAAATTTCCCCTGATCCCTGAACCATAGAGATTCATTGAACAGAAAGTCGGCCTTTTCCTTCTGAAAAACCAGGGAATTTTTGATTCGACGTTCTTTTTGTTTTACCTTTCTCTTTGCTTTGTGTTTTTGCGCTTTTGTCTTAGCCATTTTAAAAATGTCTGCCTTGATGATTTTATAAAAGATTATAATCGTTCCTGCAATTTTTCAAGCATTTTCTCCGGCTCGAAACCGCTAAAAATTCACGGTCAATTTTCAGCAATTCTAATTATGGAAATTGTCCTTATTTTACAGGCAAATATGGAATGTTTGTATGATGGTTACCGAGATTAATAGGTTTGTTCAACCCCTAAAATAGTCATATTTTCTGATTTTAGCTGAAAAATTAGATATTTTCAGGGCAAATAAAATATCTAACCTATTGAATTTTAACTTATTTTTTCATAATTAGGATTGCTGGTCAATTTTAGTTGACAATCAATTTTTAGTTGATTATATATTTTGCCTGCTTTTCTGAAGAGTATTTCTTGAAAGCTGGGGGAACTTGATGTTTTTGAGGCTTTTTTTGGATTTTAAAAGGTTTAAGGTAAAAAAGGAGGTGGTTGAATTGGTTTGTTCAACTGTTAGAGAAGGTGTGAATTGCCCATTTATGACTGCAAAGGGATGTAATTATAATGGTGGTATTTGCTGTGAAATTGATGAAAAGTGTAAAGGATGTAACCGCAGTACTGAATTTTCATCCGGATGGTACTGTACTGTATATCCGGATCCCTCTTTAAAATGGAAAAATGGGGACTGTAACTTTGCTTCTCATGTTTCCGCAGCATCAAATGCCACAAAAGCAAAACTTAATCCATTAAAGGCCTCCAAGAGAGGCAATAGATAATGTTGCGTTCAATCTACAGATAAACCCCGCCCAATTCAAATTGAGCGGGGTCTTATTTATTTTATATCTTCCTGATTTTTAAAGCTCTTTTCCCTTGACATTTTTCCCATCTAACCTGTAAGACCTCTCAGATATAAATTCGTAACACTTTAACTTTTTGAATCAGGGTTCAGAGATTTCTCCTGATTCCTAATCCACGGTCCTCGATCCCTGGAGCCACTTTTCGGAGGTTTTGTTTATGAATCCTATTTCAATACAGCTTAATAATGTTATTGATAAAGGGAATCCCTATATAATGGGGATGCTGTCTAAACTTGGTAAAAATCTTTTTTTCCCAAAAGGTATCTTGAGCCAGAGCGCAGAGGCAAAGGAAAAGGCTTATAAAATTAACGCAACAATCGGTATTGCTAAAGAGCAGGGTAGAACCATGCATTTTGCTTCGGTTGTATCGTCAATAAAGGAAATTCGTCCCAGAGAGTCATTAACCTATGCTCCATCATTTGGCATTCCTGCCTTAAGAAAGATATGGCAGAATTCTCAATTTGAAAAAAATCCTTCTCTATCCGGCAAATCAATAAGTATGCCTGTGGTTACATGCGGTATTACTCATGCCATCAGTGTATTTGCAGATGTCTGGGTGGATCCGGATGACGTTATAATATTACCTGACATGATGTGGGGAAACTATAACCTTATTTTAAATGTTAGAAAAATGGCAAGAATCAGCAAATATCCTGTTTTTTCAGAAAAAGGAGGATATAATCTTAAAGCCTTTGAGGAAAAGGTAAAGGATGAGGCAAAAAAACATGAAAAGATCATTGTTTTGCTTAATTTCCCGCATAACCCTACCGGATATACTCTTACCGAGAAAGAGGCGGACAGCATAGTTAAAATACTCGTTGATGTTGCAGAAGGGGGAACAAACATAATTGTTGTTTCTGACGATGCTTATTTTGGACTTTTTTACGAAGAAGGGATATTAAAAGAATCTATATTTGCGCGTCTTAGCGGGCAGCACCCCAGGCTTCTTGCTATAAAGCTTGATGGCGCAACAAAAGAAAATTTCGTATGGGGCTTGAGAGTGGGCTTTATTACGTACGGATGTCAAACTCAAAATGATTCCGCAAATATCTATGATGCTCTTGAAAGAAAAACCGCTGGAGGTATCAGAGGTTCCATATCCAATGCCTCACATCTTGGACAGTCTATAATATTAAAGTCTATGCAGCATGAACAATATCCTGAAGAGAAGATTGAGAAGTTCGAAATACTTAAAAATAGAGCGATGCGAGTTAAAGAAGTTCTTTCGGATTCCAGATACAAAGATGCCTGGGATGTATATCCCTTTAATTCAGGATACTTTATGTGTATCAAACTAAAGCTGATTAATGCTGAAAAGCTCAGGCTTCATCTTCTGGAAAAATACGGAGTCGGGCTTATATCCATGGGAGAATCCAATTTAAGAATAGCATTTTCATGCATGGAAGAGGATGATATCCCTGAGTTGTTCGATATCATATTAAAAGGAATTGAAGATTTAAGGGCAGGGATTAGGGATTAGGAGAAGTCCTCGAACTCTGATTCCTGTCACAAAAATGGCTATATTTATTAATCAATTTAAAAAAATCTTACAGTCCGTTAGCGGCAGGGAAAGATCTGTCAGCATAGCTCTTGCCGGCAAATGGACTCTTTATTTTATAGCAATTGGTGTTATTGCAGGTCTTGGCTCAATTGTTTTTCATTATCTATGCCAGCTTGGAATTCATTACTTTATGGATTTTATAGCGGGTTACAGACCTCCGTTCCCTGCCGGTGAGCATCATCCTCTGTCACCGACAACGACGCCCTTTAATAGATGGATTCTGCTTTTTCTTCCTGCTTTTGGAGGAATTCTGAGTGGCTGGCTTGTTTATACATTTGCGCCTGAAGCAGAAGGACATGGAACAGATGCCGCTATTGATGCCTATCATAGAAAAGGCGGCTTTATGCGAGGCAGAGTTCCAATTATAAAAACCATGGCTTCGGCCATCACTCTTACAACAGGAGGTTCAGGAGGCAGGGAAGGCCCTATAGCTCAAATTGGGGCGGGATTTGGTTCATTTCTTGCGACAAAGTTAAAGCTTTCCAACAGAGAGCGCAGGATAATGATGGCTGCCGGCGTGGGTGCCGGTGTAGGCAGTATTTTCAGGGCTCCTCTGGCTGGGGCACTTTTTGCTGCTGAGGTCCTATACAGAGATCCTGAATTTGAGTCGGAAGTTATAATACCTGCCGGAATTTCTTCTGTTGTTGCCTATTGCACGTTCTGCCTTGTTTTCGGCTGGGGGTCTCTGTTTGATTCACCGGATTTTAAATTTCGCAATCCGCTGGAATTAGGACCTTATATCGTTCTTGCTTTGATTCTTGTTGGTGTAGGTGTTTTTTATATTAAATCATTTTACAGTGTAACCAACTTTTTTAAATCATTAAATATTCCAAATCATATAAAGCCGGCTATCGGTGGACTCTGTACAGGCATAATAGGTTTCTTTTTGCCTCAAGCTTTGGCTTTTGGATACGGTTTTGCTCAGAAAGCAATTTTCAATGAGCTGACAATATCTTTTTTACTCTTTCTTGCAGTCGGCAAAATTTTAACAACATCATTTTCTATTGGTTCCGGAGGGAGCGGTGGTGTTTTCGGGCCTTCGATTGTAATCGGTGGAGCAGTAGGCGGTGTGGTTGGAAAAATTTTCAATCAAATTGTGCCGGGGGTCGTAACTCAACCCGGAGCGTTTGTAATTGTAGGTATGGCCGGCTTTTTTACGGCTGTTTCAAATACTCCTATTTCAACCATTATATTTGTAAGCGAGATGACCAATTCCTATCATCTGCTGTTGCCGAGTCTTCTCGTTTGTTCTGTGTCTTACCTTGCAGCCCGGAAATGGACTATTTATGAAAAACAGGTAAAAGGCAAGATAGATTCTCCGGCACATGCAGGCGATTTTTTTGTAGATATTTTGCAAACAATTAAGGTGAAGGATTTAATGCACCTTGTGAAAAAAGTAAATCTGATTCCTCAGGACATGCCTTTTTTGGATTTTAAGGAGTTTTTTTCAAAGACAAAGCAACATTATTTTCCTGTTACTGACCAATATGAAAGACTTATTGGAATATTTTCCAGTACTGATATCAGGGAGGTGCTCTTTTCGCAGGAAATCGAACAACTTGTTGTAATGCAGGATATTGCTACGCCTGATATAATTGTAGCTACAGCCTCAGAAGATCTTAACTCCGTACTTAGAAAGTTTACCATAAAAAATATAGACAGCCTTCCTGTAGTTAAAGATGATGACCATGGTATTCTTGTCGGAATGCTGAACAGGAGAGAAGTAATTTCTTTTTATAATCAGCAGGTACAGAAGATAAAAAATAAGGCAAAAAAAAATAATTAACACCTATGGTAATATTTGACGTGCATTAAAAACAGGCCGTGGGGGGGTGCTGTAGCTCCGGCTTTATTGCGGTCCATGGAAAGAAGTATTTGCTTGAAGTCGTCAGGTGTGATTTTGCGAAGCCCTGCATCTACAAGAGTACCAACAATATTGCGCACCATATGCTTTAAAAAACCATTCGCTTCTATTTCAAAGTAAAGATATTGATCATTTTTTTCCTTAATCTTTGCATCAATAATATTTCTTATTGTATGTGACCTTGGGCTTCCAGTTCCTTCAAATGCCTTGAAATCATGTGCGCCTATAATATGTGATACAGCGGATTCCATCGCATTAAGATCAAGCTTTTTGCGTATAAACCATGCATATTGCCTGCCAATAGCAACAGGTGTATAACAATTTAAAATTCTGTAACTGTAAATTTTGCTTTTTACATCATATCGGGCATGAAATTTTTCATCAACCTCCTTACATTCCTTTATAATAATATCATCCGGTAGGAGGCTGTTTAACCCTCTATAGAATTCTTTTGGCAACAAATTTGTATCGCAATGAAAGTTAGCTGCCTGCCCAAAAGCGTGGACCCCGGCGTCAGTTCTGCCTGAGCCTGTCAGGCTAACTTTATTACCTGTCATTTTCATTAAAGCTTTTTCAATTTCTCCCTGAATTGTACTCATATTTTTCTGCCTCTGCCAGCCATGATAGGAACTGCCGTCATATTCTATAGTAATTTTGAAGTTTTTAGGCATATTTAATTATATTGCTGGTCGTTTTTCTTCGGGTCTTGGAATTTTTACAATAAACTGTTCTCCATCTATATCGTTGATAAATTCAATGTTTGGCTGCTCTTCAAGTGACCGGGTTATTCCTGAACCTAACCCACTGTATATCATTATTTTACTGCAATAACTAACCAGTAAGTTATTACGGGCCACGGCATTTCCCAACTTAATATTTTCAATAGTCAAATTATTTGGCAATTTGCCCGGGCTGATTATTTCAATCCAATTATCAAAAATAAACAAACGTATCGGCGAATTTCTAAAATAGTCCCTGTGAACCAAAGCATTTTGAAGTAGTTCTTCAATTGCAACCTGGGCAATTTCTAAAATTCCCGGTGAGTTAAAATTCTGATCTTGTTGAGTATGCTTTAAATTATTTTTAAAAAATCGTACTCCGGCATCAAACATTTCAGGTATAGTTCCTTGTATGTTAAGGCTTTCCCGATAATCCTTACCGCCAATACTATTTCCAAAGAAGGAGACTGCTTTAATTAAAAAAACGGGTTTATATTGTTGGGGATTATTCCCAAAAAAAAGAAGTCCGCCAAGTGTAAGTTTTTTATTCTTTAATACACCCAAATTAATCAGCAACCGTTCATCAATATTGCTGACGTTCTTTTTTTGAGCAATCAGATAATTTTTAATTTTATCTAAATCAATATCTTTAATTGATGTATTTTCAACTATCATTTCATCTGCATATAAATTGCCAGAGCTTTGATAAAAGCGTAATATTTCATCTTTATCAGAAACCATCCGTTTGGTGGTTCCTTGTCTGATGTAAATAGCGCCTTTAGTATTATATGGTTTGTTACTCCCTTTTGGAATTGTAATTATTAATAGAAGTTTATTTTCTATCAAAGTTGTGTCAGTTATTATTTGCAAAAAGGGTCTGATTAAATCATTTGTTATATTTGCTATTTTTTTGTCAATATCATCAGTTTGTTTTTTTGTAAGTCCAATTATGCGGTGTGTATTATCCTGGATTCCAAAAATAATGATACCGCCTTCAGTATTGGCAAATGCTACAATTTCCTGAAGAAGAGCTTCCTGATGGATTGTGTCTTGTTTGAATTCAACTCTACTATTTTCTCCGGCTCTAATAATATCAATCAATTCTATATTATTAACAGCATTCACTTTTTTATACTCCATAATTCATATATATTTTTACGGCGGTTAAAGGCTTCTTCTCCGCCTTCCATTATTGTAACAATTTGTTTCTGAGTGTCATAATTATCAACAGTTCCATCATGAACTTCAATTTTTGATTCCGAATATTTGCACGAGATTATCTTTTCGCTGTCACCAAGAACCGGAATATTCGCATTATGTGTTGCAAAAATAAACTGCATATTGCCTTTTAAAGATTTTACCGCCTTTATAACATCTTCATAAATAGTCTGGTTATCCAGATCATCTTCCGGCTGATCAATGATAAGCACGTTAGTCTCTTTTTGAGCAAGAAGGAATAGTATCAGCGCTGTTGCTCTTTGTCCGAGAGAATGGTCTTTTAACGGTTTGTCATTATAGTTAATTGTAAACTTGTCTTCCACACGGAATGAAATTAAATCAAAAATATTGTTTTCAAACCATTTTTTAAATTCAGCTAATAAATTTTCACTTATAGTTAGATTAGAATTCAGATTTTTCATATTTCTGTATATTTCAATAAAATCTGTGTATGATGATTTAATTGAATTATAAGTTGCTTCTCTTATACCACTTCCCTTAAAAGTTTCTTTGAGTTTATTTAAAAATTTATCTTTTCTTCCTTTGTATTCAACTGTAATTGAAAGCGAATTTTCGTATTCATTAATTCTCTTTACCTCTTTTTCCAGTATCTTGTATTCCTCATGCCATAACTTGTTCAGTTTGGATATTTTTTCGTTTAAAGAAGCATTATATTCAATTTTTTTCTTTTCATACTTTTCTATCTCAATAAGCTTTAATCTGCATATTTCAATTTGACGATTAAGCTTGAGAAAGTCATCAGGATTAAGGTTCGGGATATCTATTTTTCTTTTAATTCTAGCGAAATCCTCTTTAAGATTTTCCTTTTTTTCATTTAATTTATTGAAAAGTTCAATAAATGCGGTTTCATTTTCTGAAGTATTTGCTTTGATTGCATTTAATTTATTGAATTCAATTGCAAGCTGCCTGAACAATTCATCAGCTTTGCTAAATATTTCTTTGTTTTCTTCAGACTCAAAACCGGTTTGATTAAAAAACGTTGCATAGTCATTTATCAAGGATTCAATTTCATTTTTAAATCTTGATATTTCACTTAAAGATTCCTTAAATCTTGATATATCGGAATCGAATCGGCTTTGTTGACGCAGTTTGTCTTCAATTCCTTTTTCTTTATACACAGAGATCCGGTATTTTGCTTTCTCGCTATCCTCATTTATCTCTTTCTTTAGTTCATCAATATTATCAAGTTTTTTAGAATTTGTAATAATATTGTCAATTTCCGCAATTTTAACGGCTATTTTTGATTTGATATTTGATAGTTTGTTTCCGATAAGTTTTTTGACGAGGTCTGCTTCAAAATCAATATTTTCATTTGAAAGATCTTTTTGGCCAAAATAAACCGGTTTTTTAAATACAGTATCAATAGAGGGCACATCTATACGATTTCCATTTTCATAAATATCTTCCTTTTGACCATATATTTTTTCGATCCGGTATTCCTTTTTATGTTCATTAACAACAGTAGTTATCACTTTGCCGCCACTTTTTAATACATGCTCAATAAGGCTGTTTTTATATTCTCTGTCACTTGCCTGATTGCCCAATGAAATTCCAAATGTGTAGCGAAGTATTTCAAGAATAGATGATTTTCCACTGCCCCTGATACCGATAAAACAATTCAATGCCGGTGACAGATCAACTCTTGTACCGTCAAGAAGACCTCCCTCGAATGAAATTGATTTAATATAGGAATTGTTTGTTACCGGTTTTTCCTTTGTCCTTATCCGATCGTTTATATCTGTCAGCGCATATTTTACCGCTTCGAAATTAAAATCACCAATTTTTATATATGTAATTCCCCCTTTTCCAATTGCATCAATGCCTTTTTCTGCATTATCAGAACCCTCAACACAAGCTAACTGTCTATTTGCTAATGAGCATAATCTGTCGTAATTGTTTCTGTGTCCGCTTTTCTGAACAGCCAGAACACGATGAAAAGATTCATCTTTTATAAAAGCATCAAGCGTCCTTCCTGAAAGAACGCTAAAAAGACCGCTGTCGGCATCAACATGCGCCATTACAATAAAATAATCATGATCTATTTGATTTAACTTGTCTGCTGTTTCATTTAAGTCGAAATTTGAATTCGGATATGGCGGTATATTGGCATTGGCAATTCCGTAAAAAGCGCTGTTTAAAAAGTCCTGAATATTATTTTCATGCCCTTTATACCATTTGTCATTAAATACGATTAATATGTGGATGCCTTCTTTGAGAGAAAATTCAATGCCGGGCAAAAGGTAGATATTGTTTTTCTCAGCCTGTTTTCTCAGTGTATTGAATTCATTTTTATCAAATTTATTGTGGTTGGTAATAACTCCAAGGCCGATATTTTCTGATTTAAGCTGATCAACATAGGCTTTCACAAAATCATTTTCATTACCATCATATTCAAATCCCTTATCAGCTCTTGTATGAAGGTGAAAATCAGCTTTTAGCCACACACTTCCGTTTTTGAAAGCACTCATACTTTCCTCCAATTTCACACCACCTTAAATTCAATGCCGGTATCCTTCATTTGCAGCAAAGTATTTGTTTTTAACTGGATAACCTGTCACAACGTATGTTCGCAAGCTGTTCTTCAAAAACATCATCCATTGAGTCAGCAAATTTTCTTATTGGATATTCTGAGCTGCAAGACCTGCAGAAAAGGTAAACACGACGTCACGATTTTTTTAGAACCAGTTTTTTACCGCATGTTAAGCAATTAGCAAAATGTTTTTTTACCACTTTTTTTCACAACTCCTTAAACCCGAAATTTAGCCAATACCCCAAGTTGAGTAAAAAATCGCTCAATTTAATTAATAATATCAAATTACAGTAAAATTCTATTGAGGTCAAACAACGAAATATATATTGTCAAAAGAGATAGTTTGCATTTATTATATAATTCAGGGATCAGGAGACTTTTTAGAGGGATTTCATATATGGAAAATTTAATATGTCCGGGATTTATGGCCGCAGGAGTAGCTTCCGGCCTTCAAAAGGCTGGTGAAAAGGATTTAGCCATTATTTTTTCAAAGATTCCTGCAAAGGTTGCAGGGGTTTTTACCAGCAACAAGATTAAGGCTGCGCCGGTATTACTTGATATGGAGCAAATTAAATCTGGTATTGGTCAGGCAATAATAGTCAACAGCGGAAACGCTAACTGCTGTACAGGCGATAAAGGATTGGATGATGCAAAAACTATGGCAAGATCTGCGGCCTCAGGTCTTGGAATCCCTGAAGACCAGGTTCTTGTGTGTTCAACAGGAGTTATAGGAGAGCCATTGCCGATTGATAAGATACAGCGCGCGATTCCCGGCCTTATTGATTCTTTGAAATCCGAAGGATTTTATGATTTTGCAAAAGCAATAATGACGACAGATACTGTCCCAAAAAGTGTGTCAAGGCAGGGTAAAATAGACGGTAAAATTTTTACAGTAATTGGCGTTACCAAGGGTTCCGGGATGATATGTCCTGACATGGCAACCATGTTATGTTTTATCTGCACAGATATTGATGCAGACCATGAATTACTTAAGAATTTTCTTGATAAAGCTGCTCAGCGATCTTTTAACCGAATAACCATAGATGGTGATACAAGCACTAATGATACAGCTATTATCATGGCAAATGGTGTTTCAGATGCAGTTATTAAAAGCTCTGAACATATGGATTATTTCCAGAATTTACTGGATGATGTGCTTATCGATCTTGCAAAACAGATAGTTAGAGATGGTGAGGGGGCCACAAAACTTGTCGAGATATATGTTAAGGGTGCTTTATCGGATAATGATGCGCATAAAATAGCCAATACTGTTGCAAATTCAAACCTTGTTAAAACAGCGCTTTTTGGTGAGGATGCCAACTGGGGAAGAATTATTGCTGCAACGGGAATGGCGAAGGTTCCTCTTGATCAGGGTAAGATAAATATATTTTTTGATGATGTTTTGATGGTAAAAAATGGTATAGGATGCGGGAAGGCCGTTGAAACCGAAGCTACCAGGGTTCTTGTGAAGCCAGAGCTAAGCATATCTATTGACTTGAACATGGGCAAAGGGTGCGCATCTGTATTTACCTGCGATTTTTCGGTTGATTATGTTAAGATCAATGCTGACTACAGATCGTAAACAAATAGTTGCGGTCAACCCGCAACCCGTAACCCGTATGATGCGACTTCAAAAATTTCTTTCATCTGCCGGATTTTGTTCAAGAAGAAAAGCAGAAGAACATATTAAGGATGGGCATATCAAGGTTAATGGCGAGGTGGTTTCTGCACTTGGGACAAAAATTGATCCGGAAACGGACAGTGTTAAAGTAAACGGGAAGCCTGTTGAAGCAAAGCATGATCTTGTTTATATAGCCCTGAACAAGCCAGGAGGTTATGTTGCAAGTTGCAGCCAGAAAGGAGATAGGATAGTACTTGATCTAATAAATATTCAAGCTCGTATCTATCCTGTAGGCAGGCTTGACAAGGATTCTATCGGCCTTCTGCTCCTTACCAATGATGGTGGGCTTCATCACAGGCTGTCGCATCCTTCCTTTGATCATGAAAAAGAATATGAGGTTACTGTATTTAAGCCTATTTCAGATGGCGCTCTTCAAAAAATGGCCAAAGGCATGCCTATGATGGGTACGAAAACCAGACCCGCTGATGTTAAAAGAATTTCTTCACGTGTTTTTTACATCATACTCAAAGAAGGTAAAAACAAGCAGATCAGACGTATGGTCAGGAAAATGGGGAATAATGTTGTTCGACTGAAGAGAATAAGGATTTCAAATATAAAACTCGGAAATCTGGCTGAAGGGAGCTGGCGTTATCTGACAAAGGAAGAGAAACAAGAACTTTTGTAAAACACAAAACCTGATGGAGAATAAGCTATGGTAACATTTGAATCTTTGCTTTCACGTAAGAGTAAAATTGCTGTTGTTGGTCTGGGATATGTCGGGCTTCCCCTGGCTGTTCATTTTTCAAAACACTTTGAAGTAGTCGGCTATGATCTGAAGGTTGATAGAATTAAAGAGCTTGAATCAGGTCATGACCGAACACTGGAGGTCTCTGAAGAAGATTTGAGTAAAGCTAAAATATTTTTCACCAGCGATCCAAAAACCTTGTCATCATGCAGCCTGATTATTGTTGCCGTGCCCACACCGATTGATGAGAATAGAATTCCGGATTTAGGACCTTTGATTGGAGCTTCAAAAGAAGTTGGGGGAAATATAGTTAAAGGATCATGCATTGTTTTTGAATCCACGGTTTATCCAGGCGCTACGGAAGAAGTCTGTGTCCCCATCCTGGAGCAGGAATCAGGGTTTATACTGGGGAGAGATTTTACCGTTGGTTATTCTCCGGAAAGAATAAATCCCGGCGACAAGGAACACACTCTTGAAAGTATAGTTAAAGTGGTTTCAGGCTCGGATGAAGAAACCGCGAATTTTTTGTCTGATGTCTATGGTACGGTAGTAAAGGCGGGGATCCACACGGTTTCTTCTATAAAAGTAGCAGAGGCGGCTAAAGTTATTGAAAATACGCAGAGAGATTTAAACATAGCGCTTATGAATGAACTTTCCATGATTTTTAATAAAATTGGAATAGATACATCAGAAGTTCTTAAGGCTGCAGGGACAAAATGGAATTTTCTTCCTTTCAGACCCGGACTGGTTGGTGGACACTGCATAGGGGTTGATCCATATTATTTGACTTTCAAGGCCGAATATTTAGGGTACCGTCCTGAAATGATATTAGCGGGCAGAAGAATTAATGATAATATGGGTAAATATGTTGCAGAACAGGCTGTCAGGTTGCTCATTAGAGCGGGTAGGCAGGTGCGTGGCGCAAAAATTGCGGTATTGGGACTTACCTTTAAGGAAGATGTGCCTGATTTGAGAAATACAAAGGTAATTACAATTATAAACGAGCTTAAGGACTACGGGATAAAAGTTTATATACATGATCCGCTGGCAGAAGCAAACGAAGCCAGAATGTATTACAACCTTGAACTGCAGCAGGATATTCAAGGGGTTGCAGGGGTTGATGGAGTTATTGTGGCTGTTATTCATAAACTATACAGGGAGATTGGTATTTCGAAAATTGCTGGTTTGTGTACGAATGAGACGCCGCTTGTAATGGATTTAAAGAGCGCTTTCAGCCTTGCTGAGGCAAAGGAACTTGGGATTACATATTGGAGATTGTAAGGATAGGCTGAAAGTTGCTGTAGCAGTTTAACCGCAGAGATCGTCTCAGATCAAGTAAAAAATCGTTCAATTTAGGTAAAAAGGAAAAAGGGAAAAATTATGAACTTCGGATTGAGCAAAGCTCTTGTTACTGGTGGGGCCGGCTTTATAGGGTCTCATCTTGTCGACACTCTTGTTACAGAAGGATGCGATGTGGTGGTTCTTGATGACTTGTCTTCCGGCAGTCTTTCCAACCTGAAACATGTAAAAGATAAAATTACTTTCTATCAAGGAAATATAAAAGATCAAAAAATTTTAATGAAAGCAGCTAAAAACTGCGAAGTAATTTTCCATCAGGCAGCAATGGTATCTGTAACAAAAACTGTGGATAATCCGGTTGATTCCGCATTTATAAACGACATGGGAACACTTTTTGTGCTTGAGTCTGCAAGACAAAACAAAGTAAAAAGAGTTGTTCTTGCAAGTTCAAGCGCTGTTTACGGAGATGACCCGTTTTTACCAAAACATGAAAACATGTCTCCGAAACCAATGAGCCCTTATGCCGTTCAAAAGCTAACCGGAGAACTTAATGCGCATATCTACCATGACCTGTATGGCATTGAAACAGTTTGTCTCCGTTATTTTAATGTATATGGTCCACGACAGGACCCATCATCACCTTATTCAGGTGTTATATCAATTTTCATGACCAGGGCTGTTTCAAAAAAACCTCCTGTAATATACGGCGATGGAAAACAGTACAGAGATTTTGTTTTTGTTAAAGATGTTGTAAAAGCTAATCTGCTTGCCGCAACAAAAGATGATGCAGCCGGACAAATATTCAATATAGGCACCGGCAAACAGGTTAGTATAAATAGTCTATGGGAGATGATAAGCCTTTTTTCCGGCTTAAAGGTTGAACCTGAATACACACCAATGAGGCCTGGAGATATTCTTGAATCAGTTGCAAGTATAGAACAGGCAAAATTGGCCTTGGGGTTTGAACCTGATTATTTATTTGAAAAAGGGCTTGAGATTACTTTTAAATGGTATAAAGATTCAAGGAAGTAGAGAATAGGAGTTAAAAATGGATTTCCAATTTAACAGAGTACTAATTACGGGAGCTGCCGGATTTATAGGTTTTCACCTTTCAATGAGACTATTAAAAAATGGTTGCCATGTTTCCGGTATCGACAACTTAAACACTTATTATGATGTAAAACTAAAGGAAGCTCGCCTTGAAAGGCTGACACAATTTGAAAAATTTTCATTTTACAAAATTGACCTTTCAGACAGAAAAAGTCTTGAAGTAATATTTAATAATACAAAGTATGATGTTGTGGTTAATCTTGCCGCCCAGGCTGGTGTCAGATATTCGATTGAAAATCCTCATGCTTATGTGGATTCAAATATTGTAGGTTTTGTTAATTTGCTTGAATCTTGCAGGCACAACGATGTGAAGCATCTGGTTTTTGCCTCATCCAGTTCTGTTTATGGAGCAAATACAAAAATGCCTTTCTCGGTTCATAACAATGTAGATCATCCTGTATCTCTTTATGCTGCTACAAAAAAAGCAAATGAACTAATGGCTCATGCGTACAGCCATTTATATGGCATGGCCTGCACCGGTCTAAGATTTTTCACGGTTTACGGTCCATGGGGCCGTCCGGATATGGCTCTTTTTCTCTTCACAAAAGCAATTCTTGAAGAAAAACCAATAAAGGTTTTCAACCAGGGCAAAATGCAACGAGACTTTACTTATATCGACGACATTACGGAAGGTGTTGTCAGGATAATGGCCAGACTGCCCGAACCAAATCCAGCATGGAACGGAGATACTCCTGATCCGGGAACATCATACGCAAGATATAAAATTTACAATATAGGTAACAATAATCCTGTTGAATTAATGGAATTTATTGGTGTGATAGAAAAAGTACTCGGCAAAAAAGCTAAAAAGGAATTTCTTGAACTGCAACCGGGAGATGTTCCTGCTACGTATGCTGATATTGATGATTTGATAAAAGATGTTGGTTTTAAACCTGAAACAACCATTGAGACAGGAATTAAACAATTTATTTTATGGTATAAAAAGTATTATGGCGATAGTGTTTAGGTATATAGGCTGAAGGCTTTTAGGAACAAACCACAAAAAATTCAGGACATTTGAGTAGTAACAAAGAGAGTCAAATATGGAAATAGAGACAGATATTCCTGGTGAACAAGAGTGTGTACAGCGGATTTTCAAGTGCACCAGCCACAATTTTGAGCCGGATATCGCAAGAAAACTGTGGCCAAGGATTTTACGGCACAAGTGGTATCTGTCCGAAAAGTTGGGCAGAGATGTGGGAATTAAGGTAGCCTCAATCGACTTCATTGAGAACGTTGAGCCGATGGGAGAAGATCTGCATGACGAAGAAAGGATTCGACTCCTCAGGAACCTGGGCGCCTATATGGTAGACCGATCGGTTTGGGATACGATATCCAATACTCAGCCGCCAAAACAAATCGTAAATAAAAGAATAATTCTTCCGTTCACAGCGACCAGTCTGGCGCTCAAGCACGGGGTAATTCCACCCCGGACTATCATTTTTTTTGGCCCTCCAGGTACAGGTAAAACGCACTTTGTGAAAGCTATCGCAGGAGTGCTTCAGTGGTGGTATATTGAGATCAGCCCCAGCACCCTATTGGCCGATGGAGAAGAACGCATGGGAGCCAACCTCAAGCGAT
>Ga0209013_10002180_pt1 | contig 17847 bp, 15 predicted proteins | sample Cruoilmetagenom2_FD_187291 | JGI IMG/M metagenome (GOLD analysis project Ga0209013, IMG submission 187291) | Oil polluted marine microbial communities from Coal Oil Point, Santa Barbara, California, USA - Sample 2 (SPAdes) (version 2) | ecosystem: Environmental > Aquatic > Marine > Oil seeps ...
GAGTCGTACTTGACAGTACGTCGAGCACCCCGAAGTGAGAAAACACCGCTGGGTGCAGTGCATCGCCGGCCGCAGCAGAAAGCTGGTGAGAAATGCGGGCTTTGGCCTGCGATTCGACGATGAGCGGTTCGGCGCGAGGAGAACTCCGTTCCGATTCGAACGTACTACAAGGCGGGAAGTCGTTGCCGGTGTCGGTGCCGCGACTTTGACGCTCCCGACCGGAGCTTCGCAGTCGGCGCGGTGGTTGCACCGGCATGGAGCTTGGTTTGGTTGAACATCGACAAACTGTTTTTCCCCGCCCTCTCAGCCAGGGTGAGCAGGAGCTTGTCGAGGTTCTCCTCGGCGCGGCGCGAGCCGGTGCGCGACGCTACCTCGGTCAGGTTGAAACCGTCGAGGTCGTCGGCGGTTGCCGGTGCGGCTGCCCAAGCATCGATCTCGCGATTCCGTCGGGTCCTCGGGATGGGGCGCCGAAACCGCTGGTTCTCGGTGATGCCGAATCGCCGGAGGGGGCGCCGGTCGGCGTCATACTGTGGGTATGTGGCGGCGCGTTGAGTGGTCTCGAGATTCATCCCTGGGATGGAATGGGCGCCATCGGTCTGCCGCGCCCCGAGACCCTGACCAACCTCAGAACCGGCAACGATTGACCCGACAGGAATGACACCGACGGATCAAACCGTCGAGGCACGGTATTCTGTTTCGCGAAGCTGACACCGGGAGGACGATCATGGGTGAAAACAAGGCAAAGGGGTGCGGCTGCTGTGGGGGAGGGATCTTCGGGAGCGTGGGCGCGGTGCTCGCCGCCCTTCTCAGCTGGAGTGTTAACCACAGTATCCTGTGGGCGCTGATCCATGCGTTCCTGAGCTGGTTCTACGTCCTCTACCATTGGATTACGTATGGGAACACCCTTTCTTGACAGTATCGGAAAATGGATTGGGCGTCTGATAGGCATTGGCATGCTGTTCTCAGCAGTCGTGGATTGAAACCATAAGTTGTCGGACCGGTTGAGTCAGGAATTTCCGATGAATATACCAACCGACTGGAGGAACTCATGAAGAAGGTCGTCATGGTCGCCCGATTGCTCCTTGGCTTGATATTCACCGTGTTCAGCCTGAATTTTTTCGTCCCATTTCTGCCGGCGCCCGAGATGACTGAAGCGGCCGGGTCGTTCTTTGGCGCCCTGCTCGCATCGGGCTATTTGGTGCCGGTGCTCAAGGTGACCGAGCTGGCTGCGGGGATCCTATTGCTCGGCGGTATTCTCGTGCCTCTGGCACTGACCTTGCTGGCCCCGGTCGTGGTCAACATCGTGCTCTTCCACGTCTTCCTCGACCCCGCGGGGATGCCGATCGCGATCCTCGTGTTGGCGCTCGAGGTCTTTCTCGCCTGGGGCTACCGGGATTCGTTCAAATCCGTGCTCAACCCGCGCGCAAAACCAAACGCGCAGTAAAGAAGTTGAGAGTTAAGGGTCAGCGATCGAGCCGATTCGAGTCGAAGCCAACTCTCAACTCTCAACTGCTAATTGACCACGCCCGACTCACCGAGATTCTGCTCGGCGAAGCCGAGCACCCGGTCGTAGTTCTCATAGTCCTGACAGTGGCGTTGCAGGAGATGGAAAACGTCGGTCGCCTTGTCGATCTCGCCGACATCTCCGAAGGCCACCATGAGCTGCTCCAGCGACTCACAATCATAGCGCCGGATGAATGCGGCGGCCTCCGAGAAGACGACCGCATATCCGGTCTGGTTGGTCCAGCTCAAACAGAGGGCGAGGAATGTGTAGATATGACCGATATAGGTCTCGTCGTAGACCTCGTGCATGTATGGCAAACAGCGGAGGAAGGCCCCGATCGCTTCACCATAGCGGTTGTCATCGAAGAGGATGACGCCCAGGGTGTAACAGGATTGACAGTAGACGCTGAGCACCTCGTCAAAGGTCGGAAGATAGGCCTTGTACGCGGGGACAGATTCTTCCAAGATCCTCCGCGCGCTGTCGACCTCCTCGAGATCGAAGTGGATGGTGCCGATCAGCCCGAGGAGAAAGCTGCGCCAGTTGATCTCAGTTTCGAGCGCGAGGAGCTCGTGAAGATCATCGATGTCGGTGTTGTCGGCCGTCCGTTCGTCCATCCGCTCGATGGCGCGTTCAATACCCGCTGCGACACGGCCCGTCTGGTCGCTTCCGGTGTACCACTCTGGAATCTGCATACTCGATACTCCTCCGCAGCGCGAAGAGTGTAGCTCGAAAACGGACCGATCTCCACCGCCTTTTAGCGGGCCAGTCGGCAGGAGATGAGATATAATCTCAATCCACATGAAATGTAAAGACGGCAAATCCACCGCAAAGCCCAAGCCCGGGCGTTTCCGATGCAAGGACTGTGGTGCGGTCGTCAAAAAGAAAAAAGAGGTTTGCGAACCGAAGAAGATCAAGTGAAGACCCGAATCACAAAAAAAAGCGCCCATGCCTCCGTATCGCCGACTGATTCGACCACCCTTCGGTATGGCATGGACGCCTAGTGCCGAACTTTCAGTATACGACACACCGGAATCACAGAGATCGGAGGCCTGCCGCGGTATATTCACTACCGGCGGCGGGATCGTCCTGCTGAAACGGAGCATCATGGAAAATAATCACGTCGAGGTACGGTATAGGGGCACGGTCCACCGTGTGGAGTCCGGAATCCGGGTGGACGATTTTCTTCGCAGCATCAACGGGGAGATTCCGGACAGCGTTCTTTCGGCCCTGGTCAACCGCCGGCAGGTGATGCTCGATTTTCCGCTCCGCGGAGAGGTCGACCTCGAGCTGGTCAGCTTTGGGGACCGGGAAGGCGAGTCGGTCTACAAACGTTCGGTGAGCCTGATGCTCTACGAGGCATGCAGCGAGCTCTTCCCCGACGCGCGAACCGTGATCGGGCAGTCGCTGGGCAACTGCTACCACTACCAGGTTCGGGGCGAGCATCCCGCCCTCGAGGAGATGGCGCCGGCCCTCGAGGATCGGATGCGGGAGCTGTATCGCGAACAACGCCCGTTCCGGCGCAACACGGTGACCATCGAGGAAGCGGAGAAATACTGCCGGGTCCATCGCTGCGACGACAAGCTGCTGTTGCTTGCGACGCGCCGCTCGTCAACGGTTCACACGATCACCTGCGGGGGTTTCGTCGATCTCGCATATGGGCCATACGCGCCGCATACCGGTTGTTGCCCGACCTTTGGCGTCATGCCGTTCGAGGATGGTCTGCTGCTGCGCTTTCCGCGCCGTGCCGATCGCTCCCACCTACCACGATTCACGCCCCGCCCTCTGCTGTTCAAGACCTATGTTGAAACCCGTAGCTGGCAGGAGGTGCTCGGCGTTCAAAATGTGGGGCAACTGAACCAGCTCTGTCTCAATGATGAGATCGCCAACATCATTCGCATTGCCGAAGGGTTGCACGAAAAAAAGATTTCACAAGTGGCCGACGAGATTCTCTCTCGTCGGCCGCGGGTTCGACTGGTGACGATTGCCGGTCCCTCGTCGTCGGGCAAGACGACCTTTGCCAAACGGCTCGGAGTCCAGCTCCGGGTCAACGGCATCGAGATGGTTTCGCTGTCCCTCGACAACTACTACGTCGACCGCGACGAGACCCCTCGCGACGATCAGGATCATCCGGACTTCGAGTCCCTCGAAGCGATCGATCTCGAGCTGTTCCACCGTCACCTCGCGGAGCTCATGGGGGGCGGGGAGATCCTCACGCCCCGCTTCGACTTCGTCACCGGCGCCCGCAAATCCGAAGATGCGTGGAGCAAGATGCGCCTTGAAGACCACCAGGTGCTGGTGGTGGAAGGGATTCACGGTCTCAACGACCGGTTGACGCAATCGGTGCCGCGCAATCAGAAGTACCGTATCTTTATCTCGGCGCTGTCGCAGCTGGCCATCGACAATCAGAACCGGATCTTCACCTCCGATGCGAGGTTGATCCGCCGCATTGTTCGCGATCACCTCTTCAGGGGTTTCACCGCCGAACGCACCATCGATTTGTGGGAGCGTGTGCGGCGCGGCGAGGGTCGCTGGATCTTCCCCTTCCAGGAGCAGGCGGACGTGATGTTCAACTCGGCCCTGGTCTACGAGCCGGCGGTTCTCAGACCCTATGCGGAGAGGTTCCTCCTCCAGGTGCCGCGAACCAGCACGGCCTACACCGAGGCCTACCGATTGCTCAAGGGCCTGTCGCTGTTCGTCCCGATCTTCCCAAACGAGGTGCCCTACACCTCGATTCTCCGGGAGTTCATCGGCGGCTCGACGTTCAGCTACTAATCGTGCAGCGGAAAGAGCGCGCCGCTGCGGTTGCCAACCTGCTCGAGGGCGAGTACCCCGACGCCCGGTGCGAGCTCGATCATCGTTCGCCCTGGGAGCTGCTGGTGGCCACGATGCTGTCGGCGCAGTGCACCGACGCCCGTGTCAATCGCGTGACCCCGGATCTCTTTGCCCGCTGGCCGCAAGCGGCCGATCTGGCGGCGGCGACACAAGAAGATGTCGAGACTGTGATTCGGTCGACCGGGATGTACCGGCAAAAGGCGGCCTCGCTGCGGGCGACCGCTCGGATCATTGCCGAGGAGCATGGCGGCGTTGTGCCGTCGGAAATCGAGGCTCTGGTGAGGCTTCCGGGCGTCGGCCGCAAGACCGCAAAGGTGGTTCTCGGCGAGGGCTTCGGCATCGCTGAAGGGGTGACGGTCGACACCCATGTGCGTCGTCTGGCGCGACGGCTGGGCCTTACCGATTTCGAGGATCCGGAAAAGATAGCTGCCGAGCTCGAGGAGCTTCTGCCTCGAGGCCAGTGGATCGCCTTCTCGACCAGGATGATCCACCACGGGCGGCGGGTTTGCTCCGCACGGTCGCCACGGTGTCAGAGGTGTGTGCTGGCGGAGGTGTGCCCAAGGATGGGCGTTGAGACATTGGAACGTCAGAACGTTGGACGTTAAAACATTGAGCTTTTGAGCTTTCGGAGAAAAACCTGGCCAGTTCTCAATTCTCAATTCTCAATTTTGAATTCCCACCCAGCCCCCAGAGGACCGGGAGGGTGGGCGGGAATTGAGAATTGAGAACTCAAAATTGAGAATTCCGCTTTCGGGCGAGTGGGTGGGCGGAACGTTCAAACGTTTAACGTTCTAACGTTCAAACGTTTTAAGATTCCGGCTGCCTTCTCCACCGCCGATGCATCCATACCCACTGCTCCGGGTAGTCGCGGATCTGGCGTTCTACGGCCGCGGTGGCCGAGGCGGTCAGCTCCTCGACCTTGTCCGCGAGCGTACCGTCGGTCGGCACTGGTAGGGGAGGGTGGATCACGCCCTTGTGGGTGCCGTCGGCGCGCCGGTGGATGAAGCCGGGGAGCAACGGAAACCTCATCCTGATAGAGAGCATTGCAGCCCCGGACGGAGTCCACGCGGGACGGCCGAAGAAGGGTACGAAGACCCCCGGAACGTCCTTTATGTCCTGATCGATGAGGAGAGCGGTGACCTGGTTTCGCGCCAGGGCGCGCGCGAGCCGGCGGCCGGCCGCCGGTCCCCGCGGCACGATCTCGGTGCCGAAGCGGGTGCGCATGGCATTGACGAGATGGTCTAACCGCGGGTCGTCCAACTCTCGAACGGCGGTAATGAGCGGTACCCCTGTGATCGGTAGAAGGGCGCTGAGCATTTCCCAATTGCCGCAGTGCCCGGTTGCGAACATGGCGCCGCGGCCGCCCTCGAGCGCGGTGCCGAGGTGCTCCATGCCTTCAATCTCGCAGATGGCCTCGATCTGGGCCGGTTGAGCGCGCCACAGCCAGGCGACCTCGGCCAGCATGAGACCGAAGTGGCGGACACAGCCGGCTTTCAACGCGTCTCGTTGGTCCTGGTCGAGCTCCGGAAAAGCAATCTCGAGATGGGAATCGATCCGGCGCCGGCTGCGGGGCAACAGCTTGAACGCCGCCGCGCTCAGTTGCGGTCCGATCGCGCGGCCCAGCCGCAGGGGGAGACGACCGCCGACCCCAAGAAAGCTCCGAAGACCCAGATAGAGCGCAAGACCACCACCACGAGACGGCATGGTGAGAGTGTAGCCGGTCCTGCACGACGACCCGGCACCCGGTTAACCACAGAGGCACAGAGAAAACAGAGACCATCCACTCACGCAACGGAGAAACCGCAGATCACGCAGATAGACGCAGATCATCGCATGGACAGGGGTGGCGTTAATCTGCTCACGAGGCGAGCCGACGCCACTCGAGCGTCCGGGTTTCTGAACCGCAAAGACACAAAGCACGCAAAGAGCTCATCACTGATGTGATGGGGCAGTGCCGATGATTGACGGCGGAACAGGCGGCGATCTGACGATCGCCGCCTCCCGGCGGGAAGCACGACTGCTCCGAACGCAAGCGTTCGTCACAGCCGCGCTTCCCCCCGGGACGACGTGCCCGGGGCGCGTCGGTTCCGCCTGCCCTTTCTCATTTTTTGAAAGGCGTGGTGCCGTTCATCCAGCAACAAATGATGAGGAGTGGCGAGGGCTGCGCTCTTCGAGAGCGCAGGCCGCTGGGTGGGGCCTCCGCGACGATCGCTTGCGATCGGAGTGGTGTCCCCGCCACGCGGTCCCCGACCGTCGTCCGACGACGGCCGGGACCTCGCCATGCGCTCGAGTTTCAGGAATGGCCATCTGCGTCTATCTGCGTGATCTGCGGTTTCTCCGTTGCGTGGGCGGGCTTTGCGCCTTCGCGTTCTTGGCGTCTTTGCGGTTCAAAACCGCGATGCCTTTGTGTCTTCGTGTCTTCGTGTTTGCGATGTGGATGGGTAATTGAGAATTGAGAATTGAGAACTGAGAATTCAGTGGTCTCCGTTCCACGCCTCGATGCGGGAGATGGTCGCGGGGCCCTCCTCGACCTCGACCGTGTCGCCGACTGCGCTACCGAGCAGCCGTTGCGCGAGGTCGGAACCGTTGGCGTAGATCCGACGTTCGAGATCGGCATCCCAGACGCCGAGGATTGTGACGGGCTCGATCGGCTCTCCGCTCGCTGTTTCGAGGTGGATGAGGGTGCCGAGGTTCACGGTCGACGTGTCGGCGGCGCCGGGTTCGAGGATCCGCACAACCGCCAGCTCCTCCTGGACCTTGGCGGCGCGCGCCGACTGCAGCTCCTGTCGGTCACGAAGCATGTGGTACTCGAAGTTTTCGCGCAGGTCGCCCTCGGCGGCGGCCGCGTGGATTCCCTTGAGGGTCTTTGGAATCTCCACCTCGAGGAGCGTTCGGAGCTCCTCCCGCTTGCCGTCGATCGCTGCGCGGGTGGCGGCCAACACCGGCTCAACATGGGTGGTGGGCGCGTCCTGCCTCTGAGCGGCCGCCTGCTCGACCAACCGCGCTCGCTGCGGTTCCACCGTGTCGATGCGGGAGATCCTCTGGCTGAACCGCATTGCCTGTTGGGAGCTCGCCGATTCCAGCAGCAGCCGGATCGCGACCCGGCCGCCGTCGAGCAGACTCTTGGCCCGTCCCCGAAAAGACGAGAACTGTTTGCGGATCAGGGTGTCCGGGAGCTTCTCGAGGAGTGATGGCGTCATACGCGCTCTCACGGTGTCTGGGCAATCCTCCTCGGTCATGGCCTCGCAGGCCCAGATGAACTGGGTGGGGTGGTCGCTGTGGTTGCGGAAGATCGCCTCGAGGGCCTGATCGACGAGGTCTGAATGTCCATCAGCTTCGAGACGGCCGGCGATTCTGTCCAGCAGCTGGGCGTTGTCCTCGTGCAGAAACCATTCGCTCCAGATCCGAGGCCAATCCTCCGGAAGGGAGTCGGCGATGGACTCGAGGGCGTCCGCGCGAGCGGCGCGATCGCTCACCCCGGTCAGCAGCGCCAGTGGGTCGGCGTCTTCGAGCAACCGCCGCCGGCAGGAGTCTGCGGTTTCGGCGCCGTCCGGAAGTCCGGAGAGAATCCCTGAGATGTGCCACGCGAGCCCCGGATCCGATGCCTCGATTTCGGCCAGGGACTCTTCGAGAACCGCCGCGGCCGCGCGGGCGGCGTCTCCTCCACGGTCGGCGAGGCGTCGTGCGGCGGCCGGCTTGTCCGCCGGAGACGCGGTTCGAAGCTCCTCGAGGAGCGCCTCGTCGGCGCCTTCAGCACTGTGGCTGACGGTGTAGCGCAGTCGGGAACCCGAGCCCGAGCTCAGGACCCGTGGGTGCTTGCGGGCCTTGGCCCACCAGGATGTCCATCGGGAGGCCGGCACCAACCCGTCGAGGGCGTCTTTGATCGCGGCCACGCCCGACGGCTCGCCGAGACTTTCCAGCACTTCGACAATGGCTTCGCCCGGCGACTCCTCCACGAATTTGGCGAGCTTTTCCGGATTCTCGACCTTTTTGCGGCGAAAATCACCCTCTGGTAGGGGTCGCAGATACCGTCTGACTGCCCCGAATGGCACCGATACCGGACGGCTTCCACCGAGATCGACCTTGATGTTTTCGAGTTCGAGATTGAGGTCCACCACCCGGCCAACGCCCTTGCCGACGACCTCGACCACGGTTCCCAGATCGTGGTCCAGCCAACATCTGGCAATGTCGAGCTCGTCGAGCGGTCGTCTCGCCGTGGCGACGGGGTGATGCTCGAGAACGGCCGCCAGCGACGGGCTGTCTGCGCGTGCGTCCTGTAGGCTGTGGACCAGTCGCTCGAGCAGCTCCGGGGAGGGTTTCGACTCGGTCAACCGGGTGAGCTCGCGGAGGGTTTCCAGGGCGTCCGCCGTGGCGCGGGATTCCTCGAGGGACTCAGCGAGGAGATCGAGAAGGGTGCGGGCGAGGTTTTTTCTGCCGGCCTTCCAGATCAGGCGCCGAACCTCGAAGAGCTCGGTGGTGGGGATCGGCGTCTCTTCGAGGGCCTCCAACCACAGCTCCTCGATCCGGTCCCAGTTTTCGGTCTCAAGCGCTTCGGCGAACTGCGGTCTGATCTCGACGGTCTCCGTCATCCACTCTCTCCAATACCCTTTACGGATCGAGAATTGTAGCAGCCTCGCCAAACTGTCCGAACACCCACGTCGCAAACACCAAGACACAACGACCATCCACCCACGCAACGGAGAAACCGCAGATAACGCAGATGGACGCAGATCATCGCATTGGCTCGGGTGCCTCTCTCTGCTTTCTGGGAGAGCCGGAACCACCCACGCGTCCGGTTTCTTCCGTTGGTTGGGTGGGCTTTGCGTCTTCGCGTTCTTGGCGTCTTTGCGGTTCAATAATGGGCGGCTGCCGGCATTCCGAATTCAGAATTCCGAATTGCTGACGGCCTTCGGCCGTCGCGAAGCACCGTCGCCAGCGCGTGGCTCATGACCTCCTCCTTCGGATGAGGCCTGAGTTCACTGCGCTGCCGCCGGCGGTTTCCGAATTCACTCAGCCCTTGGCCTGGGTGGTCGGGATGTGGAGGACGTCGCCGGGGTAGATGCGGGAGGTCGAGAGCCCATTGGCTCGGCGTAGTTCGGAGGTTGAAACCCCGAAGCGGCGGGCGATGTCGTACAGAGTGTCGCCCTTCCGGACCTTGTAGGTGTTGGACCCGCTTGCGGTGCGCACCGGCGCCGAACGGTGGACTGGGGCGGGGATCCGCAGAATCTTGCCGGGGTAGATGCGGGAGCTGGACAGCCCGTTGGCGCGGCGCAGGGCGGTGGCCGTGACGCCGTGGGCGAGGGCGATATCGTACAGGGTGTCGCCGGAGCGCACCGTGTGGGTCGAGGCGATGGCATCGTGGCTGGCGGCGGCACGCATGGGCGCCGGGCGCGATGCCTCGTCCGGGATCGTCAGTCGTTGACCGGGGCGGATGACCTGGTTGCGGGCAAGACCGTTGGCGGCGCATAGGCTGTCCACCGAGATCGAGAATCCGCGAGCGATGTCCCACAAGGTGTCGTTTCGCTGCACGACGTACGATCCATCATCACCGGTCCGCAGCGGTTGTCTGCTGGCGACCTGGGTGTTCGTGCCGAAGCGGGGGACGACGAGGCTCTGACCCGGGCGGATCAAGCTGCCGCGGAGTCCGTTGGCCTGGCGAATCGCGCTGACGCTCGAACCGTATTTGCGTGCGATGACATACAGGTTGTCGCCTTGGCGGACGACGTGGATCATTCGCGGCGCCCACGTATCGCGCGGGTTCTCATCGAGGACCGTCTGAGCGTCGGCGGCCGTTCCCGGTGGAAGACGAAGGGTTGTGGTCCCCCGCGCCGGCGTGAGATCACGTCGGATGGCGGGGTTGAGTTCGCGCAGATCATCGAGCGGGATGCCGGATTCTGACGCCAGGAACTGGAGGTCGAGAGCATCCGGAACCTCGATGTTGTCATAGTTCCATGGGGTCTCCTGCGGCGCCGTAAAGCCGTATCGTGCCGGGTTTTTTGCGACGATGACCGAGGCGATGAAGGCCGGCACGTAATTCCGGGTCTCGCGCGGGAGGTACCGCCGGAGAACCCAAAAGTCGGTGCTTCCCGAGCGGCGAACCGCTCGACGAACGTTGCCGGCGCCGGAGTTGTAGGCCGCAAGGGCGAGGTACCAGTCGTTGAACTCGTTGTGCAGATCGCTCAGATAGGCGACCGCTGCCTCGGTGGAACGAACCGGATCCCGCCGTTCATCGACGAGCGACCCGATGTCAAGATTGTAATGGCGTCCGGTGGACGAGATGAACTGCCACATGCCGTGCGCCCGTGCCCGCGAGTAGGCCTTGAGCGAGAATGCGGACTCGATGAGAGGAAGGTACGAAAGATCCTCGGGCAAGCCGGCATCCGCTAACTCGGCACGGATCATCGGCAGGTAGGCGCCGGCACGCCCGAGTCCGACCTCGATGCGTTGGTGGTACTCACCGGCGCCGGACATTGCCTCGAGAAAGCTCTCCACGGTCTGGTTGAGGACGAGCGGAAAATCGCTCGGCGGCAGTGGGCCATCCTCGGCGGCCGCCTCTTCGGGACCCTCTCCAATGAAGAGATCGATTGGCGGCAGGATCACAAACTCTTCGGTTTCTTCCAGCCCCCCGTCCATCGGCAGGATCGAGGCCTCGATTTCATTCGCCTCGTCGATGAGTTCGGCGAGATAATCCAGGTACTCCGGCCGGGGCCGGTAACCCGCCGGGGTGGCCAGCACCTCACACAAGGCTTCGTCCGCCCGCGTTATTGCCTCCTGGGGCAATCCTTCCGCCTGGAGTTGCTGTGCCGACGCCATGAACGCATCCGCACGTTCTCGGGTCAGCTCCTCCCAACCGACATACGATTCCGAAAGGTGTTCGGCGGCGGTCGTCAGCTCGGTCGACGGTTTCGGGGACGAGCTGCAGGCGGCGATGACCAGCGCCGATGTCCCGAGAGACAGCAGACGGGCGCTCGATCGTGTGATGAATCGGTTCAAAGGAGGTTTTCCAGATCGAGCGAGAACCTGAGGCACAGTTTCTTGAGCGATTCTGCGTCCTCCACTTCGAGAGAAACCGGGTCAAATGTGTGAATGGTGTCGCCGCCCTCGCCCTGGATGCGAATCGCCACTTGCAGACCGCGCATGTTCTTGAAGATGTCCGAGTTCAGCGCCTCGTCGATCGTTCGCTGCAGCTTCCGTACGTGATCAGTGTCGGCAGACAGCAGCGAATCAAGGTCGAGGTCCGGGGTCGTCGCCTTGTAGCTGTGACCGCCGTTTGCCATGGTTGCTTGTTTCCGCAGTCCATCGAGCTCGGCGAGGATGTCCATGTGATTGCTGACGTGGACATGCTTGACCGGAGGTGGAACTTCCAAGCCGGGTCTGGACTCGGTGTCGAACTCGACCTCGATCACAGCGGAGTCTTCTTCGACGGGTCCTCCCATATCCGGCGTGTCCTCGGTGACCTCGGTAACCTCCGCATCGGGGAATGGTTCTCCGATTTCGTCGCCGGTGGGACCTGCTGCCTCTGAACTTTCAGCGGCGGGTTCGGCATCCTGGGGAACTTCTTCAGTCGGGGGCTCGACAGAAAGTGGACCCGCCTCCACCGGCGGAACCGGAGCTTCCGATGCCATTTCCGCGGACGTCTCGTCCTGGTTTTCTCCAGCGCCTTCCGCGGCTGCTTGGGCGAGCGACTGGGCGGAGATCGAGGGCGCCGGCCGCGGCGGTCTGACCGGCCGGACGGTCGACGAACCGATCACGCCCTTGGCGGCGGTCGGCGTTGGGGACGACATCCGCGACCGCAGATGTTTGAGGGTGATCTTGGTGATCTCTTTGAGGGTCGTGATAACCCCGTCGCCGTTGACCGCAGAGGCCTCGTTGAAAGGGAACGCACCCTTCGGGTTGAGGTCGGCGTTGAGCTCGTCGATGGTGAGGATGTTGCTCAGATCGCGCTTGTTGTATTGGAGAACGATTGGAACCTCGGATGGTTCAAGCCCGAACTCCTCGAGATTCTCGACCAGGCTGGCGAAGCTCTCCAGGTTGGCGTCGCGCATCGGGCGCTGCGAGTCGGCCACAAATACCAATCCGTCGACGCCTTTGAGCACCAGCTTCCGCGTGGTGTTGTAAAAGACCTGGCCGGGCACAGTGTAAAGTTGGAGACGCGTCTTGAAACCGCCGATGGTTCCCACCTCGATCGGCAGGAGGTCGAAAAAGAGCGTCCGGTCGGACTCGGTTTCGAGCGACACCATTTCACCGCGCGAGCTTGGAGAGGTCTTGGCGTAAATATAGCTGAGATTGGATGTTTTCCCACACAGACCAGGACCGTAATATACGATCTTGGCAGCCATTTGCATCGTCGCCCAGTTAAAGAAAACCATGGTATAGTTGCGACCGGTCCGCAACTCCCAAACTAACACACCGCCCTCCAACGGTCAATCTCCACAGTTGGTTGCGGGTTGCAGATCGAGGCGCTTGGTGTTCCATGGCAGGGTTCATCGCCGACCGGTGATGTGGGCGATGTTACAATGATCCGGGTTGATCCGAACGACCCTGAAGGCGGAAGCAGTTGCGGTTTTCGTGACCGACGGGAGGACGCGGGTCAACGGATGATTGAGTGGGAGAAATAGATGGAGTTGAGCACGAGAGCGCTTTCCGTTCTCTGCGCCATAGTGGAGTTGTACATTCGCTCGGGCGATGCGGTTGCGTCGCGACAGGTGGCTCGACACTCCGGTCTCGGGCTGTCGTCGGCCACAATACGCAATGTCATGGCCGAGTTGGAGGACGGGGGTTATCTGAGCCGATCTCATCCATCGGCAGGCAGCGTTCCCTCGGATCGTGGGTTCCGCCACTACGTGGACACCATCGATCGGTCGGGCACCCTGCCAGCGGCTGCCCGGCGTGAATTGACACTTTGTGTGAACTCGAGGCGACGTGAGTTCGTCGAAGGGATTGACTGGGTGGCTCAGCTGGTCGCCGAGGCGACCAACGAGGCTGGGGTCGCGGTTCGGCCCATAGGTGACGGACCCATCCTGGAGGCGATATCGCTGGTCCTGCTCGATCATGGGCGGGTGTTGGGAGTGATCGTTACCGACGACGGCACCGTGGAGAAACGTATCCTCGAGTTCGACCGGGACAGAACCCGGGAGGAGCTCCAGACTTTGTCAAACATCCTCACACGGCTCCTGTCCGGAACCTCGCTCGAGGCCGTCGAAGGGCGTTTCGATCGTTTAATCGGCGCCGGTAATATGCCTGAAATCAGCGATATGCCTGTGGATACACGCGAAATTGTGCGCCAGCTGTTCTCGATCGAAGAGAGCGATGTCGAGGTGCGCGTCGCGGGTACCGACAACCTCCTCGCCACTGCCGATTTCTCGGAGATCGACAGGGTGCGATCGCTGCTGGCCATGCTGGAGGACAGGTCGTGCATCGCGAAGGAGTTTCGACGCGTCTTTGCGCACGGCCGCACCCAGGTATTGATCGGTGAGGAATCGGAGGCAACGGCTTCGGGCAGCCTGGGCATTGTTGCAACGTTGTACTTCAGGGACCAGCGGCGTGCCGGTGCGGTAGGTGTTGTCGGTCCTCGCCGAATGGACTATCGGAAAATCGTCCCGGTCATCGAGTTTATTGGCGACACGCTGAGCGAAACGTCACGCGCCCAATGAGTGATATTCACCGACAGTCTCATGTCACACATGGGTGGGAAATATTCTGGAGCGATCGATGAACGATGAAAAGGACCTCTCCGCGGACACCGGCAGCCCCGATGACGAGATCGAGATCGAGTTTGTCACCGAGGAAAAGGACCTGACCCCCGTGGTTCAGGAGCCGGAACTGCTGGAGGCTGCGGATGCCTTGATTGAAGACGATACCTCGAGCGAAGACGCTGTCCGGGCGGAGGTGGATCACCTCAAGGCGGAGCTCGACCAGGTGCGCGACATCTATCTTCGCAAGCTGGCCGAGTTTGACAACTTTCGCAAGCGGGTCGAGCGAGAGCGTGAGGAGGGCCAGCGGACGGCGACCGAAGAGCTCGTGAGGAACCTGCTGCCGGTGCTCGACAACTTCGAGCGGGCGCTGGAGCATGCGGAAGACGACAGCGGCTCTTTCCACCAGGGCGTAGAGATGATCGCCAAGCAATTCTGGGACGTCCTCGAGCGCACGGGAGTGGCCGTCGTGGATCCTCTGGGCCAGCCCTTCGACCCCGAGCTTCATGAGGCGGTGCAGCGGGTCGAGGACAGCGAGAGGGATCCGGGGACGGTGGCTTCCGTCATGCTCAAGGGCTTTACCGTAGGCGACCGGCTGGTTCGTCCGGCAATGGTCGGTGTGGTTGTGGCGCCGGAGACCGGCGGCAACGACAGCCGGGGGGGCGGTCTGTTGTGAGCAAAATCATCGGTATCGATCTCGGAACCACCAACTGCTGCGCTGCGGTCGTTGACGTCACCAAGCCCGTCGTGATCCCTAACCGGGAGGGCGCGCGAACCACGCCCTCGGTGGTGGCCTTCACCGCCTCGGGCGAACGCCTGGTGGGGCAAATCGCCCGGCGTCAGGCCATGACCAACCCACAGAACACAGCCTACGCGGTGAAACGGTTGATCGGCAGGCGGTACGACTCTGAGGAGGTCCGGTGGGCGAGGACTCTGGTCCCGTACTCGATCGTCGAGGCGGAGAATGGCGATGTCAGCATCGAGGTTCTCGAAAGGATGCACAGCCCGCAGGAAATCTCGTCATTTATCCTGCGAGAGATCAAGGAGTTCGCGGAGGAGTTTCTGGGCGAGGAGATTGACCAGGCGATCATCACGGTGCCGGCCTACTTCGATGACAGCCAGCGCCAGGCGACCAAGGACGCGGGCACCATCGCCGGTCTCGAAGTTGTGCGGATCATCAACGAGCCGACGGCCGCATCGCTGTCCTACGGGTTCGGCAAGGACAAGAACGAAACCATCGCGGTGTACGACCTCGGCGGCGGCACCTTCGATATCTCGGTGCTTGATATCGGGGAAGGAATCTACGAGGTCAAATCAACCGCCGGCGACACCTTCCTCGGGGGCGAGGATTTCGATTCCCGAGTCATGGAGCATCTCCTCCAGGAGTTCAAGACCGAGACAGGGCTCGACCTTTCCGAAGACATGATGGCCATGCAGCGCATCAAGGAGGCCGCAGAGGCGGCCAAGTGCGATCTCTCCAGCCATGAGGACACCGAAATCTCCCTGCCCTTCATCGCTGCCGACCACACAGGTCCCAAGCACCTTCAGGTCACAATCAGTCTGAGCCAGCTTGAGGGCCTGGTGGCGGATCTGGTCGAGCGCACCCTCGAGCCGTGCCGGAATGCGCTCGAAGCGGCGCGTTTGGAGCCGAGTCAGATCGACGAGGTGATTCTGGTCGGCGGTCAGACTCGGATGCCTCTGGTGCAGAAAATCGTCAGCGAGTTCTTCGAACGCCAACCCAACCAGGAGATCAACCCCGACGAGGTCGTGGGCATCGGGGCGGCGATTCAGGCGGGAATCCTCCAGGGTGAGGTCAAAGACCTGATCCTGCTCGATGTGACGCCGCTTTCGCTGGGTATCGAGACCCACGGCGGACTGTTCACCAAGATCATCGACCGCAACTCCACCGTGCCGACCAAGAAGTCGATGATCTTCACGACCGTGAGCGAGAACCAGACCAAGGTGAACGTGCACGTTCTCCAGGGCGAACGTGGGATTTCGGGTGAAAACCGGTCACTCGGGCGATTCGATTTGGTGGGCATTCCCCCCGCTCCACGCGGAGTGCCTCAGATCGAAGTCACGTTCTCCATTGACTCGAATGGTATTGTCAACGTTGGCGCGCGCGACCTCGCCACCGGCAAGGAGCAGAGCATCGAGGTCAACCCGGCCGGCGGGCTATCCAAGGCCGAGATCGACGCCTTGATCGTGGAGGCGGACAAGTTCCGCAAGGACGATCAGGAGCATCGTGAAATCCGTGAGATGCAAAACCGCCTCGAGGGGCTGCTATACACCAACGAACGGGTCGTCCGCGAGTTCGGGGCGGGTCTGTCAGCCGAGGATCGTGAGGAGGTGCGGGCAACGCTGAATCGGGCGCGAAAGGCGCTGACCAGCGAGGAGCGGTCGGTTCTCGAGGAGGCGACCTACTCCGTCCAGGATGCGGCCCAGATTCTCACCCAGGTCATCATGCTCGATCCCATTGCCGCCTTCGGCAAGGACCTCAAGATGAACCCGGATGCGCCTCAGGCGAAGGAAGAAGAAACTGAAAGCGAGTAACGGTCCCAGATGACAGCAGGAGCTCGGCGAGACTACTACGAAATTCTCGGTGTCGACCGGAATGCGTCGACGAGCGAGATCAAGACGGCGTACCGCCGCCTGGCGGTGAAGTACCACCCCGACAAGAACCCGGATCTCCCGGAGGCCGCGGAGAAGTTCAAGGAGGCCTGCGAGGCCTACGCCATACTTTCCGACGCCGAAAAACGCGGCCGGTACGACAAATTCGGTCACCAGGGCCTGGGTGGCCAAGGGTTCACGGGCTTCGATCCGGGCGCCTTTGGAGATTTTGCCGACATTCTCGGCGATCTATTCGGGTTTGGAGACATTTTCGGTACGAGGAGGCAAGCGACGGGACGACGACCGCGCCGCGGTCGCGATCTCCAGTACACCTTGAAGCTGAGCCTCGAAGAGGCGGCGACCGGGATGGAGCGGTCGATTCGAGTGCCGCGCTTCGAAGCCTGTGATCGATGCAAAGGTTCGGGCTCAAAGCCGGGCACCACACCCGAAGCCTGTGGCACCTGCCACGGCTCGGGACAGGTCGCCTTCCACCGCGGTTTCCTTTCCGTCGCCCAGACCTGCCCCACCTGTGGCGGCGCGGGCAGGGTGAACCGCGACCCGTGCAGCGACTGTGGTGGTCGGGGCCGGTCGGAGAGGGAAGCGACCCTCAAGGTGACGGTTCCGGCCGGCGTCGACAGCGGGATGCGCCTGCGTCTTTCCGGTGAGGGCGAGGATGGCGCGCTCGGAGGGCCGCCGGGGGATCTCTTTGTGGTGATGGCGGTTGCCGAGCACGATATCTTCGAGCGCGACGGCGTTGATCTTCATCTCGAGCTCCCGGTTTCGGCATATCAGGCGATGCTCGGCGTGACGGTTCCGATCACCACGATTCTCGGTGAAGAGCGTGAGGTCGAGGTCGCCTCAGGAGTGCAGCCGGGTGAGGTGGTCCGGTTGGCTGGTTCCGGCATGCCGCATGTCAACGGTCGCCGCCGGGGAGATCTCTACGTCCACCTGCGAGTGGTCGTTCCAAAGAGGGTCAGCGCCGAGCAGCGGCGCCTCATCGAGGAGGCAGCGAAGCTGGGCGGCGGTCTCGAACCGGAAGTGGATCGCGGGTTCTTCGACCGCGTGAAGCGGGCCTTCGGCGGCAACGACTAGCCCGGTCTTCTCACCGGTTTTCGTAGCGAGGGTGGCGAAGGGTAGCCAGATGTTGGGATTTTCGCGAATTGGGCGACGCAGGCGTAGTCGCACTACGTTGAGGAGCACGATTTGCGA
>Ga0209013_10002181_pt1 | contig 17844 bp, 14 predicted proteins | sample Cruoilmetagenom2_FD_187291 | JGI IMG/M metagenome (GOLD analysis project Ga0209013, IMG submission 187291) | Oil polluted marine microbial communities from Coal Oil Point, Santa Barbara, California, USA - Sample 2 (SPAdes) (version 2) | ecosystem: Environmental > Aquatic > Marine > Oil seeps ...
CCCATAGGCGACTCCCTGTTCTGACGTCATGATAAAATCTCTCTCCGTATCCTGCTGGACCTTTTTCATGCTCTGTCCTGTATTCTCGACAAGGATCTGGTTAATGCTTTTCTTCATCCGCAAAATTTCTTTCGCCTGAATATCTATATCCGTCGCTTGCCCCTGCACACCTCCCAGAGGCTGATGAATGATGATTCGCGAGTTGGGGAGTGCACTCCTTTTCCCTTTCGTTCCCGCACCCAGAAGCACTGCGGCCATGCTCGCGGCCTGCCCGATACAGATTGTATGAATATCAGGCTTGATAAATTTCATGGTATCCAATATGGCCAGTCCTGCTGTGATGGAACCTCCCGGGCTGTTGATATAGAGCGAAATATCTTTATCCGGATCTTCAGCTTCGAGGAAAAGCATCTGGGCGATGATAAGATTCGAAATCGCATCATCGATCGACGCTCCCAGGAATATAATATTATCCTTTAACAGCCGCGAGAAAATATCGTAAGATCGCTCGCCACGATTGGTCTGCTCAACGACCACCGGAACTAGATGCATTTTTAATCCTTTAATGTAATTTTAGCATTTTTTACCAAAAAGTCAATAGTCTTTCTGGTTGTCAGCTGCTTCTTAAGCGCTTCCAGCCGACCGTCTTTCTCCAGTATGTCTTTTGTTTCTTCGGCGCTTTTCTCCGTCTCCGCCGTGTATACTTCAATTTCTTTCATCACTTCTTCATCCGTTATTCGGATTTTTTCTATCTCGGCAATCTGTTCCAGAATTAATGCAGCGGCGGCTCTCTTTTCCGCTTCCGGTCGAAAGCCCTTTCGAAGCTCACCCCAGTCGATCTCCAACTTGCCCGGGTCCATCCCCTTGTTGCGTATGTCCTGCACTACAAGCTGGAGCCAGGATTCCGTCTCCTGATCAATATAATGCGTCGGTGGTTCTAAGGGATTAGCCTCACAAATCCGTTCGATCACTTTATCCCTGATATCCTGTTCAATTCTTTTTTCTTCCGACTGCTCCAACTCGGACCGGATCTGTTTCCGCAGATCCGACAGGGTCTGGTGCTCGGAAACTTTTTGCGCAAATGCATCATCCGATTCGGGCAAAATCCTTTTTTGAATTTCAAGGAGCTTAACACGGTACTTGATCTCAGCACCTGCCAGAACCGGATCGGGATCATCGGACGGATGGAGAGCTGAGAATTCTAATTCGCGGCCCTGATGCAAGCCAAGAACGTGAGAGTTGAATCCCGGGGGATTTCCCTCTCCCCCCGCCTCGACCAGGATTTTCTCCCGGTGGAAGTTTCGTTCTTTGCCGGATGTGAAAGTTCCCCATAGATCGATCATCAGGAAATCTCCCTTTTTGCAAGGCCGGTCTGTCACAGGCTCAAAACTTGCCAGGGATGTTCGTAGCCGGGTAATAATTTTATCGATGTCTTCCCCGGTGATCTCCCTGGCTTTGTGCTTTTCAACTCGGACGTCTGTGTATCCTGAAACACTGATTTCGGGTTTCACCTCCAGAAGGGCCGTAAATTTCAAAGGTTCTCCGGGTTTGAATTCGATTTCCTGAATTTTTGGATCGGCAATAGGCTCGAGCTTCTGCTCTTTCAGTGCCTTATTGAGCGTATCCGGAATCATTTTTCCATAGAAATCCCCCTCTATTTCCTTTGAAAAGCGTGAGCGGATGATACCGGCCGGCACCTTCCCTTTCCGGAATCCCGGGACCACAGCCAGTTTGCGGTATTGGTTCATGACCTGGTTAAACTCCTTTTCCGCTTCTACCGCCGGTACCTCGACAGTCAGTTCACGTTTGGAGGAGGATAACTTTTTCTGTTCGATTTTCATGTGGACTCCGGAGTTTAGTTGTAGATGAGGAATGGTGCGAAAGGGGGGATTCGAACCCCCACGGGGCTCCCCACTGGATCCTAAATCCAGCGCGTCTACCAATTCCGCCACTTTCGCATATCATTACAGTTCGCAAAACTTCATGCGAACCTGTTCCGCTCCATGCTTTCGGAAAGTTCTATAACATCTGCATTTTGAAATGTCAAGGGATAGACCGTCCGAAAAAATGACCGGGCACTTCCATAGAGCCCGGAATTTTATACATCGGAATGAATGAAAAATGAGCCGTGAAGGAATCGAACCTTCAACCCGCAGATTAAGAGTCTGCTGCTCTACCGATTGAGCTAACGGCCCATTTTCACAGCGGATGCACTCATTCCATTTTTCGCATGGTCTTATTATACGGGAATCAATGAAAAAATCAAACGGGAAATACGCCTGGCAGGATTCGAACCTGCGACCTACGGTTCCGGAGACCGTCGCTCTATCCTCTGAGCTACAGGCGCCAGTACAATTCAGAAGCGATTTTTTTATACCATCTGCCGGGAACAAAGTCAATAAACAGTTGCAGCAGGTGGCTGGTGAGAAATGCGGGTTAAGACTTGATCAGGTAAAAGGATATGTTCTATAGTGTAGGAATGAAAATCCGGGAGAACATGCGATGAAAGTAATCACAGGGCTGGAAGTGCTTCTCACGGAAAAAAAGAAACGCCTGAAGGATAAAAATATCGGCCTCCTCGCCCATCAGGCCAGTGTGGACAGCCGTCTGAACCACGCCCTGGAGCTTCTTCGAAACCAGTGCGGCAATCGCTTAAAACAGCTCTTCGGTCCGGAACATGGTTTTTTTGGAGCAGCCCAGGATATGGAAAGCGTGAAAAATTCTGTGGAGCCTTCCTCCGGATTACCTCTGATCAGCCTCTATGGAAAGAGCACCGCATCGCTTAAACCTCTCCCGGAACATCTTTCCAAAATTGACATGCTGGTCATCGATTTGCAGGATATCGGCTCACGCTACTACACATATTGCCAGACCATGGTCCATGTCCTGGAGGCTGCCGGAAATACCCGGACCGGCATTCTGGTCCTGGATCGTCCAAATCCCCTCAACGGTATAAATCTGGAAGGCTCAACCGTTCAGAAAGGATTTGCTTCGTTTGTCGGCCTGGAGGGTATGGCTGCGCGTCACGGCCTGACCATCGGAGAAATCGCACACATGGTCAACAAGGAATATGGCATTCATGCGCTGCTGGAGGTCGTGAGGATGAAAGGATGGAAACGCTCCATGTGGTTTGATCAAACAGGCCTTCCATGGATTTTTCCTTCGCCGAACATGCCGGCCCTGACCACCGCCCTGGTATATCCGGGAGCCTGCCTGTGGGAGGGGACCAATCTTTCGGAGGGAAGAGGGACAACCCGTCCTTTTGAAATTGTAGGGGCACCCTACCTGGATCCCTTTCAATTTTCCCGCGCTTTGAATGACCTGAATCTCCCGGGCGTCTGGTTCCGTCCCCTTTTTTTCAAGCCCACCTTTCAAAAATGGGCGGGCAAGACCTGCGGCGGTACGCAACTCCATATTGTCGATCGCACCCGTTTCCGTCCCTTCTTAACGGGCGTGGCAGTCATAAAAATTGCCCGGGAGCAGGGAGGCAATCGATTCACCTGGCGCCGTGCACCTTACGAGTTTGAGCGCAACATCCCCGCCATAGACCTTCTGTCCGGGAGTAACGTCCTTCGGACCGATCTTGAGAATGGCCACGATTTCCGATCCATTCGCAACCATATGCAGAAGGGACTTGCCCTTTTCCGCTCCATCCGCAAAAAATACCTTCTTTATGAATAGAATTCAGGAGTCAGAATGCAGAATGACATGATGACCTGCGCCCCTGTTTCCTGTCCCTATTTTCCCCCGTTCTCCCGTCGCGCGCCTTGTACACACAGACATCTCAGGCGTTTCGCGACAACACCTGGTGAGAATTGCGGGCTAGAGAAATTGTTTGAGGATCAGTATAAAGATGAGCATAGCGCTGTTGTGAATGATATGGAGCGTGATGGATGCAATCAGGGAACTTGTCTTTTCATACACATAGGCCAGAATGACGCCGAGCACGAGGATGGGGACGAAGACAATAGCTTTAAAGTGGAGAAAACTGAAAAGAATCGAAGTGAGCCCAATGGCCATGGGAACACCCAATTTTGCCCGGAGCACCGGATAAACAAAACCGCGGAAAAAAATCTCCTCGATCACCGGGCCCAGGAAAATGGTAAGGATGATCATATAGGCCAGAGTAAAAGGATTTTCCTGACGAATGAACATTGTCAGGATCTGTTGTTCCGAGGGAGAATATCCCAGAAGGGTGACCACCAGCATCACGAAAAAGATCACAAAGAGAAAAATGGGCAGAACGCATAAATAACCTATAAACCCGAGAACCACATTCCGCAGAAACCTCGTTCGGGCAATGCCCAGGGCCTCAAGGGTCTGTCCGCGCTTCTTTATGACGATATACAGCACCAGGATCAGGGCGGAAAAATCCATAACCGACGTCGTGAAGAGAATCCGGATATCCTCTGATTGTCCTAAACCGAATGTATTCAGGAAAAACTTATGGATAATCACGGGCAGATATATTAAAGACGTGACGAGAATGAAAACCTTTACGATATCCCCGATCGTCCATCTGATCTCTGCGTTGAAGGGTGGCGCCTTGTAAATCCACCTGCCCTGTACTTTCCAGATGATTAAAAATACGTCAATAAGAAGTCCGCAAAAGAGCGCAACCGCCAGGGACAAGAGAAAATATTTTATAAAAATCTCAAACCGCGGATTTTCATGCATCTTTTTTTCAAAGTTCTCCGCGCTGAACCTGAACTGGGCCATATTGGTCTCAATGGAGAGATTCTGGCTGGCCGGCTCATCACTCTTTCTCTGGGAAGAGTGACCGATAATATTGAAAAGGACGATGGCGGCAAGGAGAAGCACGTAGAAGAAGTCTTTTTTCGCAATACCCAGGATTTTTGATTCCATCTGCCCGACGCTCATAGATTATCTAAAAAATCGTTTTTTAAATACTTGGATATGATCCTCTCTTTTCTTTCAGCGGGAATCAGGCGATTTTTTCTCGCAGTCAAAAAATCCATCAGCTTTGTGGTGTCACAGGATAACATTTGAACCAGGGAGGATCGGTAGACATTGCGAAAGTATTTTTTCTTGAGATAATCGGCAGAAAAGAGGTTGGCAAGATAGCCGGGGTAGAAAAAATTTCTACTGTTATAATGTGCTGTTTTGTCGACGGGCTCTCTCTCGTAAAGGGGAAGATAGCGCAGATCGTAGAAGATGGCTTCCGCATCTACGTCCTCTTCACTTCGGATCAGGTCATCACTTTCTTTTGTGCCGTATATCGGTTTGAAAGGGTTGATCGTGCTGCAGTCACATATCTCGTTGCAGTATTTCAGAGTGGCTTTGACCTCTTCTGGATCTTCACCCGGAAATCCGACTATAAACTGCCCCAGGACAAAAATGCCGTTCCGGTGAAAAATCTGGTATGCCTCTTTATAGTCTTCGAATTTAAACGACTTCTTGTACCCCTTTTTTACCTTGGAAAGCCTGTCGGGAATGAGGCTCTCAAAGCCTACCACAACCTGTCGCAAACCGGCCCGGGCCGCCTTTTCTATTAAATCGGGATAGGATAAGGCCGTGTCGACTCTCACGAAACCGAAAAAACGCATGTCGAGATCTCGTTTTATCAGTTCATCCAGCAGTTCCGTGTCCCGATCGTAATCGCCCCCGAAATTATCATCCACTAGGATCATCTGCTTGACGTTTTCTTTCCGCAGAGCAAGAATCTCTTCCAGGCACCGGCCGACCGACTTGTATCGCTGGGTGCTTTTCCAGGCTGCGCTTGTGGAGCAAAAAGAACACCGCTGATTGCAGCCCCTCGCCGTCTCAACAGCAGCGGTAAGGCCGTCATTTCGCATCCTGAGGGTATACCGCCAGAGGTCCACGCTGGTCCAATCCGGCAGAGGGGTTTCATCCAGATCCGGGATGAATTCCCGCTCCGGATTCACAACAGTCTCATCGCCCTCCCGGAAAACCAGGCCCGGTATCTTTCGTAAATCGTCCCCGTTCGACAGTGCGGATATGAGTTCCGGGAATGTCCTCTCCCCTTCGCCCCGAACCACGCAGTCCACCCCCCTCCGAACCCATTCCTTGTAATAAAAGGTGGGATGCTGCCCTCCCAGGATGATTTTGGCGTCAGGGTTGAGACGCTTAATCAACCTCACCGTGATTTCCGTATTCAGTGCGATTTTCGCTGATTGCAGAGACATGACGATAAGGTCGTGCCCACTGAGAAGCTCCTTATAATGGGTCATTTTTATGGGTTCCACGATGCCGTCAAAAAATCTGTACTTCACGCCCGGAATGGTTGCCATGAGCTGGGGATAGGTGACGGAAGGAAAACCATAGGCATACCGGGAAAAATCGGTGGCCAGCGGCCATGTCTCGAAGATTGTTTTGCACATTAAAAAGAGGATGTTCATGCAGCGACTCCACCCTGTCCGTTAACGACAGAGGAACCTCAGTTTCTCAGAGTCATGAATGCTCTGGCAAGCTGGAATTGATAAGTAATTTCACTGAGCGAAATATTCCGAAGAATATTCCTTAAATACCCTGTCCGCAGGTAAAATGCTCTCACCATGCGCCTGTGACGGGCGAGAACAACCGGATCATTCGAATGGAAATAGGATACCTTATTAAAATCGAAATCATTATTCGACGCCTTGATGGTGTCATATAATTCCGTCCCCGGAAACGGGAAAAACATGGAAACCCAGAGGTAATCCGGATTGATCTTCAGAAGCAGCTTCATCGTCTGCTCGAAATCCTCCTCACCCTCCGCCGGCAACCCCACAATAAAAGTCGTTTTTGTCCTGATACCGATCTCCTTGGTCATTTGAAAGGTTTTGAAAATCTGTTCCCTGCTCTGCCCTTTTCTGATGCTCTTCAGGACTTTATCGCTGCCGCTCTCTATACCGAAAGAAATCAGGCTGCACCCCGCCTGTTTCATCACCTGCAGGATATCTTTCGGCATATTGATGCGGGAAGAGCAGACCCACCGGACTTTGAGCCCCTGCTGGAGGATCATTTCACAAATCTTCTGCACCCGCTCCAGGCTGGCGGTAAAAAAGTCATCCATGAAGACAAAATTTCTAACACCGTAATCTGAAATAATCCGGTTTATTTCATCCAGGACGCTTTCCGCACTCCTGTAGCGCACGCTCCTGCCCCATACGTTATAGGAAGCACAGAAACCGCACCGGTACTGACACCCCCTGCTCGTAAAGAGACGCATCAGGCTTTCTCTCCTCGGCAATGGAAAACCCAGTTCACCGTCTGAATGATATTTCTGTATGTCCAGAAGGTTTCTTGCCGGATAGGGCAAGGCATCCAGATCATGAATGGGAGGTCTCCTCGGATTCACGCGGATAGACCCGTTTACTTTGTATGCAATACCGTCTATTTCCTCCCATGGCTTCTGATTGCATATATCGCCGATAATGAAATCCCCTTCTCCCACAGCAGCGACATCCGCTTCGCTCTCCTCGAGCACCTGTTCGGGGACGGCTGAAACATGGGGCCCGCCCATAGCGACAGTGATACCCCGTTTTTTGGCATGCGCGGCAATCGCTGCCGCCCTCTGCATCAACGGTGTCGTGATGCTGATCCCAACCAGATCGGGTTTGAAGGAGTCAATATCGCTCTCAGCGATGTCGTCCACACATTCATCGCAGATTTTTACTTCATGATCAGTAAATCTCTTCAGCATAGTACCGAGGGTAAGCAGGCCCAGTGGCTGATGCTTATCCCCTACGCGCTTCTTGGATGATTTACTATCCAGAAAAATATCCAGTTGTGACGGCCTAACCAGCAATACTTTCATGAGTTTTCGGGTAACCTTTTTAATGTAAAGGCGATTCTAGCACTCAGGAATCGAAAGTGTCAATTGAATTTATACCGGCGGCATCGACACGGACATGACTCCGGGAAATCAGTCCCCTGGTCTCCATTTTAAAGGTCTCTTTATTAGCGCAAAAGCCCGGGATTACCTGGCCTTTTCCCATTTTCCTGTGCTACAATGATGCCGGAATCACGGTGTGGCGGAAAACATGGAAAAAACGACCGGAACCATCATAACAGATTTCATCATCATCGGGAGCGGTATTGCCGGATTGCGCGCTGCCATTGAAATCGCCCCCAAGGGCAAGGTTGTCATTCTTTCCAAGGAAAGCCTTATAGAAAGTAACACAGAATATGCACAGGGAGGCATTGCGGCCGCACTGAGTGATGATGATATGGTCGTATTCCACTTTGAAGATACGATCAATGCAGGCGCCGGGTTGTGTGACGAAGAGGCGGTCAAGATTCTGGTGGGCGATGGACCGACCTGTACTAAAGAACTCATCTCCTGGGGAGCTGAATTTGACCGGGAGGGTCTGAAACTGGCATTCACAAGAGAAGGGGCCCACACAAAAAATCGCATTCTCCATGCCGGCGGGGACTCTACGGGAAAGGAAATCGTACGGGTTCTCCTCAATAAAGCAAGAACTTATGACAATCTGTCTTTTCTTCCCTACTACTATACCTCCCGGCTCCTTTTAGGAGAAGACGGGAACTGCCTCGGAATCATCTGTTCCGATAAACGGGAGAAAAGTAATTTAAGAATTTACGCACGTTCCGTGATTCTGGCGACCGGCGGATCCGGGCGGCTTTACCAGGAAACTACGAATCCTACTTTTGCAACCGGAGATGGGATGGCCATTGCATATCGGGCCGGGGCGGTGTTAAAAGACATGGAATTTGTCCAGTTTCATCCCACCTCGCTGTTTCTGCCCGGCTGTCCCCGTTTCCTCCTTTCAGAATCCCTGCGCGGCGAAGGAGGAAAGCTGGTTAATGCAAAAGGGGAACGGTTCATGTCCAAATACCATAAGTTCGGTGATCTCGCCCCGAGGGATGTGGTGAGCCGTTCCATCATTACAGAACTGAAAGAAACACAGACCTGCACGGCCTATCTTGATCTGACGGATCTGGACCCCGATTTTGTGAAAAAACGTTTCCCCCGGATTTATCAAACATGCCACAGCTTTGGCCTGGATGTCACAAGGAAGCCTATCCCCATCTACCCGAGCGCCCACTATATTATGGGAGGCGTGAAAACAGATACATGGGGCAGAACCAGTATAGAGGGATTATATGCTGCAGGGGAAGTCGCATGCACGGGTGTCCACGGTGCAAACCGCCTGGCCAGCAATTCCCTGCTCGAGGGGCTGGTTTTCGGCCACCGCGCCGGAAAAGCCGTTGTGGAAGCGTGGATCTCCCTTCCAAAGCCGGACAGTGAAATCAAAGATGAAAGAGAAGCCCGCATCCCGCCTGATCCGAATGAGTTCGACCGTGTCCGGGTAAAAATAGGGAAATCACTTTGGGCGCATGTAGGAATCATCCGAAATAAATCCGGTTTGCGCCGTATGGGCGGAGTGCTGAATCATCTGTCTTTTCTGGACGATTTCCAATACGGCTATCTAACCAGGCGGGAGATGGAAACCCTTAATATTTATCATCTCGCAGGGATCATCACCGCCTCCGCCCTTTTCAGAAAAGAGAGCAGGGGAAGCCATTTTCGGGAGGACTTTCCGAAAAAAGACGACAAAAACTGGAAAGTGCATACGCTTGCCGTCAAAGGGCCGGATGGAAAACCTGAGGCCAGGAAGGAACTGTGAAGTGAAACGGAGGGCCTGCCAATTTTTCCTGATGGAGAAATCACTGGGAAGACGGCTTAATATCTCGCATTCTTAATTCCAGGGTCGGAACATCGTAATAGTTTGAAACCCGCATGTGAAAGGCAAGATCCACCCGATTCGTCAGCAAGGGAAGATATTCTCCCATGCCGAACCCCCAGAGAGAGAGTGTCCGGCCGTCCTTGCGGCCGCTGAGTTTCAGATGGCCTTTTCCAACAATATCCGCAGATACCACCTCCACGTCGGAAATGGCTAAAACAGGCTCACGGTTTCCATGACCAAATGGTTCCAGTTGCGATAATTCAGCAGCCTGACCCAGAGAGAGATCATCCACATGGGCAACGACATCGATCCGGAGTGTTTCACGTAGATCGTTTAGGGCCATCACTTTTTCCGAATAGGACTCGAAGAAACGGCTGAAGGCGGGAATATCGCTCTCCCTGATTCGAAAACCGGCTGCGGCCGGATGGCCGCCGAAACTGATAAGATATTCGGCACCCGCCTGGAAGCAGGAAAAAATATCAAAACCCGGTATGCTTCTCGCTGATGCCTGGCCGATCCCATTCTCAATGGCGATTACAATAACAGGCCTGGACCAGTTTGACGCCAACCTTCCGGCGACGATGCCGATCACTCCGGTATGCCATCCTTCTCCTGCCAGCAGGATGCCCTTTTCTTCCTCTAATGCGTCACTTCCTGCGAGCATCGCCTCCGCTTGGCGCATTATCTTTGCTTCAACCACCTTTCTTCTGCTATTTTCACTTTCCAGAATATTGATCAGCCGGGAGGCTTCCTTCGGGTCCCGGGTGATGAGCAGCCGGACAGCCCGGCTGGCTTCTCCCAGTCTTCCCGCAGCATTGATTCTGGGCACTATCTGAAAAGCAAGATTCCAGACGCGAATTTTATTTTTTTTCAATCCCACCGCGTCTTTGAGCCCCATAAGGCCTGTCTGGTTCGATAGCGCCAGCTCTCTGAGTCCAAAGGATACCAGGATCCTGTTATCCGCAATGAGAGGAGATACATCGGCCACTGTGCCCAGGGCAACAAGAGGAAGATATGTTTTGAGATCCGGTTCCGGCCGTTCATGGAACCAACCCTCTTCCCGGAGCCGTCTTCTCAGACCGAGGAGGAGGAAAAACGCAACGCCCACGCCGGATAATTCCCGAAAGTGCTCACCACTTCCAGGCTGCTGGGGATTCACTACACCGGCTGCCGGGGGAAGCTCGCCCGCTGCCTGGTGATGGTCGGTAACGATGAAGTCAATGCCTTTTTCAGAGGCATATGCTATCTCTTGATTGCTGGTGATACCGCAATCGACGCTGATGACGAGGTTCACACCATCCGCCGCCATGGAATCTATGATTTCACAATGAATGCCGTATCCGTGACGTAACCTGTGTGGCAAATAATAAGAGGCAGGGAAACCCAGTTCATTAAAAAAGTTTACGACCAGCGCCGTCGCCGTTATACCATCGGCGTCATAATCACCATAAATACCGATGCCTTCCTTCGTGGTCATTGCGGAGATGATGCGGTCTACGGCCTGATCCAATTGCAGGAGTTCCTCGGGAGAAGTCAGGTCTTTCAGGCTGGGATTAAGAAACCGACGGGCATCCGCGAGTGACTCATAGCCCCTTTGAATCAGCACCGCAGCAGTGAGCGGAGAGATATCCAGCTCTTTCGCCAGCCTCAAACATTGCTCTGCTTTTAAAACAGGATAGTCCCAAACAGTATTTTGTCGCATATACGGAAACGGGTCCTCCTCTCGTTTAGTCAAAGCTGCGGCGATCGAGATACGATGCAAACAGGAAGGAAATAGGGATTCAGCCAATTCTCCTAGCTTTTGCCGGATTTGTAGGCTTCAATTTCTTCTGAATAATATTTCCTGAAGAGCAGATGATATTCTTCGCTCCCTTCAGGAATTTTTTTCTTTTGAGAGTCTATTTTCAGGCGCACCTTTTTTTCAATCTCTTCTTCTTTCTTGAGTTCGCCCTCAATGATAAGGACGATCCTCCTTTTAATCACATGTTCCTTTTCCAGGAAATCAATGGCATCATCCTCTTCCATCGCCTTAAAAATGAGGCTCGTAATGTAATTGATTTTTCTCCTGCTTAACTTCATACAAGATTCCTTCCCGGCCCGGATTTCTCGACGACACCAGGTGAGACATACGGGCGCTAGAGGACAATATCGCGTTCTTTTGCCAGCTTTGCTTTGATCATCTTGAACACTTCGAAATAATCCACTTCATGCCGCATGATCTCGTCACCGTGTTGACTTAAGATCTCTTTTACATCATCATTTAGTTTATCCTCAAGCCTCAGTTCCCCTTTAATCAGCTCAATTATCTTTGCTTTAAAAGCCTGCGGATCATCGGCAATGATCAGGTCATCTTTCACCAGGTTATCCACGATATCTACAGCAATTGAATGAATCTGTTCTTTATGTAAACGCATGGCTCTTCACCTTCTTTCGTTTCTCTATAAAGAGTCCCGGCTCTCCATGAACCTTCTATATATTCATCATATCGAACTGCTCATGGTGAAGGTTGGGATCGCTATTTATATGGACTTTCATATGAAGCATGTCCTCAAGTTCTTTAATAATGTCCCTCTCTTCGGATTGCAGTGCTTCTGCAACATCAGGATGCACGTGAATGACGAGTTCATTTCCGGAAAGTGTGGAGCGAAGCTTGCTGATCTCGCTCTGAATCTGATTGCAGATCGTATGAACTGTCTTGATGGATCCTTTGCCTCCGCAGTAGGGGCATGGCTGGCAAAGCAGCTTTCCAAGACTTTTCTTGACCCTTTTTCTGGTAATTTCCACCAGGCCGAAATCACTGATCTGCAACGTCTTTGTTTGTGATCGGTCCTTTTCCAGCTCCACTTCCAGTGCTTGGAGCACCTTACGCCTGTTGCTTTCCGATTCCATATCAATGAGATCAATCACAATAATTCCGCCCAGGTCTCGAAGCCGTATCTGCCTTACGATCTCTACACAGGCTTCAAGGTTGATCCTGACAACCGTATCTTCCAGCTTGTGTTTTCCAACAAATTTTCCCGTATTCACATCGATGGCGACAAGCGCTTCGGTTGGGTTAATGACGATATATCCTCCGGATTTAAGCCATACTTTGTTTCTGAGAGCCTTTTCGATTTCGGCTTCAATCCCATAGGCTTCGAAAATCGGGTATTGCCTGTTATACAACTGCACGCGATTGACCATAGACGGTTGAATTTTGTTCAGAAAATCCATGGCTCTCTGATAATCCGTTTCCGAGTCAATCCGCAGCTTGGCGTAGTCGGGCGTAAAAAAATCTCTCAGTATCTTGAGCAGGAGGTCCAGATCCCGGTGGATCAAGGAGGGAGCCGAATTTCTCTCGGCTTTGCGTTTCACACCCATCCACGTCTTGTGTAAAAAGTCTCTGTCATGGCAGAATTCCGCTTCTCCCACCCCGTCTCCTGCGGTTCTGACAATATACCCTCCCTGGGGTCGCTCTATGGAGGAAATTATCTTTTTTAACCGATCCCGTTCCTGGTCAGATCTGATTTTCCTGGAAACTCCGATATGTTCTACAGTCGGCATATATACCAGGTACTTTCCGGGAAAAGTAATGTGGGATGTTATGCGAGCGCCTTTATTTCCTAGCGGTTCCTTGGAGACCTGCACGAGCAACTCCTGGCCTTCCCGCAGCAGTTCATCGATGGAATATTTTGGCTGCCTTCTCTGTCCGGCTGCAAACGCGGGAGGTTCTTCTTCATCCGGGCCGTCTATGTCGTTTCCAAGGAGAAGCTTCTCATACTCGTCCAGATTCTCTAACACATCGGAAACATAGAGGAAAGAATCCTTTTCCAGGCCTATATTGACAAAGGCGGACTGCATACCCGGCAGAACCTTTGTGACCTTTCCTTTATAAATATTCCCTACAATGCTCCGGCTCTTCTTGCGTTCTACGAGAAGTTCCGCAAGCAGATTGTCCTCAAGAACGGCGATACGTGTTTCATGACGGTTAGAATTGGCAATGATTTCCTTTAACATGAATATCCAAACTCCTACTCTGGTGTTAATTCTGCATCATTGTACAATAAGGACGCGCGATCTGTCCAGAAAATAGGGCGGATTGATTCCTGTTTTCCCTCTGGTGAGAAATGCGGATTAAAGGCTGGTACAGGGTGTCAGTGCATCCTCGAGATGAATCTCAGTCAAAGTAAGTGGCGAAAAAAACTTGTTATTTCTGCATATCAACAACTTTTCCCTGGTGATAGCCCATGGGCCTGCCCCGGTATCCGTGAAGAGATTTACCACTTCTTCAGGGGAAACATTCACCGGACCGGAAAGATGGAGGCCGATATACATCTTCTCATCGGACGGATGCCGGTAAATACCGTGGATTCCCGGACGTATATCGACGGTCTGCTCTTTTCCCTTTCTGACGCGAGAGATCCGGATGCAGGTGCTGGCCAGAATCTCCCCGGCTTTTACTTCCCATCCCAGGAAGGGTGGCGAAACGGAATAGACCGCGTAATTGATAGATTTTGAAAGCGCGGGAAGGTGGAAGGATAATCTTCGAAACCCGGTCGCTTCCACCCCGCCGCAGAGCGCTTTATTCAACCGGGAAAGGAAAGAAGTCTCCTGGTATTCCGCATTGGAAAGGAAATCAAAATATTCATCCCGGCTTTCGATCCCCAGCTTGAGCGCAGGTCCGAAAGACAATCTGGGATGGGGATTAAATCCCTGTGAATACAGGGGACGAATGCCGGCTCTCAAGATCGCACGCTGGAACAGCCTGACCAGGTCGAGATGAGAGATGAAACGTGAAATTCCCTGCTTGATGTAGTGTACCCTGTAGCGGTTTGCAGCGGAGGGGACAGGACGCTCCGGTTCATTAGCCTCCGCTGTGTGCTTTCCACCCGCCGGAGAAAAAACCGTATACACGTCCGCCCCGCAGACTCCACATTTACGGCAGTCTCTCCCTTCGCATCGGAGAGTGACTTTTCCCCCGAAAGCAACCTCATATTCCTTCAGGAGGAATTCCTTTTTCACTCCTGTATCAATATGATCCCACGGGAGCCGTGCACGGGTGGAAAGTTTTCTGTTGGCGAAAAATTCCGGGTCCAGATCCTGGGACCGGAATGCCTGCAGCCACAGGTCCATCCGGAAATGATCGGTCCACCCGTCAAAGCGGCATCCCCGCTTCCAGGCCTCTTCAATCACCCCGGCCAGGCGGCGGTCCCCGCGGCTGAACACCGCTTCCAGCTGACTGCAATGCACGTCATGCCAGTTGAGTTTAACCCGGCCCGGATGAAGATGATTTCTCAAAAGTCTGACCTTCGCGCGCAATTCCTCGGATCCGGCCATCCCCTCCCACTGGAAAGGCGTGTGCGGCTTCGGGATGAAAAAGGAGATGTTGACATTCACCCTGCCCCCTTTGCTCCCTCTCCTCCTGCCGCAACCCGACACTTCCCGGACCAGTTCCGCAATCTCTATGAGATCGTCCTCTGTCTCGGTGGGGAGTCCGATCATGAAATAGAGCTTTATCAGGTTCCAGCCGTATCCGTAAGCGTATGAGGCGGCCTTCAGAATATCCTCCCTGGTACTTTTCTTGTTGATGACATCCCTGAGCCGCTGTGTGCCGGCTTCAGGCGCGATCGTAAAACCGGTCTTCCGCACCTTCTTTATCTCCCTCGGAAGCAAATCATTCAGATTGGACGGGTGAAGCGACGAGAGCGACACAGAAACCTTTTCCCCTGCATAAGAATGCATAAGGGTACTGACCAGTTCGTCGATCCTTGTATGATCTCCGGGCGTGAGGGATGTGAGAGAGACCTCTCTGTATCCCGTACCGGGCAGGGCTTTTCGAATGGTTGATAGAATAGAGTCAACCGTTCTTTCACGGACCGGAAGGTAAATATTTCCAGCCTGGCAGAAACGACAACCCCTGCCGCACCCTCTGGAGATTTCAACAGCGAGCCTGTCATGAATAATCTCACAGTATGGAACAACCAGTTGATGGGGAAAGGGATGTTTTTCGAGGTCGACAATCAGTTTCTCGACCTGTTGATTTGTCCCTTCCGGCCCGGGTCGACACGAATACATGATCCCATGAGATTCCTCCTGCTCCCAGAGAGAGGGGACATAAATCCCCGGTAATTCGGCCAGTTCTTTTAAAAGGCGATTTCTGGACCAGCGGCTCCGTTTTCCTCTCCGGTAGATATCCACCAGACTGAGAAATCCTTCTTCAGCCTCCCCAATCAGAAAGAGATCCATGAAAGGAGCCATCGGTTCCGGATTAAAAACACAGGGGCCGCCTGCGATGACAAGTGGATCCTCATTGCCCCGTTCTGCACTTTTTAAGGGAATCCCGGCCAGATCAAGCATGTTCAACACATTCGTGTACTGCATCTCGTATTGCAGGGAGAAACCGACTATATCCGTTTCCCGCAGCGGGGTTTGAGATTCGAGCGTACACAATGGGATGCTGCGGCTTCTCAGCCATGCCTCCATATCGTCCCATGGGCAAAATGCCCTCTCTGCAGCAATATCTGTCCTGGCATTCAGGATCGTGTACAGTATCTTCAGGCCCAGATGTGACATGCCTATTGCGTATGTGTCAGGAAAAGCGAGCACAACCAGGGTCTCAACCTCTGTCCGGTCTTTCGGCCGGCTGTTCCATTCCGATCCAAGGTAACGAACAGGCCTGCTTACGGCGAGCAGACTGCCATCCTGTGCCAGTTTGTTCATCAGTTGACCATTCGTCTCATTCTCACATTTAATGCCAGGCCAAAGGCCATGAAGGAGGAGATCATGGACGACCCGCCATAGCTCAGAAGCGGGATGGGTATGCCTGTCACCGGCATCATACCAACGACCATACCAATATTGACGAGAATGTGGAAAACCAGAATGGAGATCACACCCGTAACCATATACATGCCAAGGCGATCTCTGGCAGTCTCGGCAGTATCGAAAAGCCGGAGACAGAGCAGGAGATAGAGCAACAAAATCATCAGGGATCCGAAAAATCCGGTCTCCTCCGATATCACCGCCACAATAAAATCCGTGTGGTGTTCAGGGAGAAACTTCAGCCTGCTCTGAGTTCCCATGGTGATGCCTCTTCCGAAAACTTGCCCTGACCCGATGGCAATTTTCGATTGAACAATCTGATAACCCGCTCCCAGGGGATCGGCTTCCGGATTGAAGAGGGTCGTTATTCTCCTCTTCTGATAATCCTCCATAACATAAATCCAGATGACCGGAGCTATGAGGGCGAATATCAAAGCGAAAACCATGAGCGTCTTCATGCGCATGCCGGTGATCAAGATAATGCCCAGAAAAATTGGAATATAGGTGAGAGCGGTGCCAAGGTCGGGCTGCAGGAGCACCAGAACCATTGGAACACCCAGTATGCAGGCGCCACTGATGAAAGTTCCGATAGTAATATGTCTGTCTCCGAACTTCTCATAGAAACGGCTAAGAACCAGGATAAGAACAAATTTCATGAGCTCAGAAGGCTGAATTTTGAAAAACCCGAGATCGATCCAGCTCTTTGCACCCGAAATTTCCTTTCCGAAGAACAAAAGATAAAGCAGCATGAGAACCAGAATGCCATAGGCCGCCGGTGCGATTAAGCCGAAAAAATGGTAGTCGATGGAAATGACCACCAGCATGGCTGTCAGGGCCAGACACAGCCAGATTACCTGTGAGAAGTAATAGGTATTTAGCGTATCCTCTCTTGTGGCACTGTAAATAAAAACGATCCCGATGACCGACAGGGATACCAGGAGCAACAACAGGGCCCAGTCGAAGTTCGCCACAAGCCTTCTATCAAACATCCTTTTTAACCGATCTTTCGTAATAGACTTTATAGATTTCCCGGGCTATAGGCGCCGCCGTCTTCCCGCCTTCCTCTCCATGTTCAGCCACAACCACGACCGCCAGCGGCTGATCCAGGCAAAAACTGATAAAGACGGAATGGTTCCGCTCTTTCACCGGGATTTCTTCCCCTGGAATTCTCCGCCTCTTGCGAACCACCTGCGCGGTGCCTGTCTTCCCGCATATTCGCAATCCTTCGACCCCGGCACGCTTTCCCGTTCCGCGTAAAACCACTCCCAGCATGGCTTCCTTCAGGGTTTCGAAATGGCGGGTCGCTATGGGAATCCGCCCTCTTTCTTCGGGTTCGAATGGAGTCTCTTCGCCTTCCGGTGTAAAATAG
>Ga0209013_10002182_pt1 | contig 17843 bp, 18 predicted proteins | sample Cruoilmetagenom2_FD_187291 | JGI IMG/M metagenome (GOLD analysis project Ga0209013, IMG submission 187291) | Oil polluted marine microbial communities from Coal Oil Point, Santa Barbara, California, USA - Sample 2 (SPAdes) (version 2) | ecosystem: Environmental > Aquatic > Marine > Oil seeps ...
GTCTTGCCAAAGCCGGCCGGCGCAGAGATGAGGGTCAGTTTGCGGTGCAGGCCTCCGTCCAATCGCTTGATCAGGCGCGGTCGTGGGACGAGATCTGGCCGGGTGGGGGGTATAAAGAGTTTAGTGACCAAAATTGTGGAGGTCATAAGCTGATTATAGCCCAGATTAACAAAGCTAAAAGAGCATTGGCGCGCCCGACGTTCGAAGATTCCTTCGGCTTAGATGTCAGGTTTTGTTATTATGCTCCACTGAGACCCTGGGATGACAGCAACCATCCTCTGAGTCGTACAGACTTATCAGGATCCTTTATGTCGCTTGAAGTAGGCCGGCATCTGCATGTCATCCAGACTACCGACGCCTGCGAGCTCCCAGCCTTGCTCTCCAAGCTGGTTCAGGTATTCGTGAATGACCGGTGCCTGTTTCCAGTTCTCCTGCTCCTCGCCGTTGACATAGCGCGGGCGATAACCACCGTAGTCACGAAAGACTACCTCCATGTATTCCCACGGCTGCAGCTTTGGTTTTGAGCGGCGGCTTGATTTACGGGGAGGCGACTTCCGCCCCGGAGCTGTTTTGGGCGCCGCCTCGGGGGCGGGCGTGGTCGTGCTTGCTTCACCACCCAGGACTTCACCCAGAATATCAGGTGTTTGCTTTCGGTCTGCCATCATGCACTATCCTTTCTGTGAGTCGTTGGTAATCCTCGGCACCCGCTGAGCGTGGCGCGTACTCAAAGATGGTTTGGCCATAGCCTGGCGCTTCGGACAGGCGGACGTTGTATCGGATCGGATCACATACGAGTTCGTCATAGTAGCCCACCATTTGGCCCAGGATCTCTTCTGACTTTTTGACGCGGCGATCCATAAAGGTGGGAAGAATGTAGCGGAGCGTCAGACCCGGGTGGTATTTCTGGATCGAGTCCAGAGAGCGGACGAACTCGATCAATCCCTGCAGGGCCAACACTTCCAGCGATACGGGGATCAGGACTTCGTTGACGTAGAACATGGTGTTCACCGTCAGCGTATCCCAGGCCGGGGCCGTGTCCACCAGGACCAGGTCGTAGTGCCCATCTAGGGGCGCCAGCGCTTCCGCTAGGGTTTGCTCCCCGCCAAATTCCTTGCGAGCAATGACCCGCTTAAGCCCGGACAGAGACCGCCCTCCAGCAAGGAGCCAGATGCCATCCCGGGCTTTCAAGACCGCTTCGTCTGGACGCGCCTCCTCCAGCGCCACTTCGGCGACTCCAACCTCCGGCTGAACTCCCAGGGCTCTGGCTATCTGACCCTGTGTGTCCATGTCGACCAGCAGCACGCGCTGGCCTGCCCTCGCCAGACCCGCAGCCATGTTGACCGCTGTCGTCGTTTTGCCCACCCCTCCTTTGGACAGGGCTACTGCCATCTTTCTCATAATACTCCTCTCTAATCTCCGTTGATGATCATGCGTAAATCCTGTCGGTCCCATACCACGCGGCTTGCCTTGGGCATATTCTATAGGTGGACGAAGATATGGTCAAGTCCCCCTGACATGCGAGGCATTTTTTGCCGAAGCAATCTCCGCACAAGATCAGGAGATTGCTTCACTCCGTTTTAGACCACCCACTTCCATGCATACCAAACAGTCAGTACATTAAACAATAATCCTACAATTATCAAAATTGTTTCCGATATTTACGGTGCTCGGAGGGGAAAACTCTCAGCCTGCTCCGTCGTTAGGACGTTGTTCCTATACATATTAGCAATAGCCCTTATTATCGTAAATATAAAAAATGCTATGAAGCCCGTCCGGTAGTCGATTATCTTGGTAAAGGGAAGTACTACTGGTACAAACCAGAAAATATTGTAAGCCACATAGATGAGTCGGCTAGTGCAGCTCTGCTCGACAGGATCGTCCATATCCGAATTCTTCCGAAGCCACGCGAACCGCATGGCTGAATGCTGTTCGACAACAATTCAGTATAACACCCCGAGAACCACAAGCCCGATAAAGGGAGCCTTGTCCGACAGAACCGAAGTGGATAAAACAATGTAAACATAAATCAGCAAGATAAGTCCCAGTCCCACCGTGAACAAATTATTCCAACGTACGGTTAAGAATTTTTCCTTTGTCATAGGTTCTCTCCTTTTTGTTTATTGATTTCCAGAAAATGGTACCTAATATTTCTAGTAGGGACTACCCGAAAAATACTCCGGAAGTTAAGAAACTTGCCCCATGAAGGGCGGATTTCCATATCCGCCAATAATTTTCGTATAGATACTTTGGTTTAGGTGTTATGTCCCACAGTAATGACTACATTTCCCTTTTTATGCCCTTTTTCGACATAACGGTGAGCCTCGGCCATCTGGGACAACGGATAGCGCTTATCAATGACCGAACTAATCTTATCCGCCTCGATAAGCTCTGTGAGGAAAGTTAAATCTTCAGCCCTTTCCTTATAGTTCATTTCTATACTCACGTAAGTCCCGCCCGGACTAAGTGCCTCCTTGAATTTTGATTTCGAGATTTTCGAAATCATTTTTCCAACGGCATCAAAGATTAAATCATGACGCTCACCGCTTTCTGTGAAATCCGCTTTCGTGTAATCAATGACCTTGTTGGCTCCCAGAGATTGCACCAAATCTAAATTCGTAGTACTGCATACCCCGGTAACTTCTGCTCCAAAGTACCTGGCAAGCTGCACTGCAAAAGTACCTACCGATCCAGAAGCGCCATTGATAAGAACCTTCTGTCCACTCTGGATACCTCCTTTTCTCAGGATATTCAATGCTCCAATTCCCCCACTGGGAACGGCAGCGGCTTCCTCATAAGTCATATTGGCCGGTTTACTTGCCACCACTCCGTCTTCAGGCAGACATGTGTATTCGGCATAAGCGCCAAATTTCAACTCCGTCGATGCATAAACCTGATCACCTTCCTTAAATAACTTTACGTCTTTGCCCACCGCTTCAACTTCCCCGGCCAGCTCCATTCCCAATATCGTTATTCTTTTTGGTCTAAATAGACCATTGAAAAGTCTTGCAGCATTTGGGTCAGGCTTCCGCATACGCCAATCCCCAGTTCTTACGGTTGTCGCACATATTTTTATCAGTATTTCATCGTCCTTGGGAGAAGGCTTTCTACCTCTTTGAGCTGAAGAACCTCCGGTGGGCCGTATTTTTCATATACAATCGCTTTCATTTTGGTCTCCTTCCTCATTTTAGATGTGCTCATTTGATCGAATCTTCTCTTCGATTTGATCAAAACAGGGAGTTTACTCCCTGTTTTGATTTTATCTCGTTTAATTCTACTTGGCAGATGGAAAATTGATTGCAGATGAATTGAATCCTTTAACGATCAGCCATATCGCCAGAAATATTTCATTCAAGATCATCGAAAGAAGAAAAATCATTCCTGCACTAATTCTAATACCGAAAAGCTCTAACAAGTTCCATGTGAACACCAAGGCAACTGATATGAGGCCCCAGACTGATATATATCGTGGAACGAGTTTTGATTGATACAATAAATAAAAGAACAACAGAGCGGCCAGGCTAAAAAAGATCCCAATCATCTGACCGACTAAAAGCGCGCGCACTGCCAGTATGAAGTGCCTGAAGCTTGAAAATTGGCAGCCTCCGGAGCTCCTGCTGTCAAATATTCCTGACTTAATGCTATTAGTGTTAGTGGGCTGATTACAGCAGCAATAATGATTACGGCCTCAATAATCCTGAAAGCAACATACCCAAGAGCTAAGGCTTCATTATACTTTTTAAAAGATTGGAAACATCGTAATTGCAATGCCAACAACTGCAATGCCATTAATAAGCTCGAGGAGCACTCCCATGACCACCTGGTTTTTATTTTCTGAAACATTCATAAGATAATCTGGAGCATTTAGAATAGATTCTAACCAAATACCACCCAGTACTGAAGAATAAGGATTCGTCCATCTATATTGATGTGCTGGTCGATAATTTGCAATCTGCTGATGGATTCTTTGAAACGCTTTTAGAAAATGAGATTGCAAGAAGCGAGGTTTGGGCAGATATTGATGTTAAGATGTTTGCTTACATGATTACTGCGATGAACACCCTACTTGTAGAGTACAATACCCCCTATGTTGCACAGGACTATGATGAAAATATGATGGAAACGATTGATAAATTTTTAGATTTTCTTAAGAATGGTATTGGTGAAAATAACTCAGCCTCACCAATATAGAAATCTGTACCACATAAGCCATAATCAAAAATCACTTTATGCGAAGCAATACCAATCAAAAGGAGTGCAGCTATGAGCGTCATTGAAGTCAATGAACTGACGAAGTATTACGGAAAAGCAAGGGGGATCGTAGATGTGTCATTTCAGGTGGATGAGGGAGAAATATTTGGTTTCATTGGGCCGAATGGAGCCGGTAAATCAACCACGATCCGTTTGTTTTTATCACTGATCTACCCCAGCTCAGGCAGCGCTACGATATTCGGCAAGGATGCCATCGAGTACGGACCGGAGCTCAGACAGGATATCGGCTATTTGCCCTCCGAAGTTTTTTACTACGAGCGCATGAAGGTGATCGACCTGCTTAAATATTCAGCCAGCTTTTACGAACAAGACTGCACCGAACGGCTGCATGAATTAGCCGAAATCATGGAACTTGATCTTAAGCGCCGGATTGATGATCTCTCTTACGGCAACAAAAAGAAAGTCGGGATTGTTCAGGGGCTTATGCACCAGCCCAGGCTGCTTCTGCTGGATGAGCCCACCAGCGGTCTCGACCCGTTGATGCAGCGCAAATTCTTCAAACTCATCCGGGAGGAGAACCAACGCGGCGTGACGGTTTTCTTCTCGTCGCATATCCTGGGTGAAGTGCAGAGAATGTGCAACAGGGTTGGAATTATCAAAGAAGGCAGCGTGATTAATATTCAGGACATTAAAACGCTGCAGAGTGATAATTATAAAAAGATCCGGATTGCGGCAGAGGACCTCGATGAGGCGAAGTTTGAAATCGATGGTGTGAGCAACCTGCAGAAGAGCAACGGCGCGGTACGTTTCTTCTATAAAGGCGATATCAATCAGATCATGAGAAAGATCAGTGAAACCGAAGTTTCTGATGTGACGATTGAGGAGCCGACCTTAGAAGAAATTTTTTTACACTACTACGAGTAGGTGATAACGATGAAGAAGAATATTTACAAGCACGAATTCAAGATGAACTTGAGATCCGTGATTATCTGGTCCATCGCTGTTGCCGTATTGTTATTTGTTTATATATCCCTTTTTTCCTCAATTGCGGTAGACACAGAACTATTAAATGAAATGCTGGCGGAATTCCCCGAAGAACTGCTCTTGGCTTTTGGTATGGAGAACATGGACTTGGCCTCTGTACTGGGATACTTTAGTTTTTTGTTCCTTTTTGTTCAGATATGCCTGGCGATCCAGGCCTCGTATTATGGTTTTTCCCTGGTATCTATTGAGGAAAGGGAGCTGACGGCAGACTTCCTGCTGGCCAAGCCGGTTGGACGCACACAGATCCTGACCAGCAAATTGCTCGCCGCTTTGAGTGGTTTGCTGATCACTAATATCGTGGTCTGGGTCAGCAGTTTTATACTCGTCGAGATCTTCAAAGGTGATCGAACCTACGACACCCAGGCTCTGATATTGCTTTTGTTGGGCTTATTCGTGTTCCAATTGTTTTTCCTGTCTGTGGGCCTGGTTATTTCTTTGCTGGTAAAGAGAGTCAGGAACGTAACACCGTATGCAATGGCCCTGGCTTTTGGGATGTACGTGCTGAGCGCGTTTGGCGACATGCTGGGCGAAAGCAAATTTGAGAACATCACCCCATTCAAGCACTTCGACCCGGGTTATATTGTTCAAAATGCAGCTTATAACCTGCCCCTGGTGTCCATCAGCCTTGTCGTGATCGTAATATCCCTGGTGGGCAGCTACTTGCTGTATGCCAGGCGAAACATCCCGGCCCCGGTGTGAGGAGGTTATGAGATGAATATATTTATAAGAGAATTGAAGGCAAACCTGAGGTCGCTGATCATCTGGGGCGTCATTGTGATCCTGTTCGTGGTGATCGGGATTTCTAAATTCTCTGCATACGAGGGTAATCCCGAGATGTTAGCCATCCTGGACCAGATGCCCCCGGCAATGTTGGATGCGTTCAATATGAATGCATTTAACCTGACCACGGTCAGCGGTTTTTTTGGGGTGATGTTCACCTACTTCGCCCTCATCGCATCCATTTCTGCGGCCATGTGGGGCAGCGACATCATATCGAAGGAAGAGCGTGATAAAACGGTCGAGTTTTCTCTGACCCTTCCCATTACCCGCAGCAGGGTAGTCACCGCGAAGACCTTGGCCGTGCTCGTGAACTGCATTGGCTTGCTGCTGATCACCTGGGGCGCGTCTCTCGCCAGCGTTGCACAATATCAACCAGACAGCGAATTTTATGCCTTTCTGCGCTTGAGCATGCTGGCATTGTTCATCATGCAGTTGATTTTCCTGGCGATCGGCATTTTCCTGGGCTGTGCCATGAAACAGTACAGGCGCGCCAGTTCGGTGGCGGTAGCTCTGCTGCTGGGAACCTATTTCCTGTCCATTATTTCAGGGCTGCACGAAAACCTGGAGTTTCTCAAATACTTATCTCCATTCAAGTATTTCGATGCAGGTGTGCTTTTACGCGAATCTAAGTTTGATGCGACCTTTTTATTAATATCCGCCGGGATCATAGTCTTGAGCATGGTGGGTGCGTACCTGACGTACTCCAGGAGAGATTTGTACATTTGAGTACAAATTTATTTCCACAGCCAATCACAAATCCAGTATCGCGGCGCACCCGTGGCAAAATGGGTGTTTGTCCTACTGGTCAAGCCGGTTGGACGCACGCAGATAATAACCAGCAAATTGCTCTCTGCTTTGAGCGGTTTGACCATCACTAATTTCGTTGTCTGGATCAGCAGCATTGTCTTTATCCAATTATTCAAAGGGGATAAGACTATGAACCCCAGTCTTTGATCCTGCTGCTCAGCATATTGGTGTGTCAATTGTTTTTCCTGAGCGTAGGCCTAGTGATTTCCTTGCTGGTAAAAAGAGTCAGGAGCGTAAGACCTTATGCGATGGCGCTGTCATTTGGGATGTACGTGTTGAGCGCTTTATGTGATATGCTGGGCGAAAAAAAATTGGAAAATATTACATCTTTCAAGCACTTCGACCCGAGATGCATAATCCAAAATGCGGCATATAAATTTCCTGTCCGGTACGCTTCACGACGATCAGGCTCTCGATTACTGTACGCCAGAAGAAATATCCCTTCCGCAGTATGAGGAGGCTAAGAGATGAATATATTCTTTAGAGAACTGAAGGCAAACTTGAGATCTTTGATCATCTGGGGTGGAATTGTGATCCTGTTCGTGTTTTTAGGAATTTCAGAGTTTTCCGTATACGAGGGCAACCCCGAGATGTTAGCCGTATTGGACGAGATGCCCCCGGCGATGCTGAACGCATTAAACATGAACGCATTTAACCTGACCACGATCAGCGGTTTTTTTGGGGTAATGTTCACCTACTTCGCCCTCATCGCATCTATTTCTGCGGCCATGTGGGGCAGTGACATCATCTCGAAAGAAGAGCGTGATAAAACAGTCGAGTTTTCTCTGACCCTTCCTGTTACCCGCAGCAGGGTAGTCACCGCGAAAACATTGGCGGCTGTTGTAAACTGCATTGGCCTGCTGCTGATCACCTGGGGGGCTTCTCTCATCAGTTCGGTCCAATATCAGCCCGATAGCGAATTTTATACCTTTCTGCGCTTGACCATGCTGGCGATGTTCATCATGCAGTTGATATTTCTGGCGATCGGCATTTTCCTGGGCTGTGCCATGAAACAGTACCGGCGCGCCAGTTCGGTGGCGGTAGCCCTGCTGCTGGGAACCTATTTCCTGTCCATTATTTCAGGGCTGCACGAAAATCTGGAGTTCCTCAAATACTTTTCACCATTCAAGTATTTCGATGCAGGTGTGCTTTTACGCGAATCTAAATTTGATGCGACCTTTTTATTAATATCCGCCGGGATCATTGCCGTGAGCATGGTGGGCGCGTATCTGACGTACGCAAAGCGAGACTTGTATATTTAAAACCAATCTGAGAAAAGCGCTATACTCAACTTGGATTGCCTGCATAAGATTAGAAAGATTGGTAAGTGACCTCCTTGAAGGGTGGGTGGGCTCGGCCCTGGAACCGTCATAGTTAGGTGGTCAAGACGCTTCACAAAATGTTATTGGATGGTGATTAGCCTCCCTGAGGCGCAATTTCAGCAGCGACTCTGGAGCGCGGGGCTGGCACAGTCGGGCTGAGCACGTATCGTGGTCTTACCGCCTTCGGGGAGCAGGAAGCGCCTTTTTTCTTTGTGCCCCTTCGTGCCTTCGAGTCTTCGTGTTGAGAAGATACCTTATCAACCAAATATGATTTCCCCCTCTTGCATTTGTGTAAGCAATTGTTTAGCAATGGAGGTAGCGGTGTTTCAGAAAAAACGTATCCGTTTACTGGCCCTCGCCGGGCTGTGCCTGCTGCTCGCAATAGCGGGGTGTGGGAGAGAATCCAGCCCAACCATAAAGAGTCAACAGCCCACTGAACCACCAGCAGAGGCTGGTTCGACGATAGTACCAGACCCTGGTCCAACATTCCCGAATACCACTGAAGCTCCGCGTGAAGAACCAACCCTGACCCCTACCGAAGTGGAAGAGGTCCTGACCCAGGTGCTCTACGACCTGGAGCACACGACGGATGGCTTACTCCTGGACAGCGGCGGTGACGTGGACACCGAAATAGTATCGGCTGGCAGTCCTGAGGAAGACGCGCTGCGAACCGGAAACGGGGGTGTGCTGCCTGCCCCGGAAGGAAATCAGGTCGAAGACTATTTCATGCAGTTCCAGGTCGATGATGGGTTCATCTTGCGCGGGTCGCCGACATCTCGAGTGCTGATCGAGATTGAGTACCTGGATCAGGGGACCGACACATTCAGCATCCAGTACGATGCCGCCAGCGGAGGTCACGAAGGGGATGGTCGCTTCAAGGACACTGGTGTGGTCGTCAAAACCGATAGCGGAGAATTCAAGACCGCCGTCTTCCCACTGTGCGATGCTTATTTCGGCAACCGCGACAACGGGGCAGATTTCCGCATTGCAGACAGCGCTGATGGGGCAGAGATCATCCGCCGGGTGACGGTTAGCCTGGTCACAACCGAACCGGGTTCAGCCACCATCCAGGTCGATTCCTGCGGGGCGAATCCTTATGACGACCAGCCGGACAGCGATGCCATCCAGGCTTGCATCGATCAGGCGTGCAGTGGCGATAGCCTGTTGTTTACATCTGCGGGGGGTGATCCCGATTACCAGGGATATCTGATTGACAAGACGATCTTCCTTGTGCGTACGTCGGCGAAGAGCGATCTCACATTCAGCTCCACGGACCCCGAAGACCACGCGTTGTTGAAAGCTTCGCCAGACCTGTTGGGTTTCGTGGTGCGGTTATTTGCCCGTTCTGGGATTGGCGATGCGGGTAGTATCGATAATATCACCCTCACCCACCTGGACCTGGACGGAAACCGCGCCGAACGCAAGTGTTATGGCGCCGACGGAGTTGGTGATGGCGTGGACGATAATTACGGTTCCTGGTTGCCGGAATGCGACATATTCGATGATGCCTGGTGCAGCCCGGGCACACTGGCGATGAGCGGGCATCTGGATGATAGGGATCCAGAGCAGAATTTCGCCGCCAACCCTGGTAAATGGAGCACCGGGCTGGTGGTACGGGACGTGGTTTTGGCAAACACCGAATGTGGTACCGCTCTGGGGTTCGAGGGTGCGGCGGGTGTGATCGATTCGGCTATCATTGACACTGCCGGAGACCACGTACACGGTCCGGGCTGCCAGCCAACCGACCCGGATGAACCGCTCTATGCATGGTCGGATGGGATAACGTTCACCGGACCCGCAAACCTGGTTACTAATAACCTGATCATGGACGCCTCCGATATCGGTATCGTCACGTTTGGCGGACGTGACACGGTCATCTCGAATAACACCATCAAAGCGCGACCCGGTAACAACGGCATGTTCGCCGGCATCGCCGTGCATCCCTACGGTTACGGTCTGCTCTCCGGCTTCCAGGTCGTCGGCAACCAGGTAATAAACGAGGCCGATACCACCTGTGGTGGCATCCACGTCGGCATCGACATCGGTGCCCACATGTGGGGCGCTGGCTGTACGAATTACCCGTCACCGGTGGCGGTGGGATCTTCCAGTGGTTGCTCGTCGCTATCCCCGCCGCCCGGGTGGACGCTGTGCGAGCCGGATAAGTCCTGCCGGGTTTGGGGGCATATTCCCGCCGGTGCGACCTTCACCCTGGCTGACAACACTGTCACCGGGGCGCAGGTGAACTTCCTGGTCGAAGGCATGGAAATCCTGGGCGAGCTGATCCTGTCCAACAATATCAGTGAGGCACCTCGCATGACCGACTGGCAGGACGATGTTAACTGTACCTGGGACGGGATCACGAACACGTGGGGAACACTTGACTTCGTCGCCCACGATCCAAGTATCGAGGGCTGGACCGACAAACGTATCTACTGCGAGCGTTGATGATCCAAATTCGGGACTTCGCCCAGACCTGCCCAGGGACATTCCCGCTAAACAGATGCTGGCGGCGGTGGGCCAGCCGCGCTTGATGGCGCTGTACGAGAAGCTGTTCGAGCTGTAAGGCATTTGCGTAGCGCAGGTGCTGATCACCCGGGTTGACCTGAACAACCGCAAGCGCTGTCTGAACTCGAGCAACACCCTGTAAGCATTGTTGATCACGTAACACACCCTCCTGGCTAGAGAAAATTTTATATACGCTTGTAAAAGTGGGTTTGAATTGCTACAATGACTTTACTGAAAAAAGGTGCCACCAAGGCGGAAGAGGGTATGTGCGGCGGTGATACGCACAGAAGGTAAGCGGCGTTAGAATATTTTTGGGTTGAGTATCTGCTGGAGCCAATTCCCAGGTCAGCTGAACAACCCCTTGGGCATAAAAGAAAGGAGTGGATGATGACTGCTGACGCTTTTCAATTTCCGAAACCTCTGGTAGCTGCCATCGGTTTACCTACAGACAGCACAAATGATGTGCTCGAAAAACTTGTGCTTTTGGGGGGAAATCTGGGTGGTTATTTCTTTTCGATCTTACTGGCTGCCCTTTATGCTTACCATGGTCTGACAGTACCAGCCGTGTTTGCAGGGATTTATCTTGTGCTGATTGCCCTTGTTTATGTTTATTATTTCCGAACGAAGCAGCTTAACATCACCGCTTTCCTATTTTCTTCCCTGTTATTTTTAGAATTGGTGGTCACACATATCACCCTTGGAGGCTTTAAGGCTTCCGGCCTTGTTTTCATTTGGGTGGCTGCTAGTGCGATAATGGCGATTATAACCAGACAATCTCGACAGGCAGCGATATGGATTATCTTATTCCTGATAACAACGACTGTGTTTACGCTGCTTGAACCGATGATCGCTGAATCCGGCCCGGCAGTACCCGAAAATCTTTCAAGACTGCTGTTTGGCATGAATTTTGGGTTCGGATTGACCTATATGATTGTGTTCTCTTTTTATTTTATGTATTTGCTTGAACTGGCTCGTGAACGGGCGGATGAACTTTTATTAAATATCCTGCCAAAGTCGATTGCCAGGCGTCTCAAGGAGCAGCCAGGAACGATTGCTGACGGTTACAACGAAGTCACGATACTCTTTGCGGATATTGTTGATTCGACAAGACTATGTGCAAATGCAGACCCGGTTGCTGTGGTGGAAATGCTCAATTCAATTTTCAGCGATTTGGATGATCTGGTGGAGAAGTATGGCCTGGAGAAGATAAAGACGATTGGCGATGGCTATATGGTCGCGGCTGGTTTGCCTGAGCCGCGTGACGATCACTGCGAGGCAACCGCTGCGTTTGCTTTTGACATGCTGAAGACAGTTTCCAAACACACCTCCTGGAACAATGAACCAATTCGTTTGCGAATTGGGATCAACACCGGGCCGGTTGTAGCAGGAGTAATCGGTCGACTTAAATTTATCTATGATCTATGGGGAGATGCAGTCAATACAGCTTCTCGCATGGAGTCGCATGGACTGGTGAACGCCATCCAGGTTACCAGAGCGGTTCGAGATCGGTTAAAAGATAAGTACGAATTTGAAGAACGTGGACCAATCCCGATCAAAGGGAAAGGAGAGATGGTTACCTATCTCATGCGGTCGCCTGTTCCTCCAGAAAAAGCTTCTACTGATTAGATGATGCATACAATTTGTTGTCCCCGCAACAAGATTCTGGGAAAAGATCATATACAGCAACGCTCCGGGAGGACGGGCAATAGAATTAGTTTATCAAAGATAATAGGAAGATTCACCTTGGCACGAACCACCCTGCAGGGATAAAGCAGAAATTAGATAAGGCTATTGGGATGTCTACGTGAAGAACGCCACTGACGATTGGTGTGACTCATACGCAGCCTAACCCAAGTTCGAGCAGACCTCACTTCGTTCTGAGGGTACGCTCCCCGATTTGCTAACTATGGTTACAATATAAGTAGCGCCAGGAGCAACAATGTTCGACGGCTGAAACAACTGTTGGACAGCCTAACCCGCTCAAACGAAACACACCCAACTGCTATCCGCTTTCGATAAAGAAACGCCTGGAGGTACATTAATGTCAGACAATTATGAGCAGTATGAAATTGAGCGTAAAAAGATTAGAGAAGCTAATCAGAAAGGATTTGATGATTCTACCGGCCGGTTGCAGCAGGCAGGTCTCGCCAGCAAGTTGCAGACGGCACTTCAGGATGCGGTGAGGAATCCAGACACCAGGTTCCCTGGCGCACTGCTGTACGTCAGTAGTCCTGAGATTGGCGCTTGGGCTGGTGCAGCCGGTCTGAGCGATGTCGCAGCGATTACTGCCCTGGGACTTGATGCCGAATTCCGCGCGGCCAGCATCCTGAAAACCTTAGTGGCTGTGGTCATTCTGCAATTGGCAGAGGAAGGACGGTTTTCGCTAGACGACCCAATCACAACAGTGTTGCCGGAGAGCGTTACCTCAAAGTTCTCCGCCAGTGACAAGATCACCGTGCGCATGTTGCTGAACCACACCAGCGGAATTCCAGAGTGGCTCACCGAGGCGGCGATGGGTGAGATCTTTTCCAACCCCCAAAGGGTCTGGGAAGTTCACGAGTACCTTGACGTCGCGGCAGCACAAGAACCCTACTTCCCACCTGGGGCAGGCTGGAGATACTCGAACACGGACTACAACCTGCTCAGCCTGGTTATCGAGCAAACGACTGCCAGCGCGTGGCGGGAAAAAATCCGCGAGCGCATCGTCAGTCCTCTGAACTTGGAGAGCACGCGACTTCCCGAACCCGGCGACCTGTCCCTCTCGGATAAGCACGCGCACGGATACATTGACATGGACGGCAACCTGTTAGACTTTACCAGAATCGACTCATCAATGGCAGGTGCTGCTGGTGGACACGCACTGATCACGACAACAGAGGACCTGGCCCGATTCCTCAAAGCGGTCTTGGCTGGTGAGCTTTTCCAGAACACAACGACCCTGGACGAGATGCTGACATTCGTAAAAGTGCCAGAAGATGCCCGTGTGTCGAGATACCCAGCCAGCTACGGTCTCGGTATAGTAAAGCTCCTTCTGCCGGGCAATATTGAGATGCTCGGGCATACCGGCAGCACGGGTGGATTTGAGTCCTTTGTCTACTACGTGCCCTCGCAACACCTGACTATCTCAGGCATGATGAGCAGCACGGGGAGTGATGAAAGCGCGATACTCACACCCACTCTTGATCTACTAGTGCCGGGGTTTCTAGCGGCCCAGTAGTAGAGTTTGTGGGGTTGAAACGCTCAGTCCCTATCCGGGCGATCTCAGTTCTGGTTTGAGTGCCAAGACCTATCAAACGCTGATGATAAAAAATCTTGACTCTCTCGGTATATGATGGCAATATACAACTATGCTGGATATTCGTAGTATTGATGGCTTCGAGGGGGATGAAGGAAATATTAATAAGAATTGGGTAAAGCATCAAGTATCCAATTCAGAGTGTGAAGAATTGTTCTTCAATTTGCTACTCTGGTTATGAGTAAAGCGTGGTTTGGACCAACAACGCCAGGCAGCTTATAGTCTGTCAGGAAGCTTATTGGATATAGCAAAACAAACTGATTGATAAAAGAGGTCTTATGATATCAGCAAATCACATATCTTCAATCTATAAGCAGCCTGCATTGCTGCTGCAGCGACTGATCCAGTTTAATACCACAAATCCGCCCGGTAATGAGTCCGAATGTATTTCTTTTATCAATGGACTGCTGACCGAAGCTGGCATTGAAACCAGGATTTTTGCTAAAACGCCACAACGACCCAACCTCGTCGCCAGGTTATCCGGACAAGGTAACGCCTCTCCCCTGTTGCTTTACGGGCATGTGGACGTCGTTACAACTGAAAATCAGGAATGGCGTCAGCCTCCGTTTGATGGAAAGCTGGTAGATGACTTTGTTTGGGGGCGCGGTGCGTTGGATATGAAAGGCGGCGTAGCCATGATGCTGGCTGCCTTCCTCCGCGCGAAGACTGAGGGCCTGGAGCTGCCCGGTGATGTGTTATTTGTTGCCGTGAGCGATGAAGAAGCCGGCGGTAACTTTGGCGCCAGGTACCTGGTAGAGAACCATGCAGAGCTGTTTGATGGTATTCGCTATGCAATCGGTGAGTTTGGTGGGTTTACTCTGCATGTCGGAAAGCGGCGATTCTATCCCATCCAGGTTGCTGAGAAGCAGGTATGTCGGATGAAGGCTACAGTACGTGGTCCAGGTGGACACGGCTCCATGCCTGTCCGTAACGGAGCAATGGCGAGACTGTCTGAGCTTCTTCGAAAAATCGACCAGCATCGCCTTCCCGTTCATGTCACACCAGTCGCCCGCCTCATGTTCAAGAAGATGGCATCGTCTATTGGTGGGGTAAATGGTCTGATACTCCGCCAATTAACAAACCCCATACTGACCGACAGTGTCCTCAACCTGCTTGGCGATCGCGGCCGTCTTTTTAGCCCACTGTTGCATAACACGGTAAGTGCGACGATTTTGCACGCCAGTGAGAAAGTTAATGTAATACCCAGCGTGGTCTCCGTGGAAATGGATGGGCGATTGCTGCCAGGCTACAAACCTGACGATATGATTGGCGAGTTGCGCCAGATCATTGGCGAAGACGTAGAGTTAGAAGTAGTCCGACATGATCCAGGACCAGCCGAACCAGACATGGGGCTTTTCGACACACTCGCTGATATCTTAGCCGAGGCTGATCCAGGTGGCGTCCCCGTCCCACTCTTGCTTAGTGGAGTCACGGATGGACGTTTCTTATCACGGCTTGGCATTCAGACATACGGCTTCTTGCCAATGCTGCTGCCGGAAGACTTCAATTTCATGCAAACGATCCATGCTGCTGATGAACGCATTCCAGCCGAGGCGATCGATTTTGGCGCAAACGCTATTTATAAAACCTTGCAACGTTTCGGAAGATAGGCCCATGTTGTACGGCACAGGTACAAGGCAGAGGCTATCCAGGAAATCGGAATTGAGACATGACCATCAATCAGCGTGATTATCTACAATACGGGTATGTTCTCGAACATCCGGATGGTCGTAACTCCCGGGGCAGCATCTTATTTGTGCATGGCAGCGCGCCCTTCAACCTCGATGGTAGGATACCCATTGATATTGACTCGCCGTATGAGAGAACCGCTTTCTATCGGGACTTGTCCAAAGGGTTGCGCGCAGCGGGGTGGAGTACGCTTCGATACAACAAGCCAGGGGTGCATGATGATTGGGTTGACGGAAGTGAATATGCGACGAGCGATTTTGACGTGTTGGGAAAACAATTGAAAGCTCTGTGGAGGATTCTGCCTGCTGAAAGTCCCAAGATCGTATTTGCATGGAGCGAAGGCTCGCTGCATGTGCGTGCTTTACCCATGAGTGAAGTTGAGGCTGTGATGCTGTTAGGTGGGATCGCTACCACTATAGGCGACATCATCCGAGCTCAGGGTGGTCCATTCCCCTCTCAGTTAAAGGAAGAACTGGATGGGAAGGATCGTCTTGAAATGATGGGGATTGACCGTCCTGTGGGGAGGTTGGTCGACGAACTTGCTTTCGAGGATAATTGGAAGGTCTTTTCAGAGATTCAGAGCCCTCCACTTCTTATCCTGCATGGGGATCAGGATCGGGAAGTTCCAGTTACCCAAGTGAAAATCTGGGAAGATCGTTTGCCAAGCCACCGTGTCACGGTAGTTGTAGGGAAGGGGTACGATCATCGGTTCATGCCGCCAGGTGAGTATGATCCTATGCTGGTGGTGCAGGAAATCACGACATGGCTGGATGGGTTGTTTCCCATAGCCAGCAATCGATAAGGTGTGTACCGCCTAGAGCCAGGAGTCGTCCAATCGTCGCATGAAGGCTGAAGCCGGTGGATGGTCGCAGGTGCTGTTGTGGATGTTCATACATATGCCTCTTGCTTTGGTGTCTTTACCTCTAAGGCTTGTTGGGGTAGATGTAATGGGCGGGCCTCAATGGCTGTTCATAAGGGTTTATCTCATCGATTTCTACCTGCTCTCCTGCCTTGTGAATGTTGGTCTTGATTGGGTTAAAGCGAAGTGGAAATCATAGAGGGTGTGAAAGGGATAATCAATGTTTATGAGTAATATCGCATTTGAAGTCAATGGTATCTCCTACGCGTATGGTTCCTACCAGGTTCTAAAAGAAACCACATTCACAATCGATAGAGGTGAGACCGTAGTGATAATCGGCCCGAATGGTGCCGGAAAGACCACATTGATGCTGTGTCTAAGTGGCTTATTGCGCCCCAGAAGCGGGAAGGTTTTTGTTGAAGGAAATGAACTATATCAAAGAGAATGTGATGCAAAAAGAGGACTATCGTTTCTACCTGATATTCCTCATTTCTACCAAGAGCTAACAGCCTGGGAACATATTCTTTTTATTGCCCAGGCTCACAATGTCGAGGGAGGATTTGAGAAACGTGCTGAAAGATTGCTAAATGATTTTGAACTCTCTGAAGCTAAAGATATGTTTCCACATGCCCTATCGAGAGGTATGCGCTTGAAACTCGGAATTGTTCTCTGCCTAATTCGACCGTTCAGTGTGTTATTGATGGACGAACCCACGTCAGCACTTGATCCTGAGGGCACTATGGTACTCTGTAAAAAACTATCCGATCTCAGTACTAATGGGGCAGCCATCATAATCACTACACACGATCTATCCATAGGAAGACAGTTAGGTAGTCGTATGGCTAAAATGCAAAGGGGGCATCTTGATTTCAGCTGACTGGCGATCTGTCTGGATGATCCGTTCCAGGCAAGTTTCATCTAGTATTAGGTTCTGGCTTCCTATCACTGGTTACGATAGCAATGATCGTTCAGTATCAATGCGCATTTATCTGCTCTACTTAATTGCATTCTTCAGCGCTTGGACACTAGCTGTAATGTTTCTCATATCCAATTTTATATTAACCACATTATCACCCTTCTTTGCATCCCTAGGAATCGCATTTTCAGAATTCGTTATAACTATTTTCACGCTCTTGTTAATTTTATGGAGCTTATATTCGATTCATAAGGCTACACTTCAGAGTCCGCTCGTATTTTCAGAAGATGATGCCCACCTTATCTGCCAAACCCCTGCTGATCGTCGCTTTGTTACTTTGGCTTGGTTCCTAGGAGAATGGCCAAGTAGCGCATTACCTGTTTTAGCTGTAGCAGTCACAGTTGGCATTGTACTTCT
>Ga0209013_10002183_pt1 | contig 17840 bp, 9 predicted proteins | sample Cruoilmetagenom2_FD_187291 | JGI IMG/M metagenome (GOLD analysis project Ga0209013, IMG submission 187291) | Oil polluted marine microbial communities from Coal Oil Point, Santa Barbara, California, USA - Sample 2 (SPAdes) (version 2) | ecosystem: Environmental > Aquatic > Marine > Oil seeps ...
GACTGGGAGCATGCAAGACGGGAAACTATGCTTCAAGACGTTGTATGCGTCTTCAAAGGCTGTTCAGTAGATTTGTTGTCGTTTAACGAAGTCAAAGATCGACTGCAGCTAACGCAAAAAGTCTATCGCGGCCGCCGTACAATAAAACTCGAACACATCCGTGGGAGTGTAGGCCGCTACCATGACTTTGCAGCGGGTTTTTTGCCGCGCAATGACAGTATGCGTGAACGTTGGGAAAACGTGGATGTATTCGTTTCGACGCACGGGGAACCACCGATCGAAGTTTATCTGGTAGGCGAGGCATACTTTGTTATGGATGGCAACCATCGCGTCTCGGTCTCCAGGCAGCTGGGCAGGAAAATGATAGATGCAGAAGTGTGGGAATATACATCACCGGTGGAATTAAGCAGCGAAGCTGACCACAACGAACTGCTCATCAAGGGTGAACATGCCAATTTCCTGGAACTATCACAAATCGCCAACAGTTTTCCGGATCACAACATCGCCTTTACTTCGCCGAAGGGGTATCATTCTTTGGTGTACCAGTTGGAAATCTATCGCAAGGGGCTTGAACAAACCTTGGGGGAACGCGTCAGTTTGGAAGACGCCTGCGCGCAGTGGTACGAAGAAGTGTATAGACCCGCCGTCACTGCTATCAGGGAAAGCGGTGTTCTGGATCAATTCCCCGAGCGCACAGAAGCAGACCTGTTCATCTGGGTGTGGAACAACCAGGAAGATTTGAAAGATTTTTCACCCTACAATCTTATGGAAGCGTTCGAGGGAAAGAAAAGAACAGACCGGCAACCGGCAGCGGCCAGGGTAAAAGAGGCTCTTGGGGATGTATTAGCGACGTTGTTTCTGAGACGCTATTGATCATCCAATAAGGATATACTATGAATATGGAAGCAATCACCAGCACAGAATTATCTACCAGCGTAGCCGGTATCCTGTCCGATGACCACAGGATGGCAGATTTTTGGGGCATGCCAACCAACCAGCGCCGTCTCCTATTGGAGCAGGCCATCCTGGATGTTCACGAATGGCACTTTTTACGCAACGCGGCCTACAGGCACACGCTGCAAGCACGCGGCGTTGGAGAGACGATCACGCCCAAAGAACTACCCCTCATCCTGCGACCGACCGCTCAGACCTTTAAATCTTATATCGATATCCTTGGCACACCCTTCCCGCAGGACCGGCCGGACGAATTCCTGGATTGGTTAGCGGATCAATTATCCGTTGAGCTGCCCGGTGACCGCCTGGCGCGTTTTAAAGATCGCTACGGCTCTCTGGAAGCGCTGTTAAGTGACATCGAGTTAATCTATGACGATTACGGTTTCGAGGTGATCACATCCAGCGGCACTTCGGGACGATCAACCATCATGCTGCGCGATCAGGACGGCATCGACAGGACGGTCGAGAGCTTTTACCTGTCCTTCCAGCGCTACCTGGAGATGCAGGCCGACCACCAGGCGATCTTCATCATGCCGCGCACCACGCGCATCGCCATGGTCAGGATGGCCTCCTTCAGCGTTCGCCGCATCGGTCTGCCTGAAGACCACATTCATTTCACCATACCCTACGCCGCATACCCGGATCAGATCCGCATTCGCACCGGCAGGACTTACCGCCAGGGGATGCGTGGTATGCTTGAGGCCAGGGTCATGAATCCCTTCATGAACTGGGCTTATGAGAACATGGCCGCACCACGTACAATTAAGAGAACGCTTGAACTGCTGGATAATGCGGAATCATCCAATGAAAAGGTACTGCTCTTCGGCGGTTGGATTCAACTTCACACGCTTGCCCTGCAGCTTCGTGATGAGGCACGTAAGATAAACCTGCCACCAGGCAGCCTGATAGGCACAGGGGGCGGCATGAAGGAGCTGTACCCGTTCACGCCGGCTGAGATAGCAGCGGATATATTGCAAAAGTTCACACTCAGCGACGGGCAGCCCATCCCCATCCGCGACGTCTACGGTATGGCAGAAGGCAATTGGGCCGCCATGCAGTGCCGGGAGGGCAATTATCACATCCCACCCTGGATCTACACGGCCACGCTGGACGACGACAACGAATTCCAGATTGGCTCTGACACGACCGGCATGCTGGCATTTTATGACCCCATCGGCGGCGGGCAGCTGTTCCCAGCCTTCTTCAAGACCGCCGACCACGTGCGCCTGATGAACGGCAGCACCGTGGATTCCGAGGCAGATCTATGCCCTTGCGGAGAGACCGGTGCCTATCTCCTGAAGGAGTCCATCCAACGCGTGGACTTGATGGACGAGGCCGGCTGCGCGGCGCAAGTATAAACACGTGCGGCGCAAGTATAAACACGTGCAGCGCAGGGATTGTACATGCGGCGCAGGATTAAGATAATTGATGACTCATGAAATCACCCCCCATTAACGGCTTCTGGCTGCCACAGAAGATCCACGAACAGCTGATTACACCCAAAACTAATTACGTAATCTCATCCTTCGCCTCCGGAAAAGCCTGCGACCAGGCCACCCCGGGGGCCGTAACAGCGCACTGGCCAGTATTGTCCCACCAGGATTGGAAACAGTGTCTGGAGCTGCTTGATGAAGGGCGGCAGCTAGCCCCGCGCGGCGAAGACTATTGGAAACGCCTTGAATCCGCCGTCCAGGGTGTTGAGAAACGTTTTCAGAACCCACAGGACCCGCTGCATATCCATGCTATGGAAACTATCCCGGGGTACACGGGCTATTCTGAATCCATGATCCGGATGACGCTCAACGCCTTGAATTTAATGAACCTGGATCAAATGCTGGACGCTTATGCCGGTTCTCCCGCTCAAAGATCATCTTCTGACTGGCAAAGTATGGACGGCCTGCCGGGCCGCCTGATATTCAACCGTTCCGGTTCCATTGCCAATATCTCAAGCTGGCTCTCCGGTTCAGGAAGGAGACTGTTCGACGATATCGAAGTACCGATTTTAGTCCTCGGCTACGGCGCCGGCAACGTCCCGGGGACCGCTCTGCTGATCGCCATGCTTGCCCAATCAACAACCATGGCAGGCCAGGGCCAGACACCGCCGTCGGTGATCGTCCGAAACTCACGTCGTGAACCAATATTTACACCCCTGGTCTTAAGCGCCATTGAAAGCCTCGATCCCGTCCTCGTGGCAGGAATTGCAACGCTGATCTGGGATTACGAAGATCGTGAACTCCAGGGTTTTCTGCTCGGTAAATGCGACCTGGTCATCGCCGCAGCCAGCGACGAGACAATCGCAAGCATCGCTGATCAGATTACAACAACCAATGCGGCCCGCTCAAGTTCGCCTATCCGCTTCCATGAGCACGGTCACAAAGTGAGCTTCTCCGTCATCAGCCGCCAGGTTACCCAAAAAACCGGTCTAGAAGGGGTGGGAGGGCAGCCCGTGATCGATATTGTGGCGCTGCTGGCAGGATTGGATTCGATTTTCTGGGACCAGTACGGCTGCCTGTCTTCCAGGATCCATTTTGTGGAAGATACCGGTGGAGACCACTACTCGGCCGTGGAGTACGCCGGTAAGTTGACGAATAATTTGCGACAGCTTGCAGTTTATCTGCCAAGAGGCGCCTCACCCCGCCGCCAGCTCAAGGACAGCTTCGATCGTTACAAGCTGCTGGAAAGGCGCAGCCAGGTTTCTGTAGCCAGTGCCTACGAGGACGACTTCCTGGTGGCGGTCGACCGGCGCCAACTGGACCCCATGAACTTTCTGTCAGCGGTAAACGCCTGTATGGGACGCGTGATCATCGTTCGACCAATCGAGGACCCGATGGAATTCCCCGATCACTACCTGAGAATGCTGCCACCGGAAAACCTGCAGTCACTCAGCGTGGTGTTTGGTGAGTACACCGACAGGACGGACACAGGATTCCTTAAGTTCGCCAAAGCCTGCGCCAGGCGGGGCGTGACCGCCATCCGATCGGTGGGTCGCGGCGCGTTCCCGCAGCTGGCCTACTCCTGGGACGGGCTGATACCGCTGGACCTGGTGGCTGAACGGCCGCGCGGATATTTTACAACCATCGAGTTCGATGATCCTTACCAAGAAATGCTCGATACCTACCGCTTGTTTCTCAAGCAGGCAGGCAGGTTGGGTCTTTTAGAATAATCGTGTATATTTATGTCAATGAATGGGGCACACATTTACGAGTAGATCATCTACAATGGCAACAGTGTTCTGGTTAAGATACCGCTACTGGTTACTCAGTCTGGCAGTCATTGCCATGGTTTTACCGCAGACCCTCAAAGGGATGTGGGGGGGCGATTTTTGGGAACATGCTGCGGTCGTTCGCGAGCTGGCCGCCAATCCATGGTACCCGCAACACCCGATTCTCCAATTGGATGCGCCTCATGCGTTTTACTCACCGTATGCGCTCGTTGTAGCACTCGGATCATACCTGACAGGAATTCATCCAGTCAATGCACTTACCCTGGGAGGGATATTCAACCTGGCGCTGCTGTTGTTCGGGATTTACTGGTTCGTATCAATTTTTTCCAGAAAAACTCGTAATGCCACCGCATTTTATACACTGCTGCTTATTCTGTTCTTTGTCTCCCCTTATCTGCCCAGGTACAGTGGTTTCTTCCAGCTGAACAATCTGGGGCGGGTGATTCCCTACCCGTCTACATTCGCATTTGCCTTATCGATGATCACCATTGCCATCCACCATCGCCGTCTGGTTACTGGCCGCGATGCCTGGATTGCCCTGGAAATCATTTTAGCGTCGGTCGTGCTATTAACACATCCGTTTTCATTCATTTTCCTTGGCGCCGGCATGGCAGCCACCTCGTTTACCAGGCGAGAAGGACTTTGCGTTGAGATGGTCAAGTTGGGTGGAATTTATGCGCTGACCTTCCTGATCGCAGCCCTATGGCCTTACTATCCGTTCCTGGATTTGGTGCTGGGCGGGGAGTCAGCCGTTTATCATGCGACAAACCGGATTATGTACGAACAAATTCTTCTGCGGAACTTGCCGGTATTCCTGGGTATCCCCCTGCTGATATTCGAACTACGCAGGGATACCCGCGCGCCTCTGGCCTGGATGTATATTTTTTTGATGGTAGTCTTTATTTTGGGTGGCCTATCTGGTGCCTACAGCTTTGGAAGAGTGCTGTTCGGCATGGCGCTGGTTGTGTACTTAATGATCGCAAAATATTTGGCTGGCTTTGAAGCAAAATTGGCCACCGGCTCCCAATCCGGCAGAAAACAACCGGTCATCTTCTCATTGGTTGCGACCTCAATCCTGGTCGCTCTCACCTTCTTCCCGATCACCTTGCCGCTGATCCAGGGTATAAAAAATGCAGAAAGAAATCAATACAAGGGTTACACTTTTCTAGCGAAATACACAAAACCAGAGGATATGATTTTAGCTGATCATAAACATGACGTCTTTGTTCCAGTGTTCGGCGGCAAGTTGGTCTCATACAGCCGCCCTCTGGCCTTTATCGATGATCAAATAGAACGTCAAAAAGCTGTGGAAAAGTTTTTCGGCGAAAGTTCCAGTCGAGCTGATCGAAAGGCAGTGATCGATTATTACCTTGTTGATTATGTGCTGCTAGATATTCGGAAAACTCCCCATTGGAATAAACGCGCAGCGGAATTAAAAGATTTTGGTAATGCGGTTTACAAAGATGATCGCTTTTACCTGTTCGAGATCGGTCATACCCGGTAGAAGAGATAAAAGAAAAGCTGCCAGATCCAACAACATGAGCAGTGCCATCCAACCAGCCAGATGGAGCTGGATGCTGTCTATTTCTACCAATCCGGTTCAACAGCATACCAACGATCAGGTGACAGATCAATGCCACGTGTCCCTACCCCGCATTAACCCTCTCTGACCGCGTGCGTGTTGAAATAAGATAGGATAAGAAAAACAAAATGACCATCCAGGATACAAGGCGCACCAGGATCGAGAACAGGATCGCATGGCGGGAGATTTCCATCTCGTCGCCAATCCACACGATCCATCCATACGGCAGAGTAAGCAGGAGCAGGACAGCAGGTATCCAAAATAGATCCGTTCGTTTCCACGGCCGCGTGACCGTCCAGGCCAGAAAACAAGTGAGTCCAAGAGCCGTAAATATCCACAGACCCTGATTGGGGTAGAAAACTGTGTCCAGTACTTCAGGCCATGCAGGAGATCCTTCCTCCCTGTAAGCCAGGTAATCACCCAACAACAGCGCGCTCGAAGCTCGAACCGGACCCTGAATTGCATATTCGGGATGGACGAGCATGAATTTAAGATAAGTCGTCCTGCCGCTCTCATCCAGCCACAAACGAAAATTCCGTAAACGCCGGTCATTGAAGAACGCAAAATCCTGGCTGTTCGCATAACCGCCGGCCAAATTCAGCAAAGTTTCATTAGCGGGCATCCCGCTCTCGACAAAATAATCCAGGTATCGCTGCTCCGTTAAAATTCGTTTGCCCAATATGTTTATTAACGGGAATCGGTAGCGATAGGCTCGTTCGGTGTTGGTCATACCGTAAAAAATAAACACCCCAAAAAATATAGAGATGACCAGGAATGCGCGCAGGTTGGACCTGATGATCCCAACCAGGGCCAAGATCATCGTCAGCATCAGCAGAAGGTAAATCATGGCCTCGCGCGTGTTCTGCCAAAGGAAGGCAAGGATAATGATGGCCATCAGGACGCGAAAATCCCAGCGTTTGAGCAGAATGAACCACAAAGCGACGAACAACGCAAAGAGCGAGATGCTGATCGATTCGCTTAGGATGACCCGGTTCCAAAGTAAGATAGGGCTCGTCATACTAAACAGCAGGGTGATGGTGTAGGCGATGGGCTGGAACCAGGCTGGTTTCAACGATCGGGCCAGGAGGAAGGCAAGCAGCCCCCAGGACGCTGCCCAAAGTATGGTTTGAAAGTGAGGTACCAGTCCCGGCAGTTGGGGCAAGAGTTTATAAAACAGCGGCACCGTCCACGGACGCACATTCGTAAAGAAAAGCGACCATTTACTTAAAGGTATGCCCGCCATATAGAGGTAATCGACCGTATCGCCAGCATTAACGGGCGCCGGAGATTTAATCAGCAGATACAGAGCGATCAGCAAATAAAAGGCTGATATTAAAACAAAAGACATTTTCTGCCATTTATTAAGTACGATCTGACCCTTTGGTGTCTGTTGAGGAAAAGGCCGCAGAATAAACGCTTCTACACGTTTGTTGTAGACGATCAAACCATGGGCGACCAGCGCCTGGGTCGACACAAACATCAGGTACAAAAAGATGGCGGCCAACGAGATCCAGTACTGGTGAAGCACATGGCCTGCTCCCGGCAGAAAGATAAAAGCGGACAAATTCACCGCCAGGAGCAGCGCAAGGATCACAAATACCCAAGCGGTAATACGTGGGCGCCGGAGCCAATCAGCGAACGCCCGCGGCCAGCCTCTCCGCGTATAAAACAGGACACCCAACACTAAGAAGCCGGCGCCCAGGAGCGCAACAAACGTGATCCCGCCGATCTGTGTGCGGGTAATCCCATTGCCGTACCGCTGAATTAGAGAAACCAGGAAGGCGGCAAACGCCAGCCCTTCCACCCCGGACAGGGTACAAAAAGCGAACATCACCGCTTGAGGGTTAAAAATTCGACTGAACGACAGGTTGGATTGAGTCATTACACAACCTCACTCCCACGCCACAGACTCTGCATCTCCTCGCTGCGCAGCAGAAGTTCGTCTAGCGTGCCCGTGTCATCGACACGCCCTTCCTTCATCACGACAACCTGGTCGGCGCGCTGCAGCACCGCGCGGCGGTGAGAAACCACCAGGCAGATTGGCGCCGCATCCGCATCACCTCGCCTGGCGAACACACCCTCCCACAGCTGCTGTTCTGTCTCCACATCCAGCGCGCTGGAGAGGTCATCGAAGACCAGCAAGCTGGTATCACGCACGAACATGCGCGCCGCAGCCGTCCTCTGTACCTGCCCACCGGAGAGCCGGATGCCGCGCGGCCCCACCATCGTATCCAGCCCTTTCTCCATGTCGGCAATATCCTTATCAAGCACAGCCATACTGACAGCCCTACCCAGGTCAACCCTGTCTTCCGGTAATCCCAGCAAAATATTATCACGCAGGCTCTCGCTGAACAAGCGCGGCACCTGCCCGGTGTATGCACAGAGCGGTGGTGTGAATGTTTTGGCCGCATCGCTGACCAACTCCCCGTTCCAGCGGATCTCACCAGCTTCCGGCGGCAGCAACCCCAAAAGAACTTTCAACAGCGTAGTTTTGCCCGAACCAATACGTCCGGTGATAACCGTGAAAGATCCGGCATCGAGCTCGAAGTTGATGTCCGTCAGCCTTCCACTGGCGCCATTTCCGTTATCGTGTTGGTAAGTCAAACCCTGAACGACCAGACTCTCCAGGTAATATCCCTTCGTTCTGGGTGTAAATGGCAGATCTGGGTACTCACCGGATATATAAATCGGGTTGTGCGCCACAGGATCACCCACATCGGCCCCCTGCATGATCTTTTCCATGCGATCAAATGACACACTGGACTGCCGGTACAACGTAATCAGGGAGCCGGTCATGCGCATAAACTGGGTCATGGGCCACAGATAGGCCGTAAACAAGGCGAAGTCCCCCACCGAAAAACTGCCGCTGTACATCAACTGGGCAGAAAGTAGCAATATCAAACCCAGGCCAATATCTACAGTCCCAGTGCTGAGCGCGTTAATCGACTCAGTCAGCAGCCTATCCATGACCATAGTCTGGCGGCGGCGGTCATTAAGTCCTCGGAAATAATTCACGATGTGCTCTTCCGAGTTGCCGACTTTTAGCGCTTGCGTACCATTGAACATATCGGCGATGGTGCCAGTCACTTGGCTGGTGGCCTCCCGGCTGGCTTTGCGGTATTTTTCAACCCGAGGGCCGAGTAATCGTGCCACGATGATTATCACGCTGAGCGGTATGAAAGTACCCAGCGTCACTATAGGGCTGATTCGGAACATGATCACGAAGGAGATCAAAGCCGTGATCCCCAAGCCCAGCGCATCCTCAACCACCGTGATGCCGTTGACGATTTCGTTGCTGTCATCCCGGAAGGTGCTGATCACCACGCCAGACGACATAGTTTTGCCATCCTTATCATCGGGCAAAGATCTGGCGCCTGGCATCTGCAGGATGCGGGCGAACATGTTCCTGATCATCAGCGCCATGCTGCGCTGGCGGAAGGTGGTGTTGGCCAGGATAGCAGCCGCTAGAGCCAACCCGGCGATAATGGCATACACTATTTGCAGGACAACCACCGGTCCCACGGCCAGGGCAAACTTGTCTTCCCCGGTCAGGTAGTTCAAATAAGCGCGCAAGATCAGGCCGCTGACCGTGAATGACAACCAGAAAATGGTGGCCGTGGTGATATCCGTGATGAAGTATTTTGGGCTGTATTGGATCAGGCGCCAATAATACTGGTATGTCTTCATCGTTTTGACGTTCTCCGTCATACCATGGCCTCTTCCAAACCTGTTTTCAGCAGGCTGGAGAACAATGAATCCGGGTCACCCACCAGCTCCGCTCGCGGACCACACTCCGCGATCTGGCCATGGTCCAGGATCAAAATCTCGTCCGCCCTTTGCACCGTACCCAGGTGGTGAGCGATAATAATAGCGGTACGTCCCGCTAACAGCTTGTCCACGGCCTTCTCGATCAAGTTTTCGGTAGCCGGATCAAGCCTGGATGAAGCCTCGTCGAGCACGATCAATCCCGGATCGGCCAGGAACACCCGCGCAAAAGCCAGCAGCTGCGCCTGCCCCGCGGACAAACCTCCCCCGGTTGATTCCAGGTGCGTATTCAACCCTTCTGAGAGTTGTGCCAGCCAGTCCCCCAGACCTACTTCCTCGATAGCCTGGATGATTCGCTGGTCGGGGATCGAATCATCAAACAGAGTCAGGTTCTGGCGCACGGTGGCGTGGAACAACTGCACATCCTGCGTCACCATGCCGATGTGCTGGCGTAAAACGGCCTGTTTTGCGCGCCGGATGTCAAACATACCAACTTTTCCGTTCCCCGAATATGCGCTGTCGCCCAGGCGGATCGACCCGCTCGAAGTATCGTAGAAGCGAAATAGCAGCTTGGTCATCGTTGACTTGCCGCTGCCCGTACGCCCCAGCAGCCCCAGCACGGTTCCCGGCGCAAGCTGAAATGTGACGTCCTGCAGTACGTTCGTCTCCTGATCGTCTTCGTAGTGGAATGTCACATCGTTGAAAGCCACCGCCAACGGGCCGGCTGGGAAGATCGCTCCCTCGCCATCCGAGATCGTGGGCTGGACCTGGCGCAGTTCGGTAATGCGGTTGATGCTGGCAGCCGCACGCTGTAAATCCTCAACCTGGCGCAGGATCTCCCACAATGGGCCTTTCATCAAATCGATGTAGTAGAAAATCAGGAAAACGCCGCCAATCGTCATCACACCATCCCAATACATGGTTGCGCCCAGGATGTGTGCTGCACTGTAGGCGAGCGCAAAGACACCCAATGGGAGGACCGCAACGAACACTTGAACCCGCATCGCTGAGAGCACTTTTTGATAACGACTGCGCACGACCTGGTATAAGCGCAGTAAGATGTAGGATTCCGCACCGCTGGAACGGATCTCTTCGGTACCGTTGAGCCATTCCTCCAGGAAACCGAACAGCTTTGCTTCTACCTCGCGTACGACCTGCCATCTGGGTACGCTGATTTTATTCAAACGGTGAAGCACCAGCAGACCCACTAGGGCTACCGCTCCGATCGCCAGACCGAGGCGCCAGTCCTGCAATCCCAACAAGATCAACACACCGATCACCAGCAGCAGGTTACCGCCCAAGCGTATCACGAATTGGGAGAAGAAATTCGCTAATTGGTTAACGTCCCCATCGACGCGTTCGATCAGCTCACCCGGCTTATATTTTTTGTGGAATGACATATCAAGTTTGAGGCAGTGCAGCGCCAGATCAGCGCGCAGCGAATTGGTGGCAGTCCAAGCCACGTTTTCGCCCACATAGGTGACGGCGACATTGACTAATTGGCGAAAGAGCGCAACACCCAGAAACAGAGCAGCCGCCCGCAGCAGCGTATCCATGGCAACGCCCTGCTCCACGGCGTCCAGGTAAAATCGAATAATCTGCGGGCTGACCAGCGCCAGGCTAATGCTGGTTAACAATAAGAAGGTCAGGAGGAAAACTTGTAACTTTTGATGTTTCAAGTATTCGACCAGCAGACTCCAGTACAGCTTGAAAGATAGCTCTGTCTTTTCTTCCGTCATCTTCTGCGATTCAGCTAATTGTATTTGTCTTCGTGACCTTCAATGGGAAAATAATTGTGAATTACGAGCCATCAATATAATATATCTCCTAATTTAGCTGCCCCGTAAGTATAGCCCTGTTATAGGGAGGACGTCACCCCCAAATTGGGGCTAACAATGGGCTTGGGGCAGGTGATGGGGTAAAGGGATATCTTTGAGATAGTTTTATCTAAAACGATCATTGTTTGCTCACCAGATATCATACTCCCAGGGTTTTGTCCGGGTTCAGATGTAAATCGTATAACGATCCAAGCACTTTATAATGTGCTAAGATTTCCACATGGCCGAAATAATTAAACTAATTGCCTGGATAATCGCGGTTGTTTTGACTTGTTCCGTTAGGGTTTCACATCAACTGATTGGTCATGGGATAATGTAATTGATGGAAAAAAGTCAACAAAAAACAGTCGATGTGCTCTGCGCGGGGCATGCTTCTTTTGACCTGGTCTTTGCTGTGCCGGAAAATCTCCTGCCGGACGATAAAAGTGTCGCCACGGCGTTTGTGCGCTGTGGCGGCGGACCCGCCGCCAACGCCGCAGTAACAGTCGCCCGGCTGGGATATCGCTCCGCCTTTGTGGGATATTTAGGCCGGGATATATTCGGAGACATGCACCTGGCTGAACTCGAGGGTGAAGGTGTTCTGGTGGAGCACGTCGTCAGGGGAGATCCCCAGACGCCGGTCTCCGCGGTTTTAGTCAAGCCAGATGGCGCCCGCTCGCTGGTAAATTACCGGGCCGACCTCAAACCCCTTCCTCGGGGCAAAATCGACTTCAGCGCCATGCAGCCGAAGGCGATCCTGTTTGACGGGCATGAGCCGTTCATCGCACTGGATTTATTGGACCACTTCAAGGGGCGCAGCGTAAAATTTGCCCTGGACGCCGGTTCGCTTCACCCTGGGACCGAACTACTGTACAACAGGGTAGATTACCTGGTTTGCTCGAAGAAATTTGCCCGGCAGTTCACGGGAGAGTATGATCCGCAACGGGCGCTTGACATCTTGTCAGAACATGCGCCCGTGGTCGTGATTACCCTGGGTGAAAGAGGATGTGTATGGAGGGGGCCGGAAGGGATTGGTGATCAGCCCGCCTACTCAGTAAAAGCCGTCGACACGACGGGAGCCGGGGACGCATTTCACGGCGCGTTCGCGGCCTGCATTGCTGCTGGAAAGGATCTGGCGTACACAATGCGCCATGCGAGTGCGGCTGCTGCTTTGAGCTGTACGAAGCTGGGGGCGCGTCGGAGTCTACCGACAAAGCGGGAAGTCGATCAATTTCTCGATACCTCGCCACGAACTCGCTAGTACTCATCCCAATGACTCATCATTGGGTGAAGGTTAGGGAAGAGGACTTCCGCCAGCCCGACCGCCTCTCCCGTGCAGGTCATCCCCGCCTGCTGGATGATCTCACGCGCGTCGTCCGAACCGATCAGAAAGCGCACAATCTCGGGACCACCGTGCAGGCTGTGCCGGCTCGGGGCTCCTGGGGCGATCTGTATCCCGTCCTCCAAGAATTGCAGCGTGGACTTCTGTTCGCCAGCATCTAGCTGGAGCGCTCCCCGCCAGTCGGAGTAGTGCGAGTGCCTCAAACGCCTCTCGAGCAGCGGGAGCAATTTCTTCAGCGTGCTTTCCAGGTTCACGATTCGTACCAGCCAGCCGGTGTTGTGGAAATAGCGGTCCTCCACCACACACGCCCTACGGCGCAGGATCTGTAAGACCGGATGATGGTTCGGCAGCGTGAAGAAGGCCAGCGATTCATAATCCCCCAGCGTAAATAGCTCCGTCATCACGGCCAGGCAGTTTTCGGGATCACCTGCGGCCTCCAGGCACTGCAGCGTCTTTTTATCGTCCGTGGTTACAGCCCGCACGTATCCAACCAACCCACCGTCATCTTCGAACCAGCCGTAGGCCTTCATGCCATCGGCATCCAGCATGTGATATGTCGGGCGCACGCACGTGCCACTGAACGCCTCATGCTGCCGGTTATAGACAGCATCAATTTCGTCCACATGTTTCGGTGTGAGCAGTTGGTAGGGTAATTTAATTTCGATATCCGGAATATCATCCGCTGTCAGGCGGTATGTGACGTAGTTCCAGGCGCGTACGTAGCCGTACTTTACATAATGGCGGCCGCGCAGCACGCTCAGGTCATAGCCATTCTCCCTCATGGCTTTGATCGAATCAGTCGCCGCCATCTCCATCAACCCTTGCTTCCGATAGGGTTCTTCAGTGAACACTGCCCCAATACCGGCCACATTCAGGCGTACCGACTCAAGCCGCATGGGATAGCCCCACACGCCCCAATGATGGACCAGGCGCTCACCGTCCCAGATCAGGCGAGAGGTGTCCCAATCGTAATGGCAGTTGCCGATGTACTGCTGGCTGATTTCTTCAACGTATTGGCCGTCTGCGAACGCGTCCGATGTGATCTGCGAGATCGCCATCAAGTGCCGGTCTGGATCTGCCGGCGTCATGTGTAAGGAAGATATGTTGGTCGACATTGTTATAGATTCTACCTGATCTAGTTGATCTGCGACAGTACAGCTCTCGCAGACCAGATACCACGCAGCTTGACCACGCCCAGATGATATAATGCCGGTCGATGAAAGATCGCCATATGGCAAAATCAGGTGCCTCTATCAAAATATGCTGAAAAGAATTGCGCCTTCGATTTTCTTTATCCTCTGCGCCCTGGAAGGTGTTTGGGTGCTGAGCGTCCTGGGGGACCCACCGGCGTTATTAAATCTAGGAACGATTTCGGCCCTGTCCCCTTTCAGACTCGGCCTGATTTTATATGTCGCCCTGATGGTCATCCTGTTTGTGGCAATGGCTGTCTGGGAATGGCTCACTAAACAAGGAATTTCGCCGGTTAAACGACTGCTTTCCCACCACATCCTGCTGCTCATTGTCACCATAGTGTTCAGCATAGGCCTTTTCGTCTTATACATAACTGTGTTTTCACCGATCGCTGAAGAGCGGCTTCACGCTTATTTCATGCGCTGGAGACCGCTGTTCGTCTGGATATTATTAATCTTTATCCAGTTCTTCTGCCTGACCCTAATCTTGCGCGGATTCGCTTACTGGAAAAACGCCTGGATATATCTCAAATACAACCCCCGTGTGATGTCTCTCAGCAAGAATAAGAACTCAGTCGCTGCGGGCGCTGCCCTGCTGGGGTTATCCATTCTCATCGGATTGACGAAGGTTTATTTCGGGCGCTTCGTTGACGAGGCGGACAACATCACCGGGGGCTGGTTGTTATCGCAGGGTTACACGCTGTATCGCGACGTCTTCACACACCACTTCCCATTTCCTTACTACTGGATCGCACTCGTAACAGGCATATTCGGAAATTCCTTTGTCGCCGTCCGGATTTCATTATTATTGCTGCAGGTCGGTTTATTCGCGGTCGGCATGCGCATCACCGGGCTTTACCTGGCAATCGGTTTGACATCGCTGGCCTGGAACCTGATCAACCACCTGCACCGCGGCCAGGAAGCTATCTACGCCACCGTTGAAGGCATCTTTATGGTGGTGGTTTTGATCCTAATACTCTGGCTGCTGACAAAAAGATCCACAGTCGGTAAATTACCACTAGTGATAATCGGTCTTCTCTTGGGCGCAGCACTGCTCACTGACCCGCTGATGATTTACGCCGCCGTCATCGCCATCGCCGGGTTGTTCGTGTCAGGGCTGAGAACCCGTTCTCCGTCGCGCTACCACGAAGGTCTACGCAGGGTGCTCTGGTCGGGATTGGCTGCCGCTCTGCTTATAGGCGTCTTCGCGGTTGTCTTACTCCTGTCCGGGACCGTCGAAGATTTTTACCGGGATGCGATCTTGTTTAATGCTGATATTTATGCCAAGTATGTCGACGCCGGGCCGCTGCGCCTGGACAGGATCGTTCAGAATATCGCTACAGGGCTAAATATACTGGACGAACGCTGGTACAGGTACACCACACCCTTCCTACCATTGCATCCAGCAGGCTCCGTCTCGTTGGATGCAGAAACTGTATATCTCAGTTGGATGTTTTCAAGCTTCCTCTATCGCCTGTCAATCATCGCCTGCATCCTCGGGCTGTTCTTGAATCGCAAACTGGCTGCTGGGATATTCCTGCTGCTGTTTGCGGCTACGATGCTGCCCCGTACGGACGAAGGCATCTACGCCATTGGTTTTGTGCTGGTGAGTCTTTACGCGGCGTTCTATCTGCTGGTCGAACTGCGGCTCCCTGTCCTGGTCAGGGCGGCAGCCGCGCATGGGGCGCAACTGCAAAAAACAGCCTGGAGCGTTGTGCGCTATGCCTGGATCGTATTGCTGGTCGTGATTGGCGTCATGCAGTTGTGGTCCGCATTCAGGGGTGGGTACTTTATCGCAACGAACTGGTTCGAAATCACGAATGACAATCATGTCACCATGTACAGAAGTTTCGGGGACGATATCCGCCAGGCTGCCTGCGGCCAGGAAGACGTTGAACTGGCTGTATTTCCGGTCAACCCGATCGTTTACTTCGTCTCAGAAATTTCGCCCGCATCCAGGTACACCTACATGTATCCGTGGGTGGCAGAGACCGGGCAGGATGAGTTAATCCAGACCCTGAGCGAACACCACTCTGCAGTGGTCTGGATTCAACAGGGTCGTAAACGCGATTCTCCCGACGGGGTCGCAAATTATATGGCCGACACGATCGAATTCCTCAACAAGAACTACGTCAGGTACCGGGGCAACTACTGGATGTCGCCGGAACTGGCCGAAATCTGCTCGGTGGAGCCTGTTGAGATTCCGGTCGATCCGGACGATAGTCAATAACAGTTTTACTTTCCCCCTTGCTGAGCTTCGCGATTCATCCAATTGAAGATATGGTAGAATTGTGCCGCAACCGCACGAGGTGCATACGATGACAGATCGCCTATAGAAATCAACACTTGTTCCGGGCAATACACCCGCTGGGTTTATAACCAGCCGGGGGCTCCCATATATTGGGACATTGCCCCCGGTTTTTGTTTTCTGTCGGAGTCACACGTATGCTAACAGCTCACCATCTATATAAATCCTACAACCTGAATATCATCCTGGAAGACGTCTCTTTCAGCGTCAATCCCGGCCAGCGCGCCGGCCTGATCGGCCCCAATGGCTCCGGCAAGACCACTCTGCTGCGCATCCTGGCTGGTGAAGATAAGCCCGACCGGGGACACGTCGCCTTGACTCCCGGAGACCTGCGCATCGGCTACCTGCCGCAGACCCTGGAGATCGACCCGGGACAAAGCCTGGGAGATGTGCTGCAATCAGCACGCGGCGACCCGCTCCAGGTGGAAGCCGAAGTGGCGCGCCTGGCAGCGGAATTGGCACATGACCCGCAGAAACCGGAACTGGTAGCGGCTTACGATCTGGCGCTGGTACGTCTGCAAGAATCCCAGCCGGGCATCTTCGGCGAGACTGCCATCATCCTGGGTGCCTTGGGACTGGATGCGATCGATGATGCGCGGCCAGTCGGTCATTTGAGCGGCGGACAAAAGACGCGCCTCTCGTTGGCGCTGGTGCTGCTGAGCCAGCCGCAAATCCTTCTGCTGGACGAACCGACCAACCACCTGGATATTCCCATGCTGGAGTGGCTGGAGAGCTGGTTGGCGGATTTCCCTGGCGCGGCCCTGATTGTGTCTCACGACCGCACCTTCCTGGATCGCACCGTGACGCGCATCCTGGACATGGATCCGGAGACACACACGCTGCGAGAATATTCCGGAAATTACAGCACCTACCTGGAGCAGTACCAGGCTGAACAGGCGAGGCAGATGGCGGACTACAAAGACCAGGAGTATGAGATCCGCCGTATGCGGCAGGACATCCAACACACCAAGCAGCAGGCTTCCTGGGTGGAGCAGACCACGACATCGCGCGACCCCATCGTGCGGCGCTACGCCAAGAAAGTGGCCAAGAAGGCGCTCTCGCGGGAGAAAAAGCTCGAACGATATGTGGAATCGGACGAACGGTTGGAGAAACCTACAGCGGGCTGGCAGATGAAGCTGGATTTCGGCAGCCATCCGGGCGAAGGGGATAAAGGACACCATGTGGGGCAGGATGCGTTCACTCTCCAGGGACTAACCGTAGGCTACGCGAGTCACGCGCCCCTGCTGGAGAATCTCAACCTGCGGGTGCAGGTGAAACAACGCATCGCATTCACCGGGGCCAACGGCTCGGGAAAGACCACCCTGCTGCGCACCATAGCTGGTCAACTGGAGCCCCTGGAGGGAGCCGTCCGCCTGGGTGCCAGTGTGAAGCTCGGTTACATGTCGCAGGAGCAGGAGAATCTGGAACCAAGCCTGGACGCGGTGGAAACCATCCGCAGAATCGCGCCCCTCAACGAGACCGAAGCGCGCTCCTTCCTGCACTATTTCCTGTTCAGTGGTGACGACGCCCTGCGCCCGGTTAGCCAATTGAGCTACGGCGAACGCGCCCGCCTGATGCTGGCCAGGCTGGTGGCGGAGGGCAATACACTGCTGCTGCTCGACGAGCCCATAAACCACCTCGATATCCCCTCCCGCACCC
>Ga0209013_10002184_pt1 | contig 17838 bp, 15 predicted proteins | sample Cruoilmetagenom2_FD_187291 | JGI IMG/M metagenome (GOLD analysis project Ga0209013, IMG submission 187291) | Oil polluted marine microbial communities from Coal Oil Point, Santa Barbara, California, USA - Sample 2 (SPAdes) (version 2) | ecosystem: Environmental > Aquatic > Marine > Oil seeps ...
GTATTCATGAACATTTGTGCAGCTGCGTTTCCAGTTGTGTAATTTGTGTTAAATGCTGAGAGGCACTGGATGAGTAATATTCGGGTCTGGCGGGTGCAGTTCTCCAGGGCAGCCGTTGAATTAGGCGAAATTAACTACGCGGCTGCTCCTGGCACGTTGAATGAACTATCCAAGCAGCTTCCGGGAGGTGCGTACACAACATTCCGGACCTATCATGGACGGAATGTGCTGCGCCTTAGTGAGCAGATTCAGCGCCTGGAGGAGACATCCGCACTGATTGACTGTTTGATATCGATTGATGAATCTACATTTCGTGAAGCGCTGCGAATGACCCTGCGTGATTATGGCAATCGTGATGAGCTGCGGCTGCGTGTCAGCCTTGACCTGGAAGAGGTGCCCGGCAGGATGTATATCGCCATAGGACCATTAGAAACTCCAAGTGCGGAGGCTTACGAATGTGGTGTGTGTGTAGTCACTGGTTCAATGCGCAGAGAAAATCCGAAAGCAAAATTAACCGGATTCATCTCAAAGGCAGACGTTATCCGACAGGGTCTACCAGCCGGCGTTCATGAGGTCCTTTTGGTTGATACGCACGGTCGTTTACTCGAGGGATTGAGCAGCAACTTCTTTGCGGTCAAAGACGGCCAATTAAAAACCGAAGGAGAAGATGCCTTATCGGGGATCACCCGCGGGCTTGTCCTGGAAGAGGCCCTCAGGTGGGGGATTGCCGTAAAACGAAGTCCGGTTACCCTGCAGGAGATACCTTCTCTGGATGAAGCCTTCATCACCAGCGCAAGCCGGGGAGTGCTGCCTGTGCGTAAAATTGACGAGTGGGTGATCGCGAACGGGGTACCGGGCCCAGTCACTCGCCAGCTGTCTAAACGGTACAAAAATCGGATTAGGGAAGAAGTGGCAGAAATCTAAAGCTACCCGTAAAATATGCACGTTCAGCCACTCATCTGGAAAAACAGAGCAACGAAGCTCCTCGAAAAGTGTTTTAATAAGTGATTACCATGAAGTGAAGATAAACGGTGATAGCAGTTCCATGATTTATTCTTAATTAGGAGCCACACTATGTCTGGTCAAATACCCAGTCTGGGGAAAAGTGGTCAGGTCGCAGTTGTAACGGATAGCGTCGCCCAGGTACCCGGCGAAGTGGCGCAAGAACTGCAGATCAGCGTGGTACCTTCGATAGTCATTGTGGATGGACGCGAATATAGGGATGGACTCGATATAAATCCTCAGGAACTCTACCAACGCATGCGCAGAGAGGTTCTTGTCCTTCAAACGACTGCTCCCCCCGTGGGATTATTTTACGAGGCTTTCAAAGAAGTTCTAAAGTTCGGAGCAAGTTCTGTCCTGTATGTCGGGCTTACCAGTCAGCTTAGTGCGACGTTCAGTTCGGCTGAAGCAGCAGCCCACGTGCTCCGGCAGGAGTACCCAGACCAGCCTATAGAACTCTATGACAGTAAAACTGCAACCATTGCCCAGGGATTTATTGCCATCGAAGCAGCCAGACTGGCTGTTGAGAATGCCTCACTGGCCCAGGTTTTGGCCAGGTCTGTGGATGTGCGGTCACGAGTTGGGTTCGTGGCAACCTTGGAGACGCTGGATTACCTGGCACGAGGGGGGCGTATTGGGAAGGCTGCTTATCTGATGGGCAGCCTGATCAAAATTTTACCCGTGCTCACAATCGATGAAAACGGAATGGTGGTACCTACGGCACGTGTGCGAGGGGAGCGCAAAGTTCTTGAGCGGTTGGTAAACAGCGTTGCCCGTATGGTTGAGGGTTGTAGAAATTTAAAATTAGCCATCATGCATGCCGACGCGCACGCAAAAGCCGCAGAATTGGAAGGCATCATCCGTGAGAAATTGAGGCCGGATGAATTGTTCTTCACCGATTTCACCCCGGTGATGGGTGCGCATGCCGGCCCCGGTGTAATTGGGGTGGCTTACCACTACGAAAATTAGAACTAGAAAAAAATCATTTTCTGGATCTACATTAAATCCCGCGCTCGCATTAAACGAAAAGCTATGATCCTTAAACTAAGAATAGTTTTCCCTTAGTATCCCCTCATAACCCATAAATCTGCTTGACCCTGATCTCGATTGTGGTACACTCCTCGTTCGATTGTAAAAACTGCGCAACCGAGAAATAAATTCACGCTAACCATAAAAAGCGGGGCAGCCAGATGTGGCTGTCGTGCATTGCGCACCGGGGTGGAGACAATTATTGGTGCGCGAATTAACGGATGGAAGTTTTGTTATTGATTGAAAGTGTAAAAGTACTATCCAGCGTATTTGTTGGGGCTTCACTGCTTACATTAGGCGGTCCGGTGATGGGCGAAATGGTGGCCACTATGGCGCCCATATTCACTAAGAGGGAAACCGAGGTCATTAACAAGCTGGGTGTCGATTTTGAAGAAGTCGAGTTTCCGACAACGGATGGCTTATTGCTGCGAGGCTGGTTTTTCCCGGCCAAAAGTAAAGAAGCTCCGGCCATTCTTTATGCACCGGCCACTGCACGCGATCAGCGTTCCGGGGTATCACTTGTGACCCCACTCCACGAGGCCGGATATCACGTGCTGCTCTTCAGCTACCGGGGACATGGCAGCAGTGACGGAAATCGCTTCGGATTTACGTACGGCGCCGCTGAGAGTAAGGACGTGGATGCTGCAGTAAGCTATCTCTTTGAGACGAAGGGCATCCGGCACATCGGGGCGATCGGGCATTCAGCAGGAGCGTCATCCATCATCATGAGCGCGGCTCGCAACCCGCGCATCGGCGCGGTAGTGGCTGCCTCTCCTTTCTCGTCCGTCGAAGAAATCTGGGCCACTAATCGACCAAAATATTTTCCGAAGCCCCTGTTTGAGCTGACAATGAAGTTCTCCGAACGTAGGAAGGGATTCTCGCGTCACGAAGTGCGCCCAAAAGATGTAATCTCTTTGATCGCTCCAAGACCCTTGTTGTTGGTGCACGGCAGCCAGGATAAGCGCATCACTCAGGAACAGGCCTTGTTGTTGTTTCAAGCGGCCGAAAAACCTAAAAAAATGTGGGTCATAGAGGGGGCATCTCATAGTGGAGTCCGTACGCCGGTCCTGGACGAACTGGCCCAACACATCATCAAGTTCTTTGAAATGGCTTTCAAATAAATTTACCCACGCCGGTGATATCATCAACACCGATCCTCTCCTCGGAGCGCTGCAAGACAACGGTGGTTCTACAGAGACACACGCTCTGCAACCTGGCAGCCAGGCGATTGATAACGGCGATGATGTATCCTGTCCCACTATCGATCAGCGCGGGGCGGCACGCCCGTTTGATGGCGATAGTAATGGGTCGACCATTTGCGACATCGGTTCGTTCGAGTACCAGAGCGCGGTCCCTACGGTTACACCGACGGCTACAGTCACATCCACGGCGACGTCCACTCCGGATGTAACCAACACACCCACGGTTACGTCTACGTCTACCGAAGCGGCCACAGCCACGGCTACGGGTACTGCCACGTCGACCGCAACGGCCACATCGACTGCCACTCCCACGTTGACCACCACCCCGTCGCAGCCAGCGGGCAACTACAATATCTTCCTGCCGCTAATTCTGGGTCGCAGTCCATAGGTACAGATTTTTCTTGGTAATGTGATATACAGATGGAATTTAAGGGCCAGGCTGGCGGTTAATCCACTCTTTGTGATCATTGATATCCCGATCGAATATTAAACGCAGCAGGATGACTTCTCGACGGCTTTTACGCTGTTCTGGCAGTGGTCTGCGGTTGGCCTCCAGGCGTTTGGCGAGCGTGATCAGGAGCATAAATGCAACAGCCCAGTAAACAACATCGGGTCCCTCCAGGAAGTAGATTAAAAGGGGTGTGGTGAGCAGGCTGACCAGGGCCCAGGGTGCCGAATCACCCAGCAGGAAGCCGATCGCCAGGAAAGCCAGCAGCCAGCCAGCTCCCGCCGGGAAGAGCACCAGCATAAGGCCCAAGTAGGGGCTCAGCCCTCTCCCACCGCGAAAGCGGAGATATAGCGGCCAGTTATGACCCAAAACGGCTGCCAGCCCGGCAGCTGCCGCGACCATTTCACCAGGGCCCAGTTGTAAACCCAGCCAGGTCGGGAGTGCTCCTTTGGCAATGTCGAACAAACCCACAAGTACGACGACCCAGCGTCCCACGTGCTCGTAGACCATCGATCCGCTGACGGTGCCGCTTCCGTACAGGCGCAAATCAATATTCTTGAACAGCCTGCCGGCGATGTATGCCGTGGGGATGGATCCAAGCAGGTAGCCAAAGATGATCAGGAGGATTGATTGGAAGATCATATGGATAAGCGTTGGTTATTTATCTAGATTATAACATCAGCAGATCGGTGGGTATTGGTCCTAAACGAGTTATCACCCGGGTGCACCATGGGGACCGATGGGTGATCATTGATAACGGCCGAAAAATAGTGATTTCTTGTCGGATTGGTAAATAAAACTAGTTGCGTATAGTCTTGATTGATGTTATAATTAATAAACATTAATTTGGGGTATTTGTCCATCCGGAGAGTTGATCAGGTAGACAGTTTGAGAAATGTGGCTGGTTAACGTATAGGAAAGGAGAAAATGGAATGTTAAGGTTCAGAAAGGTTTTTATTATTTTAATCGCGCTGGTCGTCTTGTTTGCTGCACTTGGAATCAGCACTCAAAATGCCCAGGCGGCCTCCTGCACGCAGTATCACGTCGTCAAACGAGGCGAATGGTTGGCCAAAATTGCACGATATTATGGTACGAACTGGCAAACGCTGGCGAAGCTTAATAACTTGAAGAACCCGTCACGCATATATGCCGGAATGAAGCTGTGTGTTTCAACCAGCGGTAGTTCACAACCCCCGGCTACCATCCCCACATTCTCGATCTCGGGTGTGGAGCGGGATACGAAAGTGACCATCAAGACGAACAATTTCCCGGCGGGCAACACATACCGTGTGCGGATGGGTCCGTATGGGACACAGGCAGTCAACGGCATCCAGGTGGCTACGTGGAATTCTGGTCAAGGCGGCACGCAAACGCCCACATTTCCGATCCCGAACCAGTTAAAGGGTTCGTATCGCATAGCCATTCGCCTGGAGAGTACCAGTGGTTCCGGTTATTACGCATACAACTGGTTCTATAACAACACCACGGGGGCGACCGGTGGTGCAAATGGAGGCCAGACACCTCCCCCGAGCTCAGGCTATACAGGTATACCGGTGTTCTCCATCTCTGCCGTGGTGCGCGATACGAATGTGACCATTACGACAAAGAATTTTCCCCCAGGGCTGACATTTGACGTGCTTATGGGTCCCATGGGCACACAGGGTCGTAACGGAATTAAAGTCGGGACCCTCAATTCCGGGAGCGGTGGAACGATAACGGCCAAGTACTCCATCCCGGCGAGTTTGATGGGATCGTATAAAATATCCATACGCACCCAAAATTATGCCACAGGATACTACGCTTACAACTGGTTTTATAACAATACGGCGTATTAGTATCGATAAATAGCCAGCTCGGCTGCCCATTATTGAGTAAAATAAAAAGACACCTCTCCAAGAGGTGTCTTTTTGTACTCCGAACCTATTGAAGATAATCCCAGGGGTTGAGTTTGGCTCCGTTATAGATCAACTCGAAGTGCAGGTGGGGTCCGCTCGAGTTCCCGGTGCTGCCCATGGCTCCGATATAGCCCCCCTGGAACACGCTTTGACCGCAGCCGACTGCAACAGCGCTTAGGTGAGCGTAAGCTGTCTGGAATCCGTTTCCGTGATCGATTACGATCAGGTATCCGTAGCCATAGTCGCTCCAACCAGCATATACGATTACGCCACTATCCGCGGCAAATATTGCATTACCGGTTGCCCCACCGATGTCAATGGCCGGATGGATAGCAGAATAGCCGTAACCGGAGAGAGTGCGCGACACGGTAGGCCAGACGAAAGTCCCCGTACCATAGGCTCCTTCATAAACCTGTCCACAATGCCCGGCGCCGTAATGGCGAGCCGAGGCCGGATTTTGACGCGTGATGGCCGGTGGTCCCCAATCTTTTATCGGCCGTGTGCCGCCAGGGATGATCAGTTTGGTGCCGGGTTGAATGCCGTGATTGCTGCTGGCCAGAGTAGTCAGATCGATGTCGTTCCCTGCATAGTCAATGATATCTTCAGGGGAAATTTTATAGTAGCTGGCGACGTATGCCAGGGAATCCCCTTCTTTCCATTCGTAGAATGCACCATCCAGGGGCAGGATGTTCAGTACCATGTTGGGGGAAAGCAAGTGCGGGTTATCCTCTAATACCTCGTAGTTCCCAAACAGCAAGGTTTCTGGACGAATACTGAATGTATCGGCTATGTCAAAGAGAGTATCACCCTTCTTGACCGTGTAAGTAAGCACGTCTGTTTGCGGTCGAGAGGGTATGATGGTTTGAACGTCTGTCACACGATAAATACCAACTTGTGCCGTATCGTATTTAAATTCATAATTAGTGAGTGCGGGAATGGATTGATCCGGATCCTCCTCTGGCACGGGAGTGGGATTGGGGTCCTCTTGGGTGGTCAGAGACTGTAAGGATGGAATTTGTGCTTGCCCGGTAACTACTCGCTGCCACACCAGGACTGCCAGGACACCTAAAACGATGACCATGACGATATTTACCAATACCTTCACAATGGATCTGCCGCTTTTTCTCGGATGGTTTTCTTCATTATCCGCATTCAGCGGAACTGGATTTTTAGAAGAAGACATAACTGTCTTTCAGACCTCATTTTGTTAATTTTTCAACTATTAATAATATTTCTGCTTGACTGCCCGGTTGCGCTTGGTATGCTGTTTATATCGTAAACTGGCCATTTTTATAAAACAGCTCACCATCAACCAGGATTTCGCTATCTTCACGCAGATCGCAGATAAAATCCCAATGGATGCTGGATTTATTCACACTTCCTGTTTCCGGAAAACCAATACCCACGGCTAAATGGAAGCTGCCGCCAATTTTTTCATCAAATAGGATACTCTTTGTGAAGCGTTGTATTCCGTAGTTAGTCCCAACGGCAAATTCACCCAGGAAACGAGCCCCAGGATCGCTATCGAGCATGGAGAGTAAGAATGGTTCATTCTTCTTTGCGGCGGCATGGATGACTTTGCCATCCTGAAATTCCAGTTCTACGCCATCAACTTCTCGTCCTGCCATTATCGCGGGATAGGTGAAGTGTACCCAGCCGTTTGCAGAATCTTCGATTGGGCCGGTGTATATTTCTCCGCTGGGCATATTCCTTGTACCATCGCTGTTGATGAACGTACGCCCTTCGATCGATAAGGTCAGATCACTGTTTGGCCCCCGCACGGCGACATCTTTTTTACCTTTCAACCAGTCTATCAGGCGCTGCTGCTCATTGTGAACGTCTTTCCAGGCCTGGATTGGATCAGCTTTATCGGCAAAGGTGGCTGCATATACAAAATCCTGGTATTCTTCCAGGCTCATATCGGCCTCTTGAGCCATTGCCTGGCAGGGAAAGTTTGTAACTACCCAACGCAAGTTCCCATCAGCCGAACGTTTCATACGGGTTTCGAATAACTCACGCCTGGCAGTTTGCCTCAAGCGTTGTTTTTGTGGATCAACCCCGGATAATGTGCGCGTGTTTGTCGTACCGCGCAGATAAATGATGGCGTCGATGTTTTCGTAAATCATCGCATCAATGGGTGATATCCATTCTAATTGAGTGCTGCTGGATTCTTTAAACATCACCTCATTGAGGTCGTTACTTTCAAACAGGATGTTTGCGTGTCCACCGGCGCGCAAGATAAGACGCAGCACTTCGCGAGCCAGAGGCATGCTCTCAAAACCTGTACTGATGAGAACCCAATCGTCTGGCTTTACATCAATCGAATAATTTACTAAAATGCCCGCTAGACTAACTAAGCGAGGGTCAGGCATGGGCAGCCTCCTGTTTCATCCATCGTTTGTTTTACGTTCCGGGGTAAATTATACTCGTTTCTCTAAAGCAGATGATAAAAATAAATGAGTAAATCTTAAATATACGAATTGCTTGTCTGGTGGTAGAAGTTCGGTGTTAAAATTAAGACGTGGGTGTTTTAGAGAAAAAACTGTACTTAATAACCTTGTCTATTTTATTCTCAGGATTAGGGCTGGGAGCATGTTCAGTTTTCACCGGTCCTGTTATTGAGACCGAAACTGCGACCCAACCTATCGAGCTGACTGCTACATCTACCCCACAAGCGACGATATCACCTACTTCTACGCTCACCCCCACGAGCACCCCATTCCCTACCGCCACTCCCTCGCCGACCCACCTACCGACAGCAACCTTGTTCGTGCTGCAGGATACTCCCCTGCCGGAAACGTTGGCGCCGATCAATATCGTAAGTGCACCCGATGTATCGGCACTGGCTGAATGGTATGTTGAAGATCTTACCGATCTCGCCTGGACAGCCGACGGGAGTTCCCTGGCAGCGGCAACTGTAGATCGCATCGACCTGTTTGACCTAAAAACAAGGTATAAATGGCGCAGCCTTTATCCGGACTATAAGGGCGTGCGCAATATTACATTCAGTCCGAACGGTTACTGGTTGGTCTCCAGCAGCCGTACAGGCACAGATGAGAATGGGTACTACACCAATCTGGAACGCTGGTGGGGGTTAGATATGAAGCCCTTAGGCCTGTTCGGGAACCAGCCGCGTGGACTGAGCGACATGGAATTTACTGCCAACAGCCTGGTTCTCTTTACAGCGTTTTCTTCACCCGCCGAAGATAAAAACAGTATTGAATTTTGGGATACGTACTCCTGGGAGATTACACGCACCATGCGTGTGGGGACTGTGCTCGATATATCAGTTTCACAGTTTGGGGAATGGTTGGCAACTTCTCCGGACAGGTACGCGATTCAGATATGGGATACCAGAGCGACTGGTAAACCCCTGCACACAATTTATACATCCTTTACCGGTGCCGTAACGCAAGCCGAATTCTCTCCGGATGGAGGGACTCTGGCAACCGGACATTACGATGGGGTGATTAACTTATGGGACGTGGCGACGGGCACATTGATCCGCACAATGCAGGCGGATGCCGTTATCGAAAGCTTATCTTTCAGTCCTGATGGCTCTTTACTGGCAACTGGAAGCAGTTATGAGGATAACCTGATACGAATTTGGTGGGTTGATTCGGGCAGTCTGCTTAGTATCCTGCCCGGGCATAAGAGTGGAGTCCAATTTCTGTTGTTTTCACCATACGGTGACATGCTGGTATCCGGTTCCTATGACGGCATGATCCGAGTTTGGGGGATCAGGCCTTGAGGGGGTTTGGATGTGTAAAAAAAAACTGTTTGTGACTCTTTGGCCATTATTGATTGTTAGCCTGGCGGCCTGCGTTGGGGTCACTCCCACCCTCGAGAAGCCACATGCGGTTGATGACGGAACGAGCATTAGTCTTCAGCCTTCGCAAACCGAACCAGCTGTCTCCGGCGATTTGGCTGCCGGGAGCGACATTCCCGCCGGGTCAGCAACGAATATCCCCAAAGAAGTTTCCGGCACCCAGACCACGACTTCTGCAACACTCCCCCCAGAAAAGCCAACTCCGCATGACGACAGTTTTCAACCCGCATCAATAATTAAGTTTAGCCCGGGTGAAATCGTGACAGCGCTGGTTTGGTCGCCGGATGGCAGCGTGCTGGCGGTGGCGGCAGGCGACAAATTATATCTCTACGATGCTCAGAACTTTGGGAGATTGGGGAACATCCAGGTTGGATCACTCACTCATTCTCTCGCTTTCAGTCCTGCTGGTGACTTGCTGGCAGCAGGCAGCCGGGACGGGTTAGTGAGAGTATGGATGTATGAAGATCTAATCAGTGATCCCAAAGATCCAGGAGTAGGACCGTTGTGGGTGCTTGAAGCGCATAAGAAGGGGGTGAACAGCGTGGCATTCAGTGTACATGGAAAGTACCTTGCTTCCGGAGGAAATGACGCCGTTGTTCGTTTGTGGGATACGGAAACAGGCGCTGTGGCTGGCACATTAATCGGCGGTACTTACGCTGTACCAGCGATTGCATTCGATCCCTCTGGGGTGTTGTTGGCAATCGTTAATGGCGACGTGATACGTTTGCGGGATATTGAAACACAGCAGATATGGGGAACGATCCGGGCTCCCACACACCTGTACGGCATAACCTACAGCCCGGATGGCAGCAAATTGGTCAGCAGTGACATAAACAACAATATCTATCTATGGGATCCGGAAAGAGCCTACCGTTCTGGAGTAGAGGTTTACCCGGAGCCGTTAATTTTGCGGGGTCATGCAGGTCGTGAGAATACTTATCAGGCGCTCGTTTGGGACGTGGCTTTCCACCCGGGTGGAGCTTGGTTGGCTTCGGCAGGTGGGGATGGAACCGTGCGGATGTGGGATATCCCCTCAGGCACGTTTATCAATACAATCAGCGATCATTCCGCAGGTGTGACCAGTGTGGCCTTCAATCCAGAAGGGAGCAGGCTGGCATCTGGTGGTCTTGACGGGATTGTCTATGTTTGGGAAGTGGATCAATAGCAGCTATACATATCCCGAGGTTACTTCTCGGAAGCTTTATATTTGTCCCACGTATTCGCAAAACGAACGATCTGGCGCTTGATGTACCAGGCATCCGGATCGGCTGCGTGACGCCGGTCTTTGATCAATTCCATCGCCGTTTCCGGGTCGTAGCCAAGAGCGATCAAGATAGCGGCTCCCATCGCCACACCACGATGTTTGCCGCTGGCGCAGTGGCTGTATACCGCCCTGCCGGACTCAATCGTTTCCAAAGCAGCAAGAGACCCTTTTCGCAGCTTCCTCAGGGGGATCGGTAAAATAGGGGAGTCTATGGATGGCAGCCAGAGTGTGCGCATGGGGGGATTGTGATGGTCCGGGTATGGTCTGCGTTCAATACGCATGTTTATTACCAGGCCTACATTCAGATCACGGAGAACGTCATAGTCCTGGGTAAGCGGCGTGGTACCAATAAATAGTTCGTCGATAATTGGCGAATAATTCATTCGCCAATCTTACCACACACATTTTGAAGGTAATGATGGTATGATCAGATCCAAATTTTGAAAAAAAGATATCTCTAGATGTTTAATGTCTGAACAAACTGCTCAATACACTCGACTGCAGCAAACGATGACCGATGAATTCTTCCGCATCGTAGGTTTACCACCCACGGGGATATTGAGACGATTACTGGGCCCGTTAATTTGGCTGCCGACGCGTCGTTTTGCGAAACTGGCTGTAGATTTTGACAATGAAATCGCCCAGTATGGGATGAACGAAGCTGCTGGACGATATTTAATGAAATTTACAAACGGTAGCCAGGTGCAGGGCGCGGAAAAAATCCCCAAAGACGGACCACTCATCATCACATCAAACCATCCAGGTACTTTTGACTTATTCACCGTCCTGTCCAGTACAGTGCGGGAGGATTTTAAATTTATCATCAGTGGGGTTCCAGTCGTGCGGAGTTTGCCTGCCGCAGCAAATTATTTGATCTATACGACTTCTGATCCACATGGGCGCATGAATGTTGTGCGAACTGCTACCCGGCACGCACGCGAGGGGGGCAGTTTAGTGCTCTTCCCCACAGGTATTTTAGATCCGGATCCAGAAATCATACCCGGGGCGTACGAGGCTCTGGGCATCTGGTCGCGAAGTATAGAACTGATCCTGCGCAGGGTACCGGAAGCGTTGGTCCAGGTAGCTATTGTAAGTGGGGTACTGCCGCCAGATGCAATGCGGACTCCGTTGACTCGGCTGGTGAAAGAGAAGTGGAAGAAACAGCGTTTAGCGGAATTCATCCTGGTCGCCAGGCACCTGGTGAGTAACAAGAAGTTTGACGTGGAACCAAAAATATCCTACGGAGACCCTGTGAGTGTGCAGGAGCTGCGTAATGATGCTGACTCAACCAGCCTGACGGATGCAATCATTAAGCAGGCGCGGGTCCAACTTTCAAATCATACACGGATATTTCCAGGTTATGAGTAATCCGCTGGTTAAGTAAATAGTGTTCAACCATACTTTGGCGCCGCAAGCGGCAAACACGATTGCACATCCGTGGATACATTTTCGTCTTACCCCTAAACACATTTGATATTATAATGGTGAGGGAATAGTTTAAAATAACGATTGTGCTCGTACGATTCCGTGTAGGCGAGGTTTTTATTACAGCGGAAAAGACCATAAAATCTCTTCGTCCACTGTGAAAAAACCGCTGGTCCATGAGCGTACAAATGTAATTTACTGAAGGATAAAATCAGGCAGCAAGTTTAGAATGAACGATATAAAGGCAGAAGTAAGTCAATTGCGGAGAACGGTCACAGATGAAATCTTCAGGGTGGCTGGCTTCTCCAAGAAAGGGTTGGTGCGTAAGATTTTCGGACCCGTTCTCTGGCCGCCAGCGCACCGCTTTGCCAGAATTTTTGCTGACTTCGATCTTGATGTGGCGACATTGGGGCTTCGAGACGCTGCGCAACGATTATTGCAGGGCTTTGTTGATGAAGTCCAAATCAGCGGGAAAAATAAAGTACCCAGGAAAGGTCCGCTGGTCGTCGCTTCGAACCATCCAGGCACATTAGACGGGTTTGCGATTATGTCAAATATTCCGCGTGATGATATGAAGGTAGTTGTGGAGGGATTCCCCCTTTTCCGCAGTTTACCCGCAACCGCACCTCATTTAATTTTCACCCCCCCTGACACACAAGGACGGATGGGGGTCGTACGCTCAATGATCAGCCACCTGCGCGATGGGGGTGGTATATTAATTTTCCCCTCTGGGAAGCTCGATCCTGACCCGCAGATCTTACCGGGTGCCTACGATGCTTTGAGTAACTGGTCACCCAGTCTGGGATTGATATTGAATAAAGTACCTCAAACGCAAGTGATGGTGACCATCGTTAGCGGAGTGCTGTCAAAAACCTGTGTAGAAAATCCGATCACCAAATATTTTGACGAGTGGTGGATGAAAATAAGGGTGGCTGAGTTTATACAGGTCGTCCAACAGATGGTAATGGCGCGGGATTTCAATTTGATGCCAAAAATTTCTTTCGGCGATCCTGTTACAATCGATGAGATTTTAAAACATGTAGATTCGTCGGGCGTGATGCTGGATATTATCGATAGGGCCAGGCAATTAATGGAGATACATACCCACGAACCCCCGTTGCTGCCTAATGGAGCAGAAATTAAAACGCTGCCTTAAGTAACTAAAAGCTTCTCTGCAGAATACTGCTTAAAGATCTCGTCCTCCACGATCGTCCGTATGCGCTGGAGGGCGAGATTTATTTCTGCATATGAAGTGTAGATGGGAGCGATCCCCAGGCGGATATTATCGGGAGCGCGGAAATCAGGGATGACGCGTAACGCCGGTGGTTCGGATTCGATCATGGCGCGGTTAATGCAATATGCTTCCGGGTGTCGGAGGGAGACATGCGATCCTCGAATTTCCGCATTACGCGGGGAACCGACAGTAAATCCCAAGGGGATGAGCCAATGATCTGCGAGATAGATTAAATATTCGGTCTGGCGGACACTCTTATCGCGCAGGCGGTTGACTTTTGCTTCTAATAGCAGATCAAGAGCGGGTTGGAGAGTACCCATTGAGAGCACCGGTGGGGTGCCGGTCTTGAAGCGTGCGATATCGTCTGCAGGCGTAAAGTTGAGCTCAAAAGAGAACGGGCTTTGGCTGGCGAACCAGCCCCAGATGGGGGAAATAAGCTCTTTTTGCAGGTCACGCCTCACGTATAGAAAAGCAGGCGCACCAGGTCCGCCATTCAGATATTTATACGTACACCCGACCGCCAGGTCCACGCTGCAGGCATTCAGGTCTACAGGCACTGCACCAACAGAGTGGCTTAAATCCCAAAGCATTACTGCTCCGGACTGGTGGGCGAGTTCGGTGACCGTTTCCATATCGTACATAAAGGCGCTTTTAAATGCCACGTGGGTCAGGCTTATAAGGGCTGTATCTTTATCGATCAATTCAATGATGGAGGCTGGGCTGATTGAGACCCCATCGTGGGAGGGAATCAGTTCCAGACGATGTCGATGCCCCAGTAAATCGATAACCCCCTGGAAGATATACAGGTCTGAGGGGAAATTAAGCACATCACTGACTATCTTTCTGCGATCAGACCGGTATTGGAGTGCGCTTATGACAAGTTTGAACAGGTTAACTGACGTCGAATCGCATACGAGTACCTCATCGGGCTTTGCACCGATCAGGGCTGCGATTTTTGATCCCAACTCGTGCGGTGCATTGATCCAAGATTCGTTCCACCCACGGATCAGCCGTTCCCCCCATTGTTTTTCGACCACCTGCCGCATGCGCTCGACCGATTTTTTAGGTAATCGACCGAGAGAATTCCCGTCCAGATAGACGAGATTCGGATCTGTGATCACGAATTCGTCCCGAAAACGGGCCAGCTGGTCTTGATTATCCATTTCCTGGGCAAGTGCCAGGTCTGTGGTATTAAATTGCACGCTTACCTCCGGTTTAAGACTTCGAGTGCATCGGGTAATATCGAGCGAGTCCATAACTCGTACATCTTCCCAGAAGGATGCAGTCCGTCCGAAGCGAATAGAGAACGATCGTCTCTCGCTGCACGAGAAATCGGCGTGATGTTGATATATCGCGCACCTAATTCTAATGTGATTTCCTGGTTGGAACTATTGAAGGCATCAATTTCAATCCCAATTTGCACCCGATCCTTGCCGTCCGCGAAGGGTGTTGCTCCCCAGTCAGGGATAGATAAAACGATTACCCTTGTGGGGTTTTCGTCAGAAAAATTGATCGCCATATTGAGCAATGTTCTAAAACCGGCTTTGTATTGATTTGGGTCGCAGCCCCTGTACTGGTTGTTGACTCCGATCAATAACGATACAAGCTCATAAACTCCTTGGGGATTAGCCTGGTGGATCCCAGCAAGCAGTTCATCCGTCGTCCACCCGGTGCGAGCGATGATTATGGGATCGTCGATAGGTACACCGTGCCGCCCTAATTTGTGTTTGAGTTGTATCGGCCAGCGTTCGACCTCCGCCACACACTCGCCGATCGTGTACGAGTCACCTAATGCCAGAAAACGCATGTGATTTCAGATTTGTGTCCGGTTGATGTTTATTATTTATATTATCCAGTGAATTGGGTGATTGTACTTTCTGGAAAACTTGCCCTATGCTGTGTATGAACCAGCAGACCTGCTCTTTCAATCCACGTCCAGTTTGGCTACCGTAACTCCGTCGCCGCCTTCTTTCTCTTTCCCCGACTCGAAAGAGCTTACATAGGGATGCCGACCGAGCGTTTCACGAACGACAGTGCGTAAACGACCGGTGCCTTTCCCGTGGATTATTCGCACGAAGGGAAGTCCGCTCAGATATGCTTTCTCCAGGTACTTATCCAGGGACTCCAGGGCGTCATCTGCGCGCTGCCCTCGCAAGTCGAGCTCGAAACCGGGTGAGGGGGGAAGTCCTTTGGATAATTTCGAGGTGGAGGGCACCGAGCGTTCTATTGGCTGTTGACCGGTGGTCGCAGGTGACTCTACATTCTCCTCCTGGGGACCATTCCCGACCAATGGTAGTTCGATATCTGTTAAGCGGGTGCGCACTCGCATAACACCCACCTGCACTTCGGCTTCTTCTCCGGATAGGGCAGTGACGACACCCTTCGTACCCAACGTGCGCAAGCGGACTTTATCACCGAGCCGGATGGCGCGTAGTTGAGGAATGCTTACTTCGGGAAGCTGACGCTCAACCGGTTGTACAACTTCTTCCTTGATCTCATCAATCTGCACTTCAATTTCCTTCACAACCTCCAGGGGTTGCTTGGCGCGCATCAGATCACGGCGTACCTTGGAGATTTCTGCCTCAAGCTCCTGGAGTCTGTCCTCATTTTCAATCCGTGCGCTCTCTAATACACTCCTGCGTTCGTCCTCTATATTGTCAAGGCGGCTGGCCAGATCAGAACGCAGGTCTTCCGCTTCCCTGCGCGCCTTTTCTGCTGCCGCACGCGCCTGGCGTGACAAATCCCGTTGGCGATGGATCTCATCCAGCAAGTCTTCGGCTTGAATATCTTCGGGTCGCAATTCGGAGCGCGCCGAGCTTACGATGGGTTCCGGCAATCCAAGACGCTGAGCGATTGCCAGCGCATTTGAGCGCCCCGGTAATCCGATTGTCAGGTGATAGGTGGGCTGGAGTGTACCCAGGTCGAATTCAACACTGGCGTTCACCACTCCGGGCGTGTCATGTGCATAGGTCTTCAATTCGGGGTGATGGGTGGTTACTAGCGTTGTGATACGGCGCTCTAATAAATGATCGAGCAAGGCGTGTGCCAGAACGGCACCCTCCTGAGGATCCGTGCCTGCTCCGAGCTCGTCCATGATAACCAGGCTTTTACTACCAGCAAATTCCAGTATGCGGATGATGTTGGTGATATGCCCGGAGAACGTTGAAAGGGATTGCTCAATGGACTGTTCGTCTCCAATATCTGCGAAGATGTCATTAAAGAGGCTGATCTCGGATCCGGAAGCTGCCGGGATGTGCATCCCCGATTGGGCCATGAGCGACAGCAGTCCGACGGTCTTTAGGGTGACGGTCTTACCACCGGTATTGGGACCGGTGATGATCATGGCGTATGTCTTGGGATCCAATTCAACATCTATTGGCACGACTGTTTCCGGCTCCAGCAGTGGATGACGGGCTTCATAAAGTCGAATGATTATTCCAGGGTGCTGAGTACCTTTGGGTTGGATGGGGTGCAGTACAGGTTGTGCTGCAGCCATCTGGTTAGCCATTTCGGCGCGCGCCAGGGTCAGGTCTATGACGGCGAGTGTCTTAACAGTATGGTTGATCTCATATGCATGTTCGGCTACCAACTGCGATAACTCCGCCAGAATTCGCCGCTCTTCGTCACGTTCCGCCAACTGAAGCTCCCGAAATTTATTGTTAAGTTCGACAACCGATAACGGTTCCACGAAAATGGTTGCCCCGGACGCAGATTGATCGTGGACGATGGATTTCAGGCGCCCTTTGAATTCGGCGCGCAGTGGAAGCACGTAGCGCCCATCGCGCTGGGTAACCAGGGTATCCTGTAAATACTGTGCGATTTTTGGGTCGTTTACCATGCGCTGCAGTTTGTTCAGCAAACGATCGTGAGCAATACGCAGGTCATGGCGAATGGAGGATAGTTTAGCGGATGCGCTGTCCAGAATCTCCCCCCGGTCTGAGATTGTCCGGGAGATTGTGTCGATCAAACCCAGGGGTTCCGGGAGCTGCAGCGCAAGATCAACGATATGCGGGTATTGGTCTTGATATTTTTCGAGCGTGCGTTTCAGCGTTCGGGCTGCGATTAGCGTGTACTTGATATCCAGTAGTTGGCCTGGATCGAGCACGGCGGCATGCTCCGCAAGATCAACCGATGGGCGCACGTCGCGTGCGCCGCCGATCGACAATCCTGCGTTGACTTCCAGAAGCTGGACGGCCTCATTGGTTTCGTCGAGCAGCCGTCTGGCTTCGAATATATCGCTGCTGGGTCTGATACTGCGCGCTAACTCGGCAGAAGCAGGAAATGCACAATATTCTGCCAGGCGTTCCAATATCTTTCCGTATTCGAGCGTATCGAGTGTCTTTTCGTCCATTTGATGTCTTATCCCATATCCGTGGGGAGTGTACCATAATCCAGGAGATAGGGGGAAGAGCAGCAATTCTCATTTTGAACTGGAGTGTGGAGGTCATATTTCTTACATCGGGCATAATTTCGGCCAAAGTGGGAAAATGTACCGGTTTTAAGCCACTTC
>Ga0209013_10002185_pt1 | contig 17818 bp, 19 predicted proteins | sample Cruoilmetagenom2_FD_187291 | JGI IMG/M metagenome (GOLD analysis project Ga0209013, IMG submission 187291) | Oil polluted marine microbial communities from Coal Oil Point, Santa Barbara, California, USA - Sample 2 (SPAdes) (version 2) | ecosystem: Environmental > Aquatic > Marine > Oil seeps ...
TCAGTAGAGATTGAAGTTTACGACGGAGTAAATTTAAACGTAAATACTGATGCAGTTGCAATGTTTGCTCAAATAGATGACTTATTAACAAGTATTCAAACGGATTTATCTACTGGAGCTGACTCTACAACAATTGGTAGTAGATTAACTACAATCAGTAATGCGCAAAACACTTTATTAGAAAACAGAGCAGATATTGGGGCACGTCAAAACCGTGTAGAAATGATGATTAATCGACTTGCAACCCAGGAAGTAGTAGTAACAAAACAACTTTCAGATAATGAAGATATTGACTACGAAAAAGTTATAACAGAAATGATAACTCAAGAATCTATACACCAAGCAGCCCTTTCAGTTGGTGCTAAAATCATCCAAGCAACATTAGTAGATTTCATAAGATAATATAAAGCGTTTGGACAACTTGTTCAAACGCTTTATTTAGAGGTGAGAAAATGAACTTTCCCAAATTACAAATTCGAACAACAGATGCTAAATTAGGATTGAATATAGAAAAACCCAAGCAAGTTATTAGGCAACCAAAAGCAACACAACATATTGAACAACCAGCAGCAATCGTGGAAATGAATACTACGAGAGGGGTTATGAAAATAGACTCTTCTCAGGCTAGAAGAGATGTTGGACTGATCGGCCCTTTAGAATTCACCTCCAAATATGCTTCGGAAGGTCGACAAAAAGGAATGCAAGGAATTGCAAGACGTGCAAGTGAAGGTAGACAAATGATGGATATAGCCCATAACTCAAATGCAGTAGCTTCTATTGCAAAGAAGAACACATTCCCCACTCCGGCAAGATTAGGAATAGATTTTATCCCATCTGTTGGATCAGTTAAATTAGATTATACACCGTCAAAAGTAGATATTAATATACAAACGCAATATGCTAAAATTAGTGCGCAGGTAAATAAGCCAATCCATGAATATACTCCGGGTAACGTATCTGGGTTTATGCTTCAAAATCCATCCATAGAAATAGACTTTATTGTTTAAAAGGAGATCAACTAATGAACATCGAAACAAAATTTCTTGGCCAAGTTACAATAGATGAAAAAGAAATAATCCAATTTTTTAACGGATTACCCGGTTTTGAAGACAATAAGGAATTTGTCATTCTACCGTTAGAAAAAGATTCTCCATTTGCTATTTTACAATCTATAAAACAACAAGAAATTGGATTTGTAATAGCTTTGCCATTTGTATTTAAAAAAGATTATGCATTTGATTTAACAGAAGAAGATAAAGAAGAACTGCATATAAAATCACCTGAAGACTTAATCACATATTCAATAGTAACCTTAAAGGAACCTTTTAACAGTTCAACTTTAAACCTACAGGCACCCTTACTTATTAATCACAAACAAAAGATAGCCAAACAACTTGTTTTACAAGATTCAAACAAATATCCTTTGCGATTCCCAATCGAAGGAGGGAACGTGTAATGCTCGTACTTTCCCGGAAAAAAGATGAATCCATAATGATAGGTGATCAAATTGAACTGAAAATATTAAGTGTAGATGGCGATCAAGTAAAAATTGGAATAGTAGCACCAAAAAGCGTCAAAGTATACCGCTCAGAAGTTTATGAAAGTATACAACAACAAAATAAAGAAGCATTAAATGTACCTAAATCACTAATTGAACAACTTTCCCAAAAAAATATTTAAAATACTATTAAACTATCTTAAGATTGTACGATAATACTTATGTAAGGTAGAAATCGGGCGGCCGACCTTATTCTACCAAACAAATTCCACAAGGACGTGGAACTAAATAAACTAAAATTCAAGGAGGAATCTCACAATGAGAATTCAACACAATATTTCAGCTCTTAATACACACAGAAACTTAACAGCTAACCAAGGACAATCTGCTAAAAACTTAGAAAAATTATCTTCAGGTTTCAAAATCAACCGCGCTGGAGACGACGCTGCTGGACTTGCAATCTCTGAAAAAATGCGTGGACAAATCCGTGGTTTAGATATGGCTACTAAAAATGCTCAAGATTCAATTTCTTTAATCCAAACTGCTGAGGGTGCTCTTAACGAAACACACTCTATCCTACAACGTATGCGTGAACTATCTGTTCAAGCAGCAAATGATACTAACGTAGCTGCTGACCGTACAGCTATTCAATCTGAGATTACAGCTTTAACTTCTGAAATTGACCGTATTGCTAAGAACACAGAGTTCAATACTCAAAACTTATTAGGTGGAGCATTCTCTGGTAAAACTTTCCATATTGGTGCTAACTCAGGACAATCTATTACATTAGACATCGCTTCAATGGATGCTGCAAGTTTAAAAGTAGCTGGTGCTGATGTTAAAGTAGATACTACAACAAATGCTAGTAAGGCGATTACGTCTATTAATACTGCAATTGAAACAGTTTCAAAACAACGTTCTAGCTTAGGTGCTGTTCAAAACCGTCTAGAGCACACTATAAACAACTTAGGTGCATCTTCAGAAAACTTAACTGCTGCAGAATCACGTATCCGTGACGTTGATATGGCAAAAGAAATGATGAACTTCACTAAAAATAACATCTTAACTCAAGCAGCACAATCTATGCTTGCTCAAGCAAATCAACAACCACAAGGTGTTTTACAACTTCTACAATAAATTTATTAGATTTTTAATCCCACTCTATTTTTTAGAGTGGGATTTCTTTATATTTAAAAAGATCTGTCGATATAAGAAGAGAGGTGGTAAGTGTGATTCAAGATTTAAAGATTGAGAAAATACAAGCAAAATCATTAGATCCTACATTGAAAGTCAATGATTTTTTTTTACATAGTAAATATAATCCTAGAAAAGAAGCGGAGCAGTTTGCAAAAAGCCAATACACAGAAAATCATGTACACTTGTTATTCGGTTATGGGCTTGGGTATATTGCAGAGGCCTTGAAAAAGAGGTTAAATGAAAATGATCAGTTATTTATTATTGACCCTTTGTTTAAAAAGACTGAATCCCTAATGGAAAAAAGTGATTTCAACGTAATGATAGACGTAACGGAAAATAATATTGAGTTAAAATTAAATAATTTACTAAACGATTATAATGTAAATGTGAAAATTATATGTTCTCCAAATTATGATAAATTGTTTCCTGATTTATATAATTTAGTGTTGAAAACTGTTAAAGATGTGTTAAGTGTAAATGCTGTTTTTTTTAATACAGTAAATTTTTTCGCTGAAATATGGCAGGAAAATTACATTCGAAACCTTTGTCATGTTTTTAAAGATGAAAGTTTATCAAGGTTAGAAAAAGTCTATGATCTTCCAGTAGTGATTGTATCTGGGGGGCCTTCTCTAACGAAGCAAATTCCATTACTAAAAAGAATAAAAGATAATATTGTCGTTATAGCGGCTGGCTCAACTGTTAATACGCTTTTGCATTACGATATTGAAGCAGATTTTATCGTATCTATCGATGGCTCTATTGCGAATTATAATCATTTTAAAGATAATACCTTTCATAAGTCAAAATTAGTATATAGTATTAAGAATCATTATAAAATTAGGGATCAATTTAAAGGGCTGGCATTTAGCTTTATTCCTTCTTTTGAACCAGGTATGCATAGACATATTGAAAAGATGACCCAAAAACAATTACCAACATTACTTGGAGGAGCTTCAGTGGCTAACTATGCACTAACGATCGCTCAATATATTTCAAGTGGTCCTATTGCTTTAATTGGTCAAGATTTAGCTTATACAGATAACAAAACGCACGCAGAACATAATAAACATTTTTCTACTGTTAATGATAATTTCAAAGAAGAAAGGAGAACTTTCTTGATAGAAGGATATGATGGAGAAGACGTATTAACAGATGCTGTTTTTCTATCGATGAAGAAAGGTTTTGAACAGATTGCTGAAGTATCAAATGAAGCCGGACGTTTCTTTAATTGCACAGAGGGTGGTGTAAAAATCAAAGGATTTACCCAAAAAACCTTTCAAGCATTTTGGGATGATATTAAACCGGTGAAACAGAAAAATCAGCCTATAGATGATAAGGTTTCCGTTATCGATATCCCCAAGTGGAGAGAATTTGTATGTAAAATTGAGGCGGAAATAAAGATTTATGAAGAAATCAAGCTTCAATTAAATAAAGGATTACGACATTTAAAAGAAAATCCTTCTAAAATTATATTTAATCAAAAAGCTATAAAAGGTTTAGATAAAGTTGATGAAAAATTAAAACAACTGTTTGGAAAAGTTTCGATGGATAGCATTGTTGAACCAATCACGATGGATGTTTTGAAAAAATTTTTGCCAAAGCATAGTGAAAGTAAAGAGGAAGAATACAAGCGCGTATTCGAACAAAATGAAGTACTATATAACAGATTATTGAATGCAACAAACCTTTCGAGAACATATACAGAGAATTTATTGGATGAAATAATAAAAATAAAACTTGGAGATGAGTAAAATGAGTGAAGTATTATATGAAGTAATTGAATCTTACAATGAGTACATAAAAAAAATTCCTGATGGATGTCAAAAAATTGCGGATGATTTTCGAGAGAATCAAATTACGAATGGCTTAAAAAAGATTATGGATTTTAGTGATGGAGTGCAATGGCTATCTGAAGCAAGTGATTTACTGAACAAAAATAGCTTGACAGTTCAACTGAAAACGGAAAAAATACATGAGTTTTTGGAAGAAATCAATCATGGATTAGAGATACAAGATTATGTATTAGTTGCAGATATGTTTGAGTATGAAATCCAGGCATTCTTTAAAGAATGCCAAGCTGTCACAGATTCATGTACCCAATGAAAGGGGAAGTAGAAGAAGTTCGAAATGGAGAATCCGTAGGCTTAAGTTAAACTGAATTTAACTAAATGGGAGTATGATCCTATTAATGGTGTTGCTCTATTAATGCAAATTCTTGTTGGCTTATAGGGTTAGGTATTGGTTACCATTTGGAAGAGCTTCTTTCTATTTTAAGGAAACAATTTATTATCATCATACCTGTGGATCAAAAAGAAATTGCATTTTTTAGGAGTATGGCGAGAAATATTTGTTGTCAATTCAACGTGTTGAATTACTTGAACACTGTGAAAAAATAGGACCTTACTAACAGTAGGACTTCGTCTGATCTTAGTCTTTGTTTGAAATCTAATGCATGCTGGCGAACCAATATCAGGCTTAGATATCGTAAGGAGAGATTGCTTTCTGAAAGTAAAACAAAAAGCGGAGAATTCATTCATACTCCCAATTTAAGTACATATCTTCTGTGGTTTGAGCAAAAAGTAAAGCAAATGTCTTTTAGTGTCTATAAGATTACATGGAAAGATGCTAAAATTGAAGGTATTTAATACATATAAGAACAGAAATTTTGATAGGAAATTTGAGAATATAGTACATAGGAGGACAAAATGACAGTACACCCACTATCAAGAAAAGTCGTATTAGTAACTGGCGGTACCGGCTCATTCGGAAAGAAATTTATCCGTAAGGCGCTAGAAACTGATGTTAAAAAAGTAATTGTCTTTAGTAGAGATGAGTTAAAGCAATATGAAATGGCACAAGAGTTTACAGATTCTCGTATTCGTTTCTTTATAGGAGATGTACGCGACAAGGAGCGTTTATATCGAGCATTTGACGGTGTAGATATTGTTATACATGCAGCTGCTTTAAAGCATGTTGGAGCGTGTGAATATAATCCGTTTGAGGCTGTGAAAACTAATATTAATGGAGCGCAAAATATAATAGAAGCTGCGATTGATCGTGGTGTTGAAAAAGTGATTGCACTTTCAACAGATAAGGCCAGTAGCCCAGTAAATTTATATGGTGCAACAAAGCTAGTTTCGGATAAATTATTTGTAGCTGGAAACTCATATGTAGGTGTTAAAAATACAAAGTTTTCTGTTGTGCGCTATGGTAATGTTGTAGGTAGTCGTGGAAGTGTTGTACCATTCTTCCAAAAAATGCGTGAAACTGGTAAATTGCCAATTACAGATGATCGTATGACTCGCTTTTGGATTACCTTAGAGCAAGGCGTACAATTTGTACTAGATAATTTAGAACGTATGCATGGTGGCGAAATTTTTATACCTAAAATTCCGAGTATGAAAGTAACGGATTTGGCAATGGCAATTGGTCCAGAATGTAAAACAGAAATTGTTGGGATTCGTCCAGGGGAAAAATTACATGAAGCAATGATTACAGAGGACGATGCACGTCATACATTAGAGTATGATAGTTATTATGTTATTCAACCAGAGTTTCCTTGGTGGTCAAAGGAATATGCGGCCGATGGAAAATTACTCGACGAAACATTTTCATATATAAGTAATGTTAATGATCAGTGGTTAACTGTTGACGAATTACGAGATTTAGTAGTAGAAGAAGTGTAGTCATTGACTACATTTTTTCTTTAAGGAGATAATTGAGATGAGAGATACATATTTACCTTATGGAAAGCAATGGATAGATGATGCAGATATTGAAACAGTTGTGAATATATTAAAAAGTGATTATTTAACGACAGGTCCTAATATTATAGACTTTGAGCAAAATGTTGCAAACTATGTTGGAGCTAAGTTTGCTGTTGCTTTTTCTAATGGAACTGCAGCTTTGCATGGAGCTACTTTTGCTGCTGGAATAGGAGAAGGAGATGAAGTAATTACAACTTCCCTCACATTCGCTGCTAGCGCAAACTGTGTGTTGTACCAAAGAGGAACAGTAGTTTTCGCTGATATTGATTCTAAAACTTATAATATTAGTCCAACAGAAATTGAAAAGAAGATTACTCCGGAAACAAAAGCCATTATTCCAGTTCATTTTACAGGACAACCTGCACAATTAGATGAAATTCATGCGCTCGCTAAAAAGTATAATCTAGTAGTTATAGAAGATGCTGCACATGCATTAGGCGCAACTTATAAAGGGAAAAAAATAGGGACTCTTAGTGATATGACGATGTTTAGCTTCCACCCTGTAAAACATATTACAACCGGTGAAGGTGGCATTATTACAACGAATAGTAAAGAGTATTACGATAAACTCGTGCAGTTTCGTTCACATGGAATTACAAGAAATCCTTCCATAATGAAGGAAAATCATGGTCCATGGTATTATGAAATGCAATTTTTAGGTTATAACTACCGTATGACGGATATTCAAGCAGCGCTTGGGAGTAGTCAATTAAAGAAATTAGACAGTTTTGTAAATAGAAGAAAAGAAATTATCAAAGCTTATAACGAAGTATTCGAGAAAATTTCACAAATACAAATTCCATATCAATTGCCAGAAACAGATTCTAGCTGGCATTTGTATATATTGAAATTAAACTTAGATCAGTTGACTGTTTCGCGTAAGGAAGTATTTGAAGAACTTCAAAAGCTTAATATCGGTGTAAATGTTCATTATATACCTGTACATACACTTCCATATTACGAACAACTTGGTTATAAAAAAGGTTCGGTACCACTTACAGAAAAACTATATGAAGGTATAATTTCTTTACCGTTATTCCCTTTAATGCAAGATCAAGATGTGGAGGATGTCATTGAAGCAGTGAAACTAGTGATAGGAAAAGTGAAAAAATGACCGTTTTAGCGATTATTCAAGCTCGAATGGGCTCTACAAGATTACCAGGGAAAATTCTAAAAAAAGTAAATGGTAAAGCTTTATTAGCTTATCAATTAGAAAGAGTAAGTCAGTCTAAATGTATTGATAAAATTGTTATTGCCACAACGATTAATCAAAAGGATGAGCCAATTGTTGAATTTTGTGAACAGTATGGCGTGGATTATTATAGAGGACCTGAAAATGATGTTCTTGCACGTTATTATGAAGCAGCTGAACAATTTGAAGGAGATATTATTGTTAGATTAACCTCTGATTGTCCAATTATTGATCCAATTGTTATGGATGAAACAATTTGTTATTATATCGACCATGCTTCTGAATTCGATTATGTATCGAATACAATCGAAAGAACGTATCCACGTGGATTAGATACAGAGGTATTCTCGAGTGAGGCGTTAGAGAAATCTTACAAAGAAGCTATGCTAGAAAGAGATCGAGAGCATGTTACAGCATATATGTATACAAATCCACAAATCTTTCGTATAGGTTCTATCTCTAATCCACAAGATTTAGGAAATCATCGTTGGACAGTTGATACAGTAGAGGATTTTCAATTAGTTGAACTGATTTTGAGCAATTTATATTCGGAAAATGAACTATTTAATATGAGAGATGTTATTGACTTACTTGATAATCATCCAGATTGGGTCCAATTAAATAGTCATATCGAGCAAAAGAAATTATAAGGTGGAAAATATGAGAATATTTATCCGAACAGATGCATCTATTCAAATCGGTTCTGGTCATGTGATGAGATGTTTAACTCTAGCAAAACAATTACAAAAAAATAATGTAGTTGTAAAGTTTGTTTGTCGAAGATTAGAAGGAAATATGATTGACTATATAGTTGATCAAGGCTTCGAGGTATTCACTTTAAAAGAAGTCGTTGAAATTTCGCATTGGGATTGGACGAAGGAACACTGGTTAGAAGATGCAAAGGAAACTATTTCGTTTGTTCAACTGGAACAGGGTAAGGTAGATATGCTAATTGTAGACCATTATTCTATTGATATTCAATGGGAACAGCAATTACGTTCATTTGTAAAGAAAATAATGGTTATTGATGATGTTGCGGATAGAAAGCATGATTGTGATTTGTTACTAGATCAAAATTATTATTTAAATATGGAACATCGTTATAAAAACTTGGTATCGAAGAATTGTATTCAGTTTCTAGGACCGAATAATGCTCTGTTGAGAGAAGAGTTTTTGAATGTAAACTCAACGGAATTGATTAGAGATGGATCAATAAAAGATATTCTTATATTTTTTGGTGGTTCTGATTCAACTGGAGAAACTTTGAAAACATTGTATGCACTTGAAAAAATTATTGATAAACAGATTATTTTCAATGTAGTAATAGGTTCAGCAAATCCCTTTAAAGAACAGATTCAATTATTTTGCAATCAATATGATAATGTCAAGATGCATTGTAATATTGACTATATGGCTAAACTCATGGCAGATGCAGATTTGGCGATTGGTGCAGGAGGTACAGCTTCTTGGGAAAGAATTTATCTTAGACTACCAGCTATCGTTACAGTTCTAGCAAATAATCAACTGGAACTAACAGAAGCACTGTCATATGCAGGTACAATCCAATCAATTGGAGAATCACAAAATGTTAAGCAATCAGATATTCAACATAAATTAGAGTCATTGATTAGTCATCCACATGAAGTTCGAAAAATGATAAAAAAATGTACTAGTATAATAGACACTTCGGTAGTTCAGGAAAACAAATTAGTATCTCAAATAATGGAGTTTATGAAATGAATATAGAAAATCGAGCAGTATTAAAAAATATTCAATTTGAAGATTTGCCATTAGTTTTAAAATGGAGAAATCAAGATCATATAAGAAATGTAATGTTTAATAGTAATATTATTTTGATGGAGCAACATAGCGCTTGGTTTGAAAACCTTCAAAATAATAAAACGGCTATCTCGAAAATATTTTATTTTGATGAAATTCCTTATGGTGTAGTAAATATTAATCAAATGAGTCGCGTTAATAATAGTTGTGAATGGGGATTCTATATTGGTGAAGTTTCTGCTCCACGCGGCATGGGAACAGTTTTAAGCTATAAGGCATTAAATTATATTTTTAAAGAATTACATATACGAAAAGTGAATGCAGAAGTCATTGAAAATAATCCTAAAAGTAGAGATTTTCATGCAAAGCTTGGTTTTAAGCATGATGGTACGCTCAGAAAACATATTTTTAAAGATAATGAATATATGGATATTGATGTTTATAGCATGTTTAATTCCGAGTGGATAAATCATTCAAAACAAATTGAACAAAAAATAAAGGAATGGTATTTATGAAACCAATTACAGTAGAAAATATAAAAATAGGTTCAAATGAGAAACCCTTTATCATTGCGGAAATGTCAGGAAATCATAATCATTCTTTAGATAGAGCATTAGAAATTGTGGAAGCAGCTGCTAGGGCAGGTGCTCATGCACTTAAAATTCAAACATATACAGCGGATACTATGACATTGAACATAGAGAATCCGGAATTTTTAATTAATGATAAAGATAGCCTTTGGGATGGACAAAACTTGTATCAACTTTACCAGCAAGCATATACACCTTGGGAATGGCATAAACCAATTTTTGATCGTGCGCGAGAGTTAGGAATGGTTGCTTTCAGTACACCTTTTGATGATACTGCAGTCGATTTTTTAGAGAAATTAGATGTACCACTGTATAAAATTGCCTCTTTTGAAAATACAGATTTACCACTTATAAAAAAAGTAGCGTCCACTGGTAAACCTATGATTGTATCCACAGGAATGGCGACTGTTTCAGAGCTAGATGAATTAGTGAGAACAGCAAGAGAAGCAGGTTGCAAGGATATAATTTTATTAAAGTGTACAAGTACATATCCTGCTACACCAGATAATACGAATGTTTCTACAATACCTCATATGAGAGAACTTTTTGACGTGCAAGTTGGGTTATCAGATCACACAATGGGAACAGGCGTATCAGTGGCAGCAGTAGCATTAGGAGCAACTGTGATTGAAAAACATTTTACACTGTCTCGAGAAGATGGTGGAGTAGATGCTGCATTTTCTTTAGAACCAGCAGAAATGAAAGTTCTAGTAGAAGAAACAGAGCGCGCATGGCAAGCATTTGGAAAAGTTACGTATGGACCTACTGAAAAAGAAAAAGCTTCTTTGAAATTTAGACGCTCTATTTATGTTTCAAAAGATATTAAAGCAGGAGAGAAGTTTACGACGGACAATATTAAAATTGTTCGACCAGGTTATGGGCTTGAACCGAAGTATTATGAAAAAATTATAAATAAATTGGCTAGGAAAGATTTTCAAGCGGGTACTCCTATGACTTTAGATGAGGTATTATAAAACTCTATGTCTTAACTAGTTAGAAGTTTTATATGGAGTGAGAATTAACTAATACTAATTATATTTGCCCTAAATTTAATTACAAAAAAACTATTATAAATAGGTGATATTAATGAAAGAAAAAATGAGACCCATTTTAATACCAACATACTATAAAGAGTTTCAATGTATCGGATCTGCATGTGAGGACACTTGTTGTGCTGGTTGGAAGGTAACTGTAGATAAAAAAACATTTCAAGACTATCGTGAAACGAAACATCCAGTGATGAAGGAACTGCTAAAGAAAAATGTGACGCGTAATCGTTCGAATTCTTCTACTCATGACTACGCGAGAATTCGAATGAATGATAAGGGTGCCTGCACACTATTGGATGATCAAGGATTATGTAAAGTACACTCTTTACTTGGGGCAGAGATGCTCTCAAATACGTGCGCAATTTATCCGAGGATATTAAATAAAGTAGATCAAAATGTTGAAAAAAGTTTATCGCTTTCTTGTCCTGAGGCTGCTCGTCATGCATTGCTTAATCCTGCAGGGATTGATTTTATTGAAGAAGAAGAACCTGCTAATACTCTAGGCTTTATGAATAAGGAATTTCAAACAGAGCCTAATAATTCGTTTTTTTGGGATTTACGTATTTTTACTATCCAAGTGTTACAAAATAGGTGTCAACCCATTGAAAATAGATTAATTCTCTTAGGATTGTTCTTTCAAAAAATTGATTCTTTACCTAAGCATATGTGGACAGAACAGCTACCTAAAATCATGGAAAATTATATTCAACAATTGAAAAATGATGAGTTCTCACAATCAATTAAACAAATGTCATCCAATCTCTCTTTTCAAATGAATATGGGGAAATCTCTAATTGAATATCGATTAACGGATGGCTTATCCAGTAAACGTTATTTGGAGTGTTTGCAGGAAATGATTGAAGGACTATCGTTAGATCAAGAGAAATCTATTGAAGAAACCATTGAAAAATATAAAATAGCTCATGATACTTACTATGCTTCATTTATGACAGAAAACGATTATATATTAGAAAACTATCTAGTGAACTATGTTTTCAAAAACCTATTCCCTTATGATCAGCAAAGCTTATTTGATAACTATGTTATGCTGATTATTAACTTTGCTCTTATTCGAATGCATTTAGTTGGAATGGCTCAAACGCACAAAGGATTATCCTTTGACCTTGTTTTAAAGCTAATTCAATCCTACTCTAAAACCATTGATCACAATGAAAACTATTTAGTTAATGTAATAAGCAGTTTAAAAGAAAGTGGATACTCAACGATGGCCCATATGGCTACTTTAATAAAAAGCTAGTAAAAGAATTATCTGTATATCTTTTATCAAGAATAGAATTGTGATATTTATTTATTAAATTTAGATTCATTTTCAATGAAAATTATGAATAAAGGAGAATCTGATGGCTAATAATCAGCATATTAATATTCCAGCACATCAGAACCTGTATAATGGTAATTCAAATAGAGATTTACGATTAGAGATTTCATTTCCTGAAACAGGAGTGAATGAAAATACGGGAATTGCTATTTTAGTCCCTGGTTTTGGAGGAAATATTGATTCTAAGGTATATAAGAAAATGAGAGAGGTTTTTTCCGATAAAAATAACTTGGTAACGGTTCAGTGTGCTTATTTTGGTAGCGAGTTTATGCAAAGTGCATCATCCTTTTATTTAAAGGGCGATGTAAATGAATTTTTACCCTTACTTTCTCTAGAGGAAAGAAGTGCGTTAAATGCAGACTCTTCTTGCTTGCTAGAAATACTATCTACTAAACAACTATCTCTTCTTCTTATAGCAAAATTGGAAGAAACAAGTGATAACTTTAATGATATGGGATTCATGCAAGCAATTGATATTATTACTGCTATCGAAGCTGTTAAAATTATTTTGAAAGAGAATAATATGGTGTTTAATGAAAATAGGGTAATTGGATATGGACATTCACATGGCGCATATTTGCTTCATTTAAGCAATCGATTAGCTCCACACTTATTTTCACATATAATAGACAACTCTTCTTGGATAGAACCAGTATACTTAACCATGAATCGTTACTTATTTCAAAGTTATGGGAAGATGGCACTGCAAATGGAGTTCGATTATATAGCTAAAAAACTCATAGAAGATATAAAAGCACTTAACTTTGTTACTTTATATAACAATTTTAATAATGGTGCAAAGATCATTTCTTTTCAAGGAACTAATGATGATTTAGTAGATCATAGTTTAAAAGCAAAGATTTTTCAAGGGATAGAGCATGCAGAATTGGTTTTAGTGGATGAAAATAGAGTAGACCATGCAATATTTAAATCCAATGTACACGGATTGAACGCTGATTTCTTAAAAATGTTTAAGTATGGTGTGAATCAATTAGGAGATCATGAAAATTTGAATGCTTATTTAAACAACTATGAAATAATATTGTCTTGTACAAAAATCGAAGTAGATTATGCCCTTGGACTACCGGTTTTTACAAGGTCATTTAAATAAGAACCAGATTGGCGAAGAGTAAAACTTGCCAGTCTGGTTTTTCAGTTAACTAAACAACCTCAATACATCACTAACATTCTGATTCGTTTGTTTAATCAACATATCATCACCTTTTTGTCGAATACCTTGCTTTACGAACTCCATCATTTCATATGCCATATCTGGATCCCGAATTAGAGATTCGGTTTTTTGAAGATTGATTTCAGTTAACGAAACGTTATCTTTGTGATGAGTTAGTGCTTCATAGTCAGCACCAGTATTTGCTAAGTGCTTAGAGATAATAGATTGTGCCTTACCCACTTTTGAAATTAGTTCTTCAGCTTCTTTTCTGTTAGAAAGTTTAACAATTTCTAGACCTAACGAAGCTGTACTAACATTTACTGTGTCGATTCGTAACTTCTGGCTAGCGTTTGCACCGACATGTATGTATAGTGGTCTAACATCTCCTAGGATATTCTGTGTGTTGAATTCCATTTTATCAGCTGTGTCATCGATAGACTGAAGCAGTTGGTCTATCTCCTCTTGTGCAGCTACACGGTCGTCATTTGTAACAGTGTCTGTAGAAGTTTGAACAGCTAATTCACGTATGCGTTGAAGGACGCTACTAACATGTTGTAGTCCAGCATCTGTTGATTCTAAAACAGAAATTCCATCTTGCATGTTCTGTTGAGCTCGAGCGAGTCCTCGTATTTGTCCACGCATGGTTTCGGAAATAGATAATCCAGAAGCATTGTTGGATGCACGTGTCAGCTTGTCACCACCTGAAAGTTTTTCAAGTGTCTTTGTAATAGAAGATTCATTTTTTTGATATCTGTTTGTAGAGAAAGCAATCCATGACTGGTTTTGTATTTTCAATTCATTCACCTCCGTGTGAAATTAATGGCTTTCAAGAGTATTATCGACAATATTTTCAATTATTTTTGTGTTAGCTGAAACTTTTAATATTTATACCGATATAAATAAAAGAAAGTTGCGAATGTAGGAGGGGATAAAAATGAGAATTTCATCTCAATCACAAGTGAAGCACGTTTCGATTGCTACACAGACAAAGAATGAAGAAAATGTGGAAGTTATTAAAACGAGTGTAACAGAAAACTCTTTGAAACAACTAATGAAAGCAGAACAGAAAGCAAATGAAAAAGAGGCATTCCCTAAAGAAAAAGTACAAAAAGCAGTTGATGCTCTAAATGAGTTTATGACTCTACAGAATCATAACTCTAAGTTTGTCATGCATGAAGGTCTAGAACGTTATTTTGTACAAGTAGTAGATTCGAAAACAGATGAGGTTATTAGAGAAGTTCCACCTAGAAAGTTGTTAGATGCTTTTTACTCGATGCAGAAATTTTTAGGGATGATTGTTGACGAAAAGATATAATACTAGGAGGTTTTTATAAATGGCAGGAATGAGAGTCGGTGGATTAGCATCGGGAATGGATATAGATCAAATTGTTGGCGATTTGATGAAGGCACAACGTATACCGCTTGATAAATTATATCAAAAGAAAACAACATTTGAATGGCAGCGTGATTCATACCGTTCAATAAATACAAAATTAAAAGCATTTGATACGTATTTGTTTGATAATTTTTCTTTATCGAGTAATTTTAATAAAAAGACGGTAGAGAGCTCCAATTCAAATATAGTGAGCGCTACTGCTACGGGATCTGCATCAAGTAATCTTTCTATTGAGGGGGTATCCCAGTTAGCAACTGCAGCGAGACAAATTGGAAACTCTATTTCTACTTCCTCCGGTGGAACAGTAAATGGTACTACTAAAATGAGTGAGCTATCTGGAATCACAGGGGATACAAGCATCTCATTAAAAGCAATCCAAGCAGATGGCACATTAGCAAAGGAAGCAACTAAAATAGGTATTAATGCTTCCGATACTATTGATCAGGTTGTTAAAAAGATTAACGAGAGTAATGCTGGAGTATCTGCATTATTCGAAAACGGTAAACTTTCGATTACTGCCACAAATACAGGAGATGTTAAAGGAGGGGCAGAGGTACTAGTTACCCAAGGGAATAATGTTTTTACAGCATTAGGAATGAACGATTCTACTAATCTAGCATCAGGGGGAACAAATGCAGTCTTCCAAGTAAATGGGATTTCAACAGAGCGTTCTTCTAATACATTCATGATTTCTGGGTATAATGTAACTCTGAAGTCTACATTTAATATAAAAAGTACGTTAGATGGTCAAGTTGCGGCGTTAAAAAAAGCAAGTGAACAAGCTATTGTAGATGTTACTAATGCGGAAAATGCAAAAAAGGTAGCGGAGGATAATCTTCCAATTGCCCAGTCTAAATATGACACAGAATATGCATTATTATCAGATGACGCTAAAACTTTTTATGATAATTCAGTTACGAGTAGTACCAATTTAAAAAATGTACTAGCTACTATTAGTGAATCTAAACTTGAAGAGTTCGCACTTTCAGGTACCACAGATGCAGATATAGATGCAATTACAAATCTGAATGATGATGAAAAAAAATTGCTTAAGAGTTTGTCCGTGGAAGAAAGAGAAGCATTAAAAAATGTAAATTCCAATGATTATTCTTCATTAAAGTCAACTGCCGTAGCTGATAATCAGCTTGAAATTGCTGAACTAGATATAACAAGAACGACAAATGTCTTAGCGACGAAAAATTCAATTAGTGATCAACTAACGAAAGATTATAATGATGCAGTTATCCAAAATGGAGCAACACCAACAGACCCAACTGTAGCATCTGTGCAGTTAAAAGCAAATTCAGACATTGATTCAATGGTTGACAAAGTAAAAGAGTTTGTTGAAAAATACAATGAACTAATTAGTGGAATGAATGATTCCTTAAAGGAAAAGAAATACCGTGACTTCCCGCCATTAACCGACGAACAGCGAAAAGATATGACGGAAGCAGAACAGAAGCTATGGGACGACAAAGCAAAAAGCGGTCTTCATCGTAACGATTCGATTGTAAGTGGTGGACTTTCAGATATGCGTAATGCTATTTATGGAAAAGTTGGAATAGATGATAATATAATTGATACACTTGCAGAAATGGGTATTACAACATCAAGCATTTATACAGACGGTGGTAAATTAGTAATTAATGAGGAAAAACTAAAAAAGGCTTTAACAGAAAATCCAGATCAAGTTGTTAAAACACTAACCCAATCCGGTGAAAAAACTTCTACAGAAGACACGCGTGGAATAGTACAACGTCTTCGGGACTCAATGAAAGTATTTACGAATAAAATAGAAACAAAGGCTGGTAAGGTAAGCTCTACGGATCAGCAATATACAATAGGTAAAAGTTTAATTGATACGAATGATCGTATTACAAACTTTAAACGTCGTTTAGAGGATATGGAAGCTCGCTATTGGAAACAGTTCACAGCCATGGAAACTGCTATAAACAAAGCAAACTCACAATCTAGTTACTTGTCGCAATTTGGAGGATAGTAGTATAAAATTTAGTTAGAAGTTCTTATAGAAGGTATAGAAGGAGTTGTGTTAAATTGTCAGCACAATCGGTTCACCAAGCTTATAAAAATAATAGTGTAAGTACTGCATCGCCTGGGGAATTGACGTTAATGCTTTATAATGGGTGTTTGAAATTTTTGGGGAAAGCTAAGATAGCGATTGCTGAAAAGAATATCCAAGAGAAAAACGTTAATTTACAAAAGGCTCAGAAAATTATCCAAGAGTTAATGGTGACACTGAATATGAATATCGAAATTTCCCAGTCCATGATGCAAATGTATGAGTATATGAATCACCGTCTCATTGAAGCTAATCTGAAAAATGATAAGGAAATAATTGAGGAAGTAGAAGGGTATGCTCTCGAGTTCCGCGATACTTGGAAACAGGTTATTCAGTTAAATCGTCAAAGACAATTTACTGGAGACCAAGCATAATGGGCGAAGTGGAACAGTTTTTAGCCGCAACTGAAAATCTATTATCCCATTTAGAAAATACTCCGACTGTTGAGGAACGTACAGAGTTTATCGATCAGATAAATGTTTTACTCGATGCTCGAGAAGAGGCAATCCAAAGATTAGATAAAACTACTATTTCTACACACTCTTCGTACAATCATTTACTGGAGTTAGATAAAAGTATAAATGAGCGCTTGGAGAAAGTGATGAATGCCGTAAAAGGTGATCTTAAAGATCTTCAACAAAAAAAACGACATGAAACCTCATATACTAATCCATATGCCGCTACTCAAACATTAGATGGTATGTACTTCGATAATAAAAAATAACAAAAGACCGACTTTCGATATTATAGAAAGTCGGTC